>Ga0209050_1000438_pt1 | contig 76226 bp, 37 predicted proteins | sample Araplavi_mTSA_r2_FD_184276 | JGI IMG/M metagenome (GOLD analysis project Ga0209050, IMG submission 184276) | Arabidopsis root microbial communities from North Carolina, USA - plate scrape MF_Cvi_mTSA_r2 (SPAdes) (version 2) | ecosystem: Host-associated > Plants > Roots > Endosphere | place: USA...
CCCGGTCTTCCTGCCAATAAAAGCATGGACAATGACCTTGTAGCGCATTTTCAGGACTTATGGACTCGGATGTATAACCGATACCGGGATTATTTCTTCACCTGTATAGCTATTTTAGGACTAGACATATACCAGGTATTGCTGTAGTATTTCAGTATAAAACATGTAGATGTTCTGTATCTTTTAAGATACATAACATGTACATAACATCTACATAACATCTACAGAACATCCCCCTGCATCCATGGAGTATTTATGCAAGACTGACCAGGAAAACGCCCATTGCTAACCGAGGTGTTCCCGGAAAAAATATTGCCGGGTATTGGATTTTAAAAAATAATTGTAGTTTTGGTTAGAAATGTAAACGTTTTCATAAAGAGTTCCACGAAATGAATAGCCGGTGAAATCTGCAAAAAACGTAGTAAGTCTAAAAACTGTTGCCAGTCTGGCCGGGGTTTCAATTGCCACTGTATCCAGGGTATTGAACGACGATCCTCTGGTGAAAGACGAAACACGGCTGGCCGTGCAGAAGGCCATTAAAACTTCCGGCTACCATCCCAACCGCGTAGCACAACGCCTGCGCTCTACCGTCCGTACCAAAAAGCTGATAGGACTACTGATCCCCGATATCCAGAACCCATTTTACGTAGATGTGATCAGGGGGATTGAGGAATATGCATATGAGAACGGATCCGCGGTGGTAATAGGTAATTTCTCACAAGACCAGAAAAAGGAAAAGCTATATATAGACATTCTCCGCTCAGAATCTGTGGACGGCTTTATTGTGGCGCCTGCCGATGGCCAGGACAGGTACGTGGAGGAGCTGATCAATGAAGGACATGCCGTGGTCTGTATTGACCGGGGCCTCACTAACCTGAACGTAGATGTGGTGAAATCGGATAATGAGGCTGGGGCCTTCCGCGCCGTGGAGCATCTCATCAAGCTGGGGCACCGCCGCATTGCACATATCACCGGCGATCCTGCCATTCCCACCACAAGGGAGCGCATTGCCGGATATACTGCAGCCCATCAGCAATACGGCCTGGCAATAGATCATCAGATCATCGTCGGCAGGAAATCCAATTTCGTAAGCGGGGTGGAGCTGACCCGGGAGATCCTGGACCTTCCTGACCGCCCTACGGCCATCTTCACGGCCAATAACCTGTTAACACTGGGCGCGCTGGAAACCATCCACGCCAGCGGTGTAAAGATACCGGAAGAAATAGCGATCGTGGGCTTTGATGATATGTACTGGGCCGCTTCCCTGAACCCCTCCCTGACCGCCGTAAGGCAGTATGGCGTGGAAATAGGGCAACGGGCCATTGAGCTGCTGTACCAACGTATTGAACATCCTACCCGCCTGCCGGCCAATGTGATCGTAAAGACAGAGCTGATCGTCCGTAAGTCATGCGGATTTCAGCCAGGAGCGGGGCAATAGCTGTTTTTTGATATTAAAATGTAAACGTTTTCATAAAGTATGGGTACGATAGAGAATACGGTCACATTATTGAATCCGGGTAAGCTGGTATTCGGAACAAACTGTTTTGAGCAGTTTATTGATGATTACCTGGCACTAGGATTACAACGCCTGTTCATTGTTGCTGTTCCGCCGGTGATCGCGCAGATCAGTGGAAAGCTGAACATCCTCCGGCAAAAAGGGATTGCGCTGGAGATCAATGACAGCATCATAGGCGAGCCCTCCTTTGATGATTTTGAGCAGCTCCTGGCAGCCGCCAAAGCATTCAATGCAGATAGCGTGGCGGGCATAGGAGGGGGAAGCGTGCTGGATGTGAGCAAACTGATCGCCGCACAAATAAAGAACACGCAAAGCACCGCGCAAGTGACCGGCATTCGGAATCTTAAGGAACGCGCTACTTACCTGGCCTGCATTCCCACTACTTCAGGCACTGGCAGCGAAGTATCGCCCAATGCCATATTTGTAGATAACAAGGGCGCCAAAGTTGGTGTGATCAGCCCTTTCCTGGTGCCGGATGCTGCATATATAGATCCCGCCTTAACGCGGAGCGTACCTGCCTCCGTTACGGCTGCTACAGGCATAGACGCCCTGGCGCACTGCCTGGAAGCCTATACGAATAATTTTGCGCACCCGGTAGCAGACCTGATCGCACTGGAAGGTGTACGGCTGATCGCAAAATATCTGCGCCGCGCCTGCGAGAACGGAGATGATATGGAAGCCAGGGCGCAGGTGGCCCTGGGCAGTATGTATGGCGGTATGTGCCTGGGACCGGTGAACACGGCAGCCGTGCATGCATTGTCCTATCCATTAGGCGTGTCTTATCATGTACCGCATGGATTGTCTGTTGCTTTGTTATTACCCTACGTAATGGAATTCAACCTGCCCGCCGCACCAGAACGTTATGCACAGATCGCGCTCGCGCTGGGAGCAGCTCCTGCTAATTCAGATATAGAGACGGCCAGCGCAGGTATCGCAAAGATCAAAAAACTGCTCAGCGATTGTAAGCTGCCTGCTTCCCTGGAAGCATTGGATATACCTTATGAGGGCATTGAGCAAATGGCGGAAGATGCCCTGAAAGTGCAAAGGCTCCTGAAGAACAACGTCAGGACCGTCACGCAGAAAGATGCGGAAGATATTTACAGGGCCGCTTTTAACAAGATACCAGCATGAACACAGCAAAAAAATACAGTGGGGTAGTAGTGCCCATGATGACGCCTTTCACTGCACAACAGCAGGTGGATGCGCCTGCGGTACAGCGCCTGGTAGACCATTTGATAAAAGGAAAAACATTTCCCTTTATACTGGGTACAACCGGGGAGGCTGCTTCTATTCCCCATCGCGAAAGAAAACGCCTGGTGGAAGAAACGGTGAAAGCTGCAGCGGGGCGCAGCCTGGTATACGCAGGTATTTCAGGTAACAGTCTGCAGGAATCTGCAGAAGAAGGAAAATTGTATCATGATCTGGGCGCCGGTGCACTGGTGGCCACTATGCCATCCTACTATCCCGTAACGCCGGATCAGATGCTGCGCTACTTTGGAGCCCTGGCAGACCGCTTGCCTTGCCCGCTGATCATCTATAACATTCCCGCCACCACGCATTTGTCTATACCGCTGGAAGTAGTGGATAAGCTGAGTGCGCACCCTAATATTGCCGGCTTTAAGGATTCAGAAAAAGGTGAAGAACGGATAGCCGCTGCTACCGCTTTGTGGAAGCACAGAACTGATTTTTCTTACCTGCTGGGATGGGCATTAAAATCACAGTCGGCACTGGAGCAGGGTGCCGATGGGATCATACCGAGTAGCGGCAACCTGGCGCCTGTAGTGTATCAGGCCATCTATGAAGCGGCCAGCACTGGCAAAAGTGCAGCTGCTGCTCTTGCGCAGCAGAAAGGAGACCGCATTTCTGAAATGTATCAAAAGGACCGGGTACTCAGCCAGTCGCTGGCGGCTTTCAAAGCGATGCTCTCTGCATATGGCCTCTGCGGGCCGGATGTATTACCCCCTTTATACCGCCTGCCTGCAGCGGAAGAGCAACAATTAATGCAGCAGGTACGCAACGTTTTCGGCGACCTGGAGAAAATAAACAGCACGGATCATGAATAATAGTAAACCCATTATCGGTATCACCATGGGAGACCCGGCCAGCATAGGACCGGAGATAGCCGTAAAGGCATTATTGAACGAAAAGATACATACGATTTGCCGCCCGCTATTGGTAGGCGATGCAGCAACGTTCCGCGATATTATTCAGCGCCTGGGGCTTAGCGCTACGGTGCATGCCATACAGGCAGTGAAAGAAGCTGATTTTCAATTTCACGTCATCGATGTATTAGACCTGCATAATGTAGATCTGCCAGCGCTAAAATTGGGCGAGATCTCTGCGATGGCCGGCAATGCTGCTTTTGAAGCCGTGCGGAAAGTAATTGACCTGGCCATGGTAGGGGAAGTAGACGCTACCGTTACAGGGCCTATCAATAAAAAATCCATCAACGAAGCCGGCCATCATTTTGCAGGGCATACGGAAATTTACGCGCACTATACCGGCACAAAGAAATATGCCATGCTGCTGGTAGAAGAGCATTTAAAGGTGATCCACGTGTCTACACACGTTTCCCTGCGCCAGGCCTGCGACCTGGTAAAGAAAGAGCGTATCCTGGAAGTAACGGAACTGCTGCACAATGGCTTGATCCAGCTGAATGAAAAGAACCTGAAAATAGGTGTTGCAGGCCTTAATCCGCATGCGGGCGATGCCGGCTTGTTTGGAACGGAAGACGATCTGGAAATACTGCCGGCAGTAGAAGAAGCCCGTCGCCTGGGATATGAAGTAGATGGCCCCGTACCGCCGGATACTTTGTTTGCCAAGGCAGCCACCGGCTACTATGGCGGTATTGTCGCCATGTATCACGACCAGGGGCATATTCCTTTCAAGCTTTCCGGTTTTAAATGGAATGCGGAGAAGCAGCGGATGGACAGTGTAAAGGGCGTGAATATTACCATGGGTCTGCCCATTATCAGAACATCAGTGGACCATGGTACTGCTTTTGAGATCGCAGGCAAAGGTATTGCCAGCCCGGATGCCATGGTGCTGGCCATTGAATCGGCAGTGCAGTTATCTAAAAACAGGACGAACAAATGATTGTAGTAATAGCAGACGATCTGACAGGAGCAGCAGAACTGGGTGGACTGGCGCTACGCTATGGGCTTGCAACAGAGATCACCACCACGGTGAATGCTGCTTCAACTGCCGAGCTGCTGATCATTGCCACTGATACACGGTCCTTACCGAAGCATGCAGCAGAGAAAGTAGTGCAGGAGGTAAGTGAAGGTTTGGAGCGCCTGCATCCCAGGCTGGTGTTTAAAAAAATAGATTCTGTATTGAGAGGACATGTGCTGGCGGAGATCAATATTCAGAAAGAAAAGCTGAAGCTAAAAAAGGCGTTGATCGTACCGGCTAACCCCGGACTGGGGAGAACAGTGGTGGATGGCACTTATTTGCTGCATGGTCAGCCGCTGCATTTAAGCAGCTTTTCGCAAGACCCGGAATTTCCGATCAGCTCTTCGCTGGTGCCGCATATGCTGTATGCCAGGGAAGAAGATATCCATGTGCTGAAAACCCACGAAGCCATGCCGGAAGCAGGCATCATTGTAGGAGAGGTGAAAGATGCCAGCGACCTGGCCCTGTGGTGCAGCAGGATAGACGAAGATACGCTGGTGGCAGGCGCTGCAGAGTTCTTTACCGTGATACTGGAATCGCTCAATATCCGGCCCGCAGCTGTAGTAAATCATACCGCTGCTTTGCAATTGCCCGCACTCATGATATGCGGAAGCGCTTTTCATAAAAGCCGCTCTTTTACAAAAGAGATGGCGCAGAACGGATTTCCGGTAAGCTATATGCCGGCTTCATTGCCGGAGCAGACTGCCGCCAATGGTCTCCTGTTCAAACAATGGATGAACGATACCCTCTCTCAACTGAAGAGAACGGGAAAAGCAGCTATTGCCATACATCACGATATAAAGGATAACGAGGTAGACGCAGTGTCTGTCAGAACGCTGATGGCGGCGGCAGCGGCATACATCGCAGACCATATACAGCTGAATGAACTGTTGATAGAAGGCGGCTCTACTGCCGCCGCTGTTATACGCAGGCTGGAAATTGAAACCTTATACCCGGTGGCGGAACTGGCGCCGGGTGTAACACGAATGAAAGTAAACGGAAAGAAAGACCTGTTCCTCACGTTAAAACCGGGCAGCTATGAATGGCCGCCATCTTTAATGAAGTAAGCATGAATACATCATTGCATTTCATTGACCACGTTATTATTGTGCTGTTACTGGTTACCACTATATCCTTCGGATTTGTGTTCGCCAAAAGACAAAAGACCAGTCAGGGGTATTTTCTCGCTAAAGGAAAGATTCCTGCCTGGGCCCTTGGTATGTCGCTGCTGGCTACCCTTATCAGCAGCGTTACCTTCCTGGCCTATCCGGGCACGGGTTATTCTTCCAACTGGATCCTGCTGGTGCAGGGACTGATGGTGCCTATTGTGCTGGTATGCGTGATCTGGTTCATTGTACCGCTTTACAGGAAGGTGATACGTTTAAGCACCTACGAATATTTTGAAAAACGCTTTGGGCCTTTTGCGCGGTATTACAGCTCCCTGGCATTTGTGCTGCGGCAGTTCTCGGGCATGGGTACAGTATTCTTCCTGCTGGCAGTGGCTTTGCACAGCATTATGGGCGGCAACACCATGGTGATCATCCTGGTGGTTGGCCTGATCATTATTGCCGTGAACCTGCTGGGGGGTATTGAAGCAGTGATATGGCTGGATGTGTTCCAGGGCTTCATGTTATTTATCAGTGGCATTATCTGTATATCCGTGTTGCTGTTTTCCATAAAAGGCGGTTTGCCGGAAGTATGGAAAGTGGCGTCTGCCAATGGCAGAACAGGGTTTGGGCCTTATAATGCCAGCCTTACGCAGCTTACCTTCTGGGTAATGGTGATCAACGGCGCATTTTACGCTATTCAGAAATACGGTACGGATCAGACAGTGGTGCAACGCTATTTAACTGCCCGTACAGATAAAGCGGCCACCAAAGCATCGCTGATGGGCATCCTGTTGACAGTACCGGTATGGACGCTTTTTATGTTCATAGGCACAGCGCTGTTCGTGTTCTACCGGCAGCATCCCCTGCCAGCGGATATGCGTGCGGATGGAGTATTCCCGTATTTCATCATGACACGCCTGCCTGCAGGAGTGGTGGGCATTATCATCGCCGCCATGATCTCTGCCGCTATCTGCAGCCTGAGCGCTGATCTCAATTCCCTGGCAGCAGTAGGCGTAGAGGATTATTACAAAAAGATAAGGCCGGGAAAATCTGATAAAGAGTATCTCAGGGCCGGAAGAGCATTGGTGGTGGTTTCCGGGCTGATCGCCATTCTCATTGCCCTGTTATACATCAATGCCGGTGATGAAGGCGTGCTGGGTATTGTCTTTACATTATATGCCATCTTTTCCGGTGGTATCGTAGGTATCTTCCTGTTGGGGCTCTTAAGCGCCAGGGCCAACAACCAGGGAATTACCATTGCCATCATTGTGTGCATCTTGTTCACGGCTTATGCCTTTCTCACTTCCACAGAGATCGGTTTGGGAGCACATAAAACATTACTGCTGGACCTTGGTAAATATAATTTCACACATCACAAGCTCATGTTAGGGGTGTACAGCCATTTAATAGTGATAGGGGTAGGGTATTTCGCCAGCCTCTTCTTTCCTAAACCGGATATCGACAAAAGCCTGTTGTACAGCGGATGGAGAGAAACCAGATAATTTTTTCATCTTATTAAAATGCTGCGTTATGAAAAAACGATCCACGTTTTTGTACTTGTTTGCGTTCCTGCTATTCTGCTGTAACAGCATGCTGCTGGCGCAAGAAAAAACAGTGACCGGTAAAATTACAGACCAGGTCACCAAACAGCCCTTGCCGGGGGCAAGCATCAATGTAAAAGGCACTACGCAGGGAGTGGTAACCAATAACTCCGGTGTTTTCTCTATTAAGGTGCCATCTTCCACTGCGGTGCTGGTGATCAGCTTTATGGGATACGGCACCCAGGAGCTCCCCGTAGGCAACCGTTCTTCCATTGATGTTGCGTTGAGCAACACCGTATCCAATGTGAACGAGATCGTGGTGATCGGTTATGGCCAGGTGAAGAAACGGGACCTCACGGGTTCCGTTGTTTCCATCAAAGGCGATGAAGCCGTAAAAGTGCCATCGGGTAATGCCATGGAAGCATTGCAGGGTAAGATCCCAGGAGCGGATATTTACAGGGATAACGGTTATGCCGGTGCATCCTCCAACCTGCGCATACGCGGCACCCGTTCTATTGCCAGTCCTGAAAGCTCTAACAATGTACTGTACATTGTAGATGGAGTACAGGGCTTTTCCATGGCAGACATTGATCCTAACGACATACAATCCATCGATGTGCTGAAAGACGCTTCTTCTACCAGCATCTACGGTTCAAGAGGCGCCAATGGTGTGATCATCATCACCACTAAAAGGGGCAGCACAGGCAAACCCAAGCTGACTTTCAGCTCCTATGCCGGTGTTTCTGATGTGTCTAAATACGGACGCTTCCAGTCAGGCCCGGAATACATTGATTTCAAACGGGAGGCTTACCGCGCAGCAGGTACCTGGAGCAGCCCGGCTGATGATGCAAAGATCTTCAACCCGCAGGAGCTGGCGGCTATCCAAAATAAGCAATACATCAACTGGCCGGACCTGCTGCTGCATCATGGTACGCAACAGAATTACCAGGTAGGTGTTTCCGGCGGTACAGACAAAACAAAGATCTATTTTTCTGCAGGATATTATCATGAGAAGGGTGTTTTGAAAGATGATGGGTTTAAACGCTACAGCACCCGCTTTAATATTGATCAGACCATCAACAACTGGTTAAAGGCGGGCATCAGCTCCCAATATGCGTATATAGACAATGACACCCGGCGCGATCCTTTCAACCAGGCATCCAAATCATTACCGCTGGGGCAGCCCTTTGATTCTGCCGGTAACGTGATCGTATTTCCCTTAGGCGGATCGCAGATCAGTCCGATGGCCGATGAGCAGCCCGGCCAATGGGATGCCAACAGGAAGATCAGCCGTTTTTCGGGAGCAGCCTACCTGGAGATCACCCCGCTGAAAGACCTGGCTATCCGTTCCAGTTTCACTACTACGCAGGAGAATACAAAAAGCGGCTCCTTCTACGGTAAGAACTCTATTAACGGTAAAGGCGCCAATTCACAGGCTGCTATTACCCATAACGAGAACAGCTTTATCAGCTGGGAAAACCAGCTCACCTATAGAAAACAGCTGGGTGATCATTCCTTTGACATCACCGGTGTTACCACCTATAACCAGACCGTGCTGACGGGCAGCTATGCACAGGGGCAAAACCAGCTGTTCCCTTCCCAGTCTTTCAATAACCTGGCGGGCGCTGCCCAAAACGCGCGCTATGGCAGCAACTATTCCAAATACAGCCTGCTGTCCTTTACAGGCCGTATTAACTATGCCTACCTGGGTAGATACCTGCTGACCCTTACAGGCCGCAGCGACGGGTCTTCTAAGCTGGCGCCGGGACATAAATGGGCTTTCTTCCCATCTGTAGCCGCTGCATGGCGTATCAGCGATGAATCTTTCATGAAAAAGCAAGCCATCTTCAGCGACCTTAAATTGAGGGCCAGCTATGGTATATCCGGCAACGACGTGATCGATCCTTATGAAACGCAGAACTCCCTTACACAGATCCAGTACTCCTATGGAGAGGACAATCCTTCTCCCGCATACACGGTGAACTCGCTGATCGGTAACCCTGACCTGACCTGGGAGCTGACTGCCACAACAGACATCGGTCTTGATTTCAGCGTGCTTAAAGACAGGATCAGTGCTACAGTGGATTATTATCATGCACGTACCTATAACCTGATCTTCCCTTATACTTTACCCAGCTCTACCGGTGTAGCCACCATTAACCGGAACATCGGTAAAACCAGCAATAAGGGGATAGAGGTGAGCATCAATACGACCAATATTGCGACGCCAGCTTTCCGGTGGACTTCGACGATCACTTATTCCCGGAACAAGGAGTCGATCACGCAATTGCCCAATGGTAACGTGATCAGCAGCGATTATCGTCAATCCCTGATCCTGGGCCAGTCGCCTACTATCTATTACGACTATGTGAAACTGGGCATCTGGCAGCTGGGCGAAGAAACGGAGGCAGCCAAATACCAGGCCATTCCAGGAGATATCAAGATAGCGGACATCTCCGGGCCCGACGGCAAGCCGGATGGGAAAATATCTGCAGACGACCGTACTATCATCGGAACACGGGTACCCAAATGGACAGGGGGATTTAATAATGATTTTACCTATAAGAACTTTGACCTGAATATTTTATTCATTGCCCGTATCGGCCAGTGGATGAGCTCCGACTACTATGCCAAGTATTACCGCAATGCTGCCCAGAACGGGCTGGCCTCGGATTACTGGACGCCAGAAAATCCTACCAATGCTTATCCGCGTCCCAATGCCACCCGCAGCTCCTCTTACGTAACTACGCTGACGGAGTATAAGAACTCCTATGTAAAGCTGCGGAATGTAACGCTGGGATATACCCTGCCCAGGTCATTCACCAACAGGGCTAAAATTGAACGCGCACGTGTATACGTAAGCGGTAAGAACCTGCTCTTTTTCTCAAAGAACAAGGATTTTGACCCGGAAAGCGAGGGAATTATCGATCAGCCGTTGAGCAAATTATTTGTAGCCGGTCTGAATGTTACTTTCTAACCATTAAATCAAGTACCATGCAACATCATTTCAATAAGATAGCGCTTTTGATCTTTGTGGCAGTTGTATTTGTATCCTGTACAAAAGAGATCGACCAGGAGTACAATCCAGGCGGCGCCACGGCAGAGAGTTTATTCAAAACGCCGGAAGGCTTTGAAGCGGCCATCACCGCTACTTATACCTACAACCGCAACCTCTATGGAAAAGAGCAGGGACATGCCCTGCTGGAAGCCGGTACGGACATCTGGACCAATGCCGCCTTTAACGGCAGCACGGGCGTCAATGGTATTTTTCCCAACACGCCGCTGACCACTTACCAGGGCCTGATATCAGACAATGTATGGATCAATACCAACCTGTGGGTGCCCTGCTATGCAGCGATCAATTTATGCAATACAGGGCTTAAATATATTAATGAAGCCGGCCTGTCTGCTACCCGGAAACCTTCTGCAGAAGCGGAGCTGCGCTTTATGCGCGCCTGGTATTACTGGCACCTGGCAGAAGCTTTTGGCCCGGTGAATTTTACATTGGAACCAACAACATCCATGGTTACTACTGCCAACCGCACATCGGTGGACACCATTTACAGGCAGATATTGTTGGATGCACAATTTGCCGCTGCCAATCTGCCTAACAGCAATGCAGACTACGGCAGGGTTACCAAACCTGCTGCGGAGGCATTTCTGGCCAGGATAAACCTTGGCCGCGGCAATAACCAGGAAGCCAGCAATCACGCCATCAGCGTGATCAAAAACTATGGCTTTTCGCTCTTGACCAACTATGCCGACCTGTGGAAAATGTCGAATGAAAAGAATGCGGAAGTGGTATGGGCTTTGAACTATTCCGGCAATTTAGCGTTGAATGCAGGCAGCAATGTAAGCCATAGTATGTACCTGATGAACTATGCCGAACTGCCTGGGATGACAAGGGATGTAACGAACGGCCTGGATAACGTGCGCTGGATGCCTACGCTTTTCCTGCTGAACCTCTTCGATGAAAATAATGATGCCCGTTATAATGCCTCCTTCAAACAGGCCTGGATCGCTAACAACAGCAATGCGGCCAGCTATCCGGTGTGGACAGCTGCGGAAGTGGCGCAGAATCCCGCCCTGGCGCCGCTGTTGGGGCAGCCGAAGTTTGCAGCAGGAGATACGGCGGTATTGATCACCAAATACCCGATTGACGACTATCAGCAGAAATACACTACCGGTTACCGTTACAGAACCTATGACCGCGATGATGTGTATGGAGAGAATGGACAGCCTAAAGACCGTTTTCACTTTATCTCCCTGAAAAAGTTCGACGATCCTACCAGGTCGTCTGCTACACAGACAGAGAGCGCCCGTAATGTGTTCCTGATCAGGTTAGCGGAGATGTACCTGATCGTGGCCGAGGCACAAATGAAAATGGGCAGGCTGGATTCTGCTGCTACTTACCTGAACGCCGTAAGAGCGAGGGCCGCGCTTCCCGGAAAGGGAGCTGACATGATGGTAGCTCCCGGCAGCATTAATATGGACTATATATTGGATGAGCGGGCACGTGAACTGGCGGGCGAACAGCTGCGCTGGTTCGACCTGAAACGCAGCGGCAAGCTAATAGAAAGGGTAAGGGCACATAACCCGGATGCCGGCGCTTATATTCAGCCATTCCATCAGCTAAGGCCTATTCCGCAGGCGCAGCTGGATGCAGTGACCAATAAGGGAGAGTTTAAGCAAAATACAGGATATTGATATAAATGGATGTATGAAAACCGGCAGGAAGCTTCGCCTCCCGCCGGGTGTTATTTGATCAAACCTTCTTAGAAAGGTATCTCAACATAGTTGTACCAGGTAGTATCCAGTGCAATGGAGAAACCGGTACCGCCATTTACGGAATTATATACATTACCAGTCATCAGTGTTCTGTAACCACGTTGGAAAGGTACATAGCGCATTTCCTTGATCTTGCGGTCTCCGGTGTTTTTGTCCGGATACACGATCGTAACCGTAATTTCATTGTTCGGTGACAGCAGGTGCGTGGAGAAATTCGTACGGCTGTTCCGTTGCAGAATGATACCGGGATCAGGCAGCAGCTCTTCAAAGCTGTTCCAGTAGTATGCGAATGTGCGATAGGCAGGTGATGTATATACCATTACATTGCTGCTGTCGGCCGAACCAGGTGCATCCAGGATGTTGATTTCCACTTTCCCCATAATACGACCGGGCCAGAGCTGTATGGTTTGTGTGGGTCCGTAGCCTGTCACCGTGAAGGTGTTATTGCCGACAAACACATCCGGAGCTGAAACATTCAAATAGGGCACTGTGGCGTCGGGCAGGCGTATTCTGAAGTAGGAGGAATACACGGTGTCAGGCAGCTCTACCGGACCGGTGGAAGCAACCAGGGTGATCATGTAGCGATTGGCCGGGAGTGTGTCCACCAGGTTACCGAAATCGGAAGTGCTGTCTGACGCATCCTGGTGAATAGTTTTAACATACTGTCCGTAATCTGTGTAGAGCACGTAGTACAGGTGGGATACTTTTCCAGCCAGTATAGAATCCCGGAGCGTTTTGGCCGTGCCTGCCTTTCTGCCGTTTGGCGTGGGCAGCTGATCCAGTTTCTGGAGGAAGCCGGTAACACTAAAGCTTACGGGAAATTTCTCACCGCTGCCAGCGGGCGGATTAGGGTTGGGATTTGTTGGCGCTGTATCTTTTTTACAGGCAAAGAGGGAGATGGACAGTACAGCGACTGCCAATAGCAATTTTCTCATAGATGTGTGTTTTTTTGAGGTGAAAAAAGAGGGATTAAGGGTTATAAAAGAAATTAAAAGTTAAGGACAGTGCGCACACTGCCGGCAACAATTTTTTCATAGATTTTATTATTATGTATTAAAGGGTAATAGGTACACGTACCATAACAAACTTGCTGATAAACAATATTCTCATGTGAAACTGGTTAACTGATGATTATAGGGAACTCGGGTCAAACAAGCACAATTCTAGGTATAAATTTACTTCATAAGTAATAATTGGTTAACAGATGCAAACATAGGAAAGTTTTAACACAAAACGATCATTGTCCGAAAATAAACTGAATTATTAATTATATTAGTTGCATTTCACTTTACTGTAGCTATCAAAAACGGAACAAATGTCTTATCAACAAAAATGGACGCTAAAAGTATTACCTGCAATTGCGATCATAGTAGTTGCTTTATGGAGCGTACCGCAACCTATCTGCGCTCAGGCACATACGCCGACGGATAAACGGCCGAATATTATTTTCATTCTTACGGATGATATGGGCTTTAGTGATATTGCTTGTTTTGGAGGAGAATTTGTTCCCACGCCCAACATAGACCGCCTTGCAAAAAATGGCCGCAAATTTACGCAGTATTACAGCGCTGCTCCTATTTGCTCACCATCAAGGGCAGGGATCCTTACCGGTATGTATCCCGCCAGGTGGAACTTCTCTACCTATCTCGATAATAAAAAGCATAACAGGAATGCTGAACAGGCAGATTTTCTTGATCCGTCAGCACCGAGTATCGCGCGGTTTTTCAAAAGTGCCGGATACGCTACCGGGCATTTTGGTAAATGGCATCTTGGCGGTGGGAGGGATGTGAAAGATGCGCCCGGCTTTGAGCAATATGGTGTTGACGAACATGCGAGCACCTATGAAAGCCCGGATCCTGATCCTTTAATTACTGCTACCAACTGGATCTGGTCTGATAAAGACAGTATTAAAAGATGGGACCGTTCAAAATATTTTGTAGACAGAACCCTGGATTTTCTGAGCAGGCATAAAGACCAGCCTTGTTTTGTGAATTTGTGGCCAGACGATGTGCATACGCCATGGGTGCCACGAAAGGATCCTGAGTATACCGGTCAATACCCCATGAACCGGGAAGAAGAAGCCGCCTTTAAGCTGGTTTTGAAAGAATATGATGTGCAGATAGGCAGGCTATTGGACGGCTTGAAAAAATTAGGTATCGAGCAAAACACCATTATCATTTTTACCAGTGACAATGGACCATTGCCTGGCTTCAATGGCAGCAGGGCTGCAGGATTAAGAGGATCAAAGCTCTCTTTATATGAAGGCGGTACACGCATGCCTTTCATCATCAGCTGGCCGGGACATATTAAAGAAGGAACCGTTGATGAATCATCCGTCATCACCGGTGTTGATATGGTGCCTTCTCTGGCTGCACTAGGCAGCGTTGCATTGCCTAAGGATTATCCCGGCGATGGAACAGACAGAAGCGCTGTGTTGTTGGGAAAACCTGCCGTAAGAACCCAGGATATGTTTTGGGAGTACGGACGTAATAACATCGCTTTCAAATATCCTGCTGGCCGGGATAAAAGCCCGAATCTCGCCCTGCGCTCAGGAGAATGGAAATTGCTGATGAACAGTGATGGTACAGATATTCAGCTATTCAATATCTTAAAGGATAAGAATGAAACTACCAATATGGCGGACAAGGAGCCTGCCATTGTTGCAAAGCTGAAAGACAGGTTGTTAAAATGGTGGGCATCGCTTCCGAAACTAACGGCATCGGGCGCTTAGCTGCTTTCATTGTTTCGCATGTTGAGGTTGCGGAAGTGGCTTACCGGTTTCGAGCAGGCTCTTGATACTTGACATAAAGTATGACCAGCCAAAGCTCACATGTGCTTCAAATTGGTCTGTGAGCTCTTCGTGGATAATGGTCAGCATCATCACACCCATGGAAGGGCTGATCTTCCAGCTTACTTTTGAAACAGACTCCTCTGGATAGTTAGCATCTACTGAAGGATCAAATGTGTAAGCCAGGAGCGAATAAGGCTCATATGCGAGTATTTTACCTTCCCAGTTCCGCGTCCCGTCTGGCTTGAAGAGCGCAATGGGAGCGCCGGGCTCCCATTGTGAACGCATGGTAAAACCATTCCAGTATTGGCGGATGAGATCAGGGGAAGTAAGCGCTTCCCACAGCTTTTCCGCGCTGCTGTTAATGAAGATGTTGCAGGTGAATGTTTTCATACGTTTAGGCGTAAATGCATTACTTGCGTGTTTTATCAAAATCCCCCTTCCCTGTGGTGAAATAAGAGAAGAGGCTTGTTTTAATCCAGTGCGTCCATCCTTTTTCACAATCCTTGTAACACTCAATGTCGGGCGTAAGACCTTCATGTTTGAAATTCAGTGCTGTTACGCCGTTATTTTCGCTGAGGTCGAAAATCAGGCGGGTGTTGGCCCATTCCTTTTTATCCGAATACCAGGGCATGTAGCAATCGGTAATTAACCAGACCACTCTTTTACCGGGGATCAATTCTTCTACAGTGAAATTGAAGAAGGATTCTCCTCCCATCTTTACTATGAACTGATCATTTTGTTTTTTGGAATTCCCGGTAAAAGTAACTCCCCACCACTCCGGTAAATTGCTGATCTTTTTGATCGCCTCATCTGCGCTGATATTTGCAGCGATACTGCTGTTAAAATCATTGTTTCCCATTTTGTTTGCTTTTTTAAGCAAAGATCGGGTGATGGTCAGCCAAAGTATTGTACAAATCGGAAGTCAGCCTGTATAGTGCCTGGTAGCAAGCTCGTTGAGACTGTTTTGGAGATCAGTAGGGGTGCTGCCGGTGAAGCGTTTAAAAGCCCGGAGAAAATGGGATTGATCGTAATAGTACTCGTAAATGTGCTTTTTTAAGCTTTGCCAATTGAGACCACTTGCATACAGCTGGTAAAACTGTTTAAACCGGATTATTTCGGAAAGGTTTTTAGGGCCTGTGCCCAAATGTTCTGAGAATTTTCTGTGCAGCCATCTTGAGCTGTAGCCGGTTTCCTTTTCAAGTTGCGCCACACTGATCATGCCTTTGGAATCATTAATGCGATTGATGCAATAATCGTATATCGGATCCGGAACGGTTTTTTCCAGTTGCCTGATCAGGAAATGCTGCAGGAACTGCAACTTCAGCGATAAAGTGCCCGCCTCTGCCAGTTGCAATTGGAGTTGCCTTACAGGGTTACCGATCAGGTCTGTCATCCCCACTATCTGGTTGCTGACCTCAGCATAGGGTAAATGAAATAAGCGATAGGCACCGACCGGGTTGAATTCGATCACGATGGTATCTGTCTGCATATCTTCCCGTGGATCCAGCATAACGGAGGTATCGACGAGACCGGTAAATGTCAGCTCATGCTCTTTCTGCGTGAAGGTTTTATCTCCAACACGGGCTACCAGCCCGTTATGGCAAGTAAATGCTAATTTGAAATTTGCGTTTGGGACGATCAGTTTCCTGTCCAGGTCTGGAAGACGACCACTGCTTTCAAACACCCACATCTTCGCAATGTATGGTTGTAATAAAGGGTGGGGGATGACCGGTTTGAATCGGAACGCTGTCATAAGCTATTATTTTCTTATTTCGTACCATAGTTCTACCATACCGCTTTTGTAGGCAGTTACATCCTTCAGGTGTAATGGCAGCTCTTGTCCCAGCTGCTCAAAAAACAGTAGGCCATCACCCAGAATAATGGGCAAAACGGTTAATCTTATTTCATCTGCTAATTTTGCCCGGATGAAGTCTTTAGCAAGCATTGCGCCGCCTACGAGCCAAATGTTGTTGTACTTTGGTAGCAGGCGTTCATTCACCAGTTTGGCCAGGTCTCCTGAATAAATTTCAACATTTTCCCTCTCTATGGGCAGGTTCCTGTGGCTTACTACAACTACCGGGGTGTTTCCATAAGCCCATCCATAAGATCGTGAAAGATCCAGGGCGTGTTCGTAGGTCCTGGCTCCCATGATGTAGCAATCAATTGTTTTAAGGAACGCTGCTGTGTCTGGTGCGTTTACTCCTTTTTCATAGTGATCGGATGTATTGAACCAGGAAACGCTATTGTCTTGTTTGGCGATCATGCCATCAAGACTTGCGACCATGTGTATCGTTACTTTAAATGTATTTGTAGCCATTGTGTATTGAACATGCTTCGTTTTTCATACGATTATACTATACTTTGTTAATATAAATTTATTAATTTCCCTGTCATAATTAACCCAACAACCCTCAAATCTATTAAAGATGCTGAACAACCACCCTACGGCATTGCACCCAAGCTAAAGACAAGGGTGGATCATTTCTAAATACTATTATTTTATGAAAAAGCTAAAGGCAGAGAAAAAGCTCCAGCTGAACCCTATTAAAATTGCCAGACTTAACAATGTAAGATTAGCAGTGGATACACCTCCTGCGAGCAATGCTTCGACTTGCCAGGTGTCTTGTGGTACGGCATGCAGTGTGATCACCTGTACGGATGTGGTATGCCGGTAGGTGAGGCATTTTAAAAAATAGAAAGCTCGCCGGAGATGGCGAGCTTTCAGATAATTAATTATCCAGCAAAAAGGCGCCGGCTTCCGCCAGGCCCGGTTGCGGTTGACTATCGAGGCCCGATACGGGTACCAGCTTAAAGTATCTGAATTGCTTCCTGGCGGGAAGATTGAAGTACTGTTTATTAGGATAGACATTGAGCAGCTCCATGATACCAAGGTCTTCCCATGTCTGGTTATCATTGCCCACGAGTATTTGTAACTGCTTTATTTTCCGGTCGCCATCTTTCTGGGTGAAAGCAAGACCATCTATAGATAGTGTATCTCCCATGTCTACCGCGATCCAATGATCAGGGTAGTTGGTGGCGGGTGCGGAATAGCGTGCTATCCAGGGTGTAGACGGATCGTTGTCTATTAACCGTATTGCTAACCTGCTATTGTTAGGTTCTTCTGAGCTGAACCCGGCGATTGACCAATTTTCTTTTGTATACATCTTCCGCACAGGTTCACCGGAAGGCTTCTGCACCGGGGAGCCGATCTTTACCGGTATACCGAAATTGGGCGTACCATCTGCATTCCAGGTGAATTTTTGTATGCGTGCATTCCGGGATCCTCCGCCAGCTGCACTGCGGGCATGGTAAATGATCCAATCTTCCGTACCGTCCGGTGACTTGAAAAAGCCATTATGGCCGGGACCAAACGCGCCACTATCGGCATTCATTGAAAAGACAGGGTTGGGTGTTTTTACCCAATCTGCAGGATCCATGGGGTCACCGTTTTCGTTAAGACTGAGTAATCCCAGGCAATAGGTATCCACCCAGTAACCGCTGCCGGAATATACTATGAACAGGCGCCCATCCGGGTTGATGAGTGCCTGAGGCCCTTCGTTAATGGCGTTGCCATTCATTTCCCAGGAGTAGGTAGGGCTGGAGATGGCCACTTTGGCGCTTGTAATGGTCCAGGGATTGGTCATCCGGGCAATGTAGATACGTTGTGGTGCAGCCCCTGCATTGCCGCCAGACCATAACATATACGTGTGCCCGTTATAGTTAAAGACCGTTCCATCTATCGCCCATTGATCTGTAGAGTCGGCCACTTTTCCTTTGAATACCCAGGTTCCCTGAGTAGGGTCGTTTGAACTGTTCTCAACCACATACATACGGTGGTTGGCGTTAGTGCCATTATCAGCGGCGAAATACAGGTACCACTTGTTATCGATCTCATGCAGTTCAGGCGCCCAGATATTTTTTGAATACGGCATTCCCTGTGGCGGGATCCACGCATCATGTGCGGTGGCCAATGCCAGCTCGGTCATGGCGCTCGTTTTGTAAAGCACCAGCTTACCCCCCTGCGTATATGTGAAGTAATACATCCCATTCTTTTGTGCTACCCATGGATCAGCGCCACGTGGGATCAGCGGATTGGTGAAAGTTTCGATAGTGAAATTAGCATCAGCCGATCCATTCAGTGCACGCTTAAGTGTATGGGCATCCTGGTTGGTCAGCTTATCGGGGCTTGTTTTTTTACAAGCGGAGCAAAGTGCAAGGCATAAACAGGTAAACAAAAGGATAGTAATTTTTTTCATTGAAAAGTGGATTAACTGTTAACGTGGAAAAATGTAGTAAACGGTTATAATATACGAAATAAAAAAGGGCACACCGAAGACAATTTAGATTTGTCTATTACGAATACACGGAGCAAACTTTCTTCAGACCATTTTATAGGGCTTATGTATGAAATGAAATTCGTAGAAGAAATTTTTTTTGTTTCAAATTAATGTCTATATTAGTTATAGTAAATGCAAACCCAAAGTAATCAGCCGTTTGTTACAGATAACTTCACCCCGCTAACCCATACCGTGGAGATGATGTAACTGTTTCAAGCTTGGAAAATACGAGAGCCCAGAGTAATCACGATGCCCTAAATCAAGAACCAGATCTAAAAGCAAAATAACTATTATGAATAGCCCTGTTAATTATGCTAACTGTTCAACTAGCACCTAAACATCAGATATCATAGCGGAAACTCCTTTCTACGCACACAAAACGTGCGCGGCAGCATAACTAATTTGTAAAATTGTTTACATACAAATTACTATGGAGGCCTACTTAGTAATCGTATGTGGCAGCCATGCCAATTGGCTATATCATGTCTATACGTCATGAATTGGTTATTTATTTCACCCTAAAAATTAAAAACAAATGCAAAAGTTCACTATCTCCTCAGACAAGAAGGATGTGGCAAAGAAAGTGTTTGAATCCTTCGAAAATGAAACCCTTAAAGAATTAGGTGAGAAAGTTATTGGCGGCGTATGGTTCGAAGCCTCCTGGGGTAAAGGCACCAAGCCTCAGAAACCCACTGAGTCAACAAAAGAACAATAGGAATTGATACAGACTATCAGGCTGGTACATCTTCCTGTAAGAAGGTGTATCGCCTGGTAGTCTTCCATCCCTGTATAGCGCCTTATTAAATTCTTTGCCATGGATCTGCAAACCCTTCCTGAATCTGATCTTAAGTGTAAATTACTGGTGTTGAAAGTAGCCAGCAGGTGTAATCTTAACTGCACCTATTGTTATATGTATAATCTCGGCGACACTACTTACATGAAACAACCCAAAGTAATGAGCGACGATGTGGTGGATAGCCTGATTGCCCGCGTAAAAAAACATTGCCACATGCATGGCATAGATATTTTTGATTTTAACTTTCATGGGGGTGAGCCGCTGCTGGCAGGCCCCGAATTCTACGAGAAATTTGTCAGCAAAGCCAATGAAGCACTGCTGCCGGAAGTTACTCCTATTTTTTCCATGCAAACCAATGGCACCTTGCTTACGCCGGAATGGTGCACCTTGCTTGGAAAGCTGGATATACATATAGGGATCAGTCTCGACGGAACACCCGAATCAAATGATATGCACAGGATCGATCACGCAGGGAGAGGTTCTTATAAACAGATCATTAATGGCATCCGTATTGCACAGGAAAGTGAAGAGCTGCCAAACCGCCCCGGACTGCTGTCCGTAATAAATATCAAATCAGACCCTGCTGCTGTATTTGAACATTTTAAAAGTATTAACCCCAACAATATTGATTTCCTGTTACCCGATGCCAATTATGAGAGCCTGCCCTACGACGCTGCCAATACGCTGCAGGGTAATTGGGAAACGCCGTATGCCGACTGGCTGATCGGGATCTTTGACCCCTGGTTCAAAGAAAAAAGAATATTCGGTATTACCATATTCGAATCGTTTATCCGTATCATTTTAGGCAACACTGCCGGTAGTGAAGTGGTTGGAGATGCCAATAAAGAACAGCTGGTGATTGAAACAGACGGAGGTATCGAACCGGTAGGACAACTGAAGATCTGTGGTAACGGATTTACCAAGCTGGGAATGAATGTACTGCAAAACGACATAGACGATATTATTCATACAGACCTCGGCATCCTGTACCACCTCAGCGGGAAAAAAATATGCCGCTTCTGCCAGGAATGCCCTATACGGGAGATCTGTGGGGCCGGCTACCTGCCACACCGGTACAGCAGATCGAAGGGATTCAATAACCCTTCTATCTACTGTCACGACCTGGTGAAGCTGATCACACATATCCAAAACAGGTTGCTGGATGTGATCCCGGCTCATTTACAGGAAGAGCTGGGCATCGTTCGCATCAGTTATGATGAGGTCCGGAAAACCTTACAGGATAATGCGGCTTATCTCGAAGAAGAAGATCATCAGCTGGAATATTTCAGGGAGAACATTTCATAACACTATCCGGAATAACGATCATGCAGGAAACGCTAAAATGTAGTAACCTGGTTGTTAAAGTAGCAAGTAGATGCAATCTCAATTGCAGCTACTGTTATATGTACAATGCCGGTGACAATACTTACAAAATACAGCCCAAGCTGATGAGCGATAAAGTGGTGGATGCATTATTGGAGAAGGTTCACCAGCATTGTATATCCAATGAGATAGATGCTTTCACCTTTGTCTTTCATGGTGGAGAGCCCCTGCTGGCGCCACCGGCATTTTACACCAGCTTTGTGGAAAAAGCAAGAACGGTCCTGCAGGACGTTGAGCCGGTATTTAAAATGCAGACAAACGGGACCCTGCTTACCGAGGAATGGCTCCGGCTTTTTCATCAGCTGGATATCAGTTTTGGTATCAGCCTGGATGGAACAAAAAGTATGAATGATCAATACCGTCTCGATCATGCAGGCAGAAGCTCTTATGATAAGGTGGTAGAAGGGTTTCGCCTGGCGCAGCGTTCGCCTTATTCCATACAGATGCCCGGCATCGCTTCTTATATCAATATTGAAAATGATCCACTGGAGGTATATGAGCATTTTAAAAGCCTGCAAACAGGCTATATCGACTTTATATTCCCGGATGTTACCTATGATGCGAGATACTCCGTCATCCAGGATGAGGATACCACCCCTTTCGCCGACTGGCTGATCCCCATTTTTGACAGGTGGTTCACCGAGGGGAAAGGGAAGCCCCGTATTCGCCTGTTTGAGATCATATTGATGCTGATATTGGGAAGGGAAATGGAAGGTGGTTATGACGCCATTGGAAGCGGAAAGCATGAAGTACTGGTGATAGAGACGAACGGAAATATCGAGCCGATCGATTCGCTGAAAGTATGTGGCGACGGTTTTACCAAAGTGGGCGCTAATGTGCTGACGCATAGTATTGATGAAGCGCTGGATAAGAAATTGTCCATCCTCAATAACCTGAGCCATCGTATGCTTTGCAAACAGTGCATGGCTTGTCCGCTGAAGGAAGTGTGTGGCGGCGGTTACCTTTCCCACAGGTACAGCAATAAGAACGGGTTTAACAATCCTTCCCTTTATTGCAGGGATATTATCCGTCTGGTCACACATCTGCAGAATACCATGCTGAGGGAAGTGCCACTTCACCTGCAGGAGCAGCTGGAGATCCGCCAGGTGACCTACCAGGAGATATTAAAAGAGATCGAAGAGAACATGGCTGTAAGCGGGGAGCCTGAATGGGCGGAAGAGCTGATCTCTTTTGGAAAAGAAATGTCATGATTTAAAATAGCAACAATGCTGAGAAGAAAATTTCCATTCTATAAGCAGCTTGATTCCATGGATTGCGGCCCTACCTGCATAAGGATGATCGCGAAGCACTACGGAAAGGAGTTCTCGCTGCAGAGCTTAAGGGAAAAAGGCAGCATGTCCAGGGAGGGAATCTCCCTGAATGAGATAGGCAATATTGCGGAAAACATCGGGTTCAGAACGATGGCAGTTAAAACATCTTTTGACAGGCTGTCAAAGGAAGCCCATCTGCCGGTGATCGCCCATTGGAATCAGAACCATTTTATTGTTGTATACAAGATAAAGGATGATAAAATATATGTTGCAGACCCCTCTTTTGGGTTGCTGACTTATACCCGGGAGGAATTCCTGAGAGGATGGATCTCTTCCGTGAAATTTGACCAGGAGCAGGGGATACTGCTGCTGCTGGACCCTACGCCGGATTTTTACAGCCAGGAAGAGATAAAGACAACCAATAAGGCAAGCTTTCGCTTTATAGCCCGTTATGTGCTCACCTACAGGAAACATTTGGCGTATATCAGCATTGGGCTTTTGTTTGGCAGTATCCTGCAATTGCTGCTGCCTTTTATTACGCAAACCATCATAGACCGCGGTATCGGCAACAGGGATATTCCATTTATCGGCCTTATATTGATGGCACAGGTAGTGCTGATCGTCAGCCTTATTACGGTAGAGTACGTGCGATCCATATTGTTGGTGCATGTGAGCAGCCGGATAAATATTTTTATTATTTCAGATTTTCTCAGCAAGCTGATGAAGCTCCCCATCAGCTTTTTTGATACAAAGCTTACGGGCGATATTACCCAGCGCATACGGGATCATAAGCGGATAGAAGACTTTTTTACTGATACGATACTTTCCTTCATTTTCTCGGCTTTCTCCATCATTGTGCTTGGACTGGTGATGCTTTACTACAATGTCTACATCTTTTTCATATTTGTTCTTTGTGCTGTCCTGGAAGTGGGTTTATCACTCCGGTCGTTAAAGAAGCGAAGATACCTGAACAACCGCCTGTTTGCCCGGCTGACCACGGAGCAAAGTAACCTGATAGAGCTGATCAACGGAATGCAGGAGATCAAATTAAACAACATCGAGAACAGCAAAAGGTGGCAATGGCAGAAGATCCAGGCCGCCATTTTCAGGACTAACCTCCAGATTGTTTCAATAAAGCAATCCCAGTATGGTGCCCTCCGGCTGATCAACTATCTGCAGATCGCTTTCGTTACATTCATATGCGCCAATGCCGTGATCAAAGGAGAGATGACCATCGGCGTAATGATGGCGGTGATGTACATTCTCGGACAGATGACTGCGCCACTCCATGACGCGATCGATTTTATCTATTCCGCACAGGATGCGAAAATAAGCCTGGAACGTCTGGGAGAGATCCACCTGAAGCAAAACGAGGAGGAGGATCAGCCAGGCCGGAAGGTTGCGCCTGCAGATCGCTACCTGGGACAGGATATTGCTTTTGCAGATGTTTCCTTCCATTATCCGGGGTATGCAGGGCGAAACGTGCTGAAGGATATATGCCTTACCATACCTGAAGGAAAGGTAACCGCCATAGTAGGCGCCAGCGGCAGCGGAAAAACAACATTGCTGAAATTATTGCTGAAGTTCTATAATCCTCAGCAGGGGACGATCAGTATCGGTAAGAACGATCTGAATGATTATCCAGGTCCTTCCTGGAGAAAATCCTGCGGTGTAGTGATGCAGGACGGATATATATTTTCAGATACAATTGCCAATAATATCGCATTGGAAGAATACATCGATAAAGAGCAGCTGCTCCATGCCGCTGAAGTAGCCAATATCCATGAATTCATAGAATCGCTGCCCTCCGGTTACAACACAAGGATCGGGCAGGACGGCATCGGCTTAAGCCAGGGCCAGAAACAACGCCTGCTCATCGCCAGGGCGGTATACAAAAATCCATCCTTCATCTTCTTCGATGAGGCTACCAATGCCCTGGACGCCAATAATGAACTGGTGATCATGCGTAACCTCGAAGCTTTTTTCAAGAACAGAACCGTAGTGATCGTTGCACACCGCCTCAGCACAGTGCGAAATGCCGACCAGATCATTGTACTTGATAACGGCCGTATAACAGAACAGGGCGTGCACGAAGAGCTGGCCGCCCAACGTAAATCATACTATACACTAGTGAAAAACCAGTTGGAGCTGGGCAATTAAACCTATTGTTATGTCTGAAAAGAGATCCATCACTTTACATTCAAATGAGGTCAATGACCTGATCGGCGATATCCCCGCGGGCATCGTTGTCAGGGGGGCTGCGGTGATCATACTGGCAACGGTTGCGCTGATCGTGTTGTCAGGGCTGATCCCGTACCCGGAGCTGCTGAAGGGTACCGGAAAGATGACCTCAGACCGCACGGCAGTCGTGAAGTTCGACAGCATGCAGCACGGACAGTTGGTGGCCGGGCGCGACCTTGTATTGAAACTGGACAAGGGGCATGGAGAAACGGAAACTATTAGGTGTAACATCAGCGGCCTTGGAGATAATAACATCACCATAACGGCGAACACCCCGGAAGAGCTTTTCGTGTTGAAGAAAGAGTTGCCTGCAGGCGAGGAGGCGCCCGTATATATTGTGCTGAAAGAACAAAACCTGCGACAGGCAATCATTAATAGCATCACAAGCCATTTCTGAGCATTAAAATTGAACTATATGTCTACCAATGAAGGATTGAAGTGCAACTGGGTTGTTTTAAAGGTGGCCAGCCGCTGTAACCTCAATTGTACCTATTGCTACATGTATAACGGGGAAGATGATACGTATAAGAAACAGCCGAAGGTAATGAGCGATGACACCGTAGATGCCCTGTTGGAAAGGATAAGAGCACATTGCCTCCTGCATGGCATGCGTGACTTCAATTTTAATTTTCACGGGGGAGAGCCCCTGCTGGCCGGGAAGGAGTTCTACCGCAGGTTCACTGAGAGGGCAAAGCAGGTACTGCTGCCCGAGATAAAGCCTTTGTTTACGATGCAAACCAATGCTACGCTCATTAATGAAGAATGGTGTGAACTGCTGGGAGAACTGGACATCTTCATTGCCATCAGCCTTGATGGCACACCGGAAGCAAATGACATGTACCGCATCGACCACAAAGGCAAGGGCTCTTATGAAAGGATCATAAAAGGATTGAAGACTGCCCAGCGATCAAAGGCTATGGGCTATAGCCCGCATATCCTGTCTGTCATCAATATCAATTCAGACCCGCTGGAAGTATACCGGCATTTCAGAAGTCTTGGTGTTACCGGCGTTGATTTCCTGCTGCCCCATGCAAACTATGATCATCCGCCTGCATTGCCGCAGGGAAGCCAGCCGGGGGATACGCCTTACGCCAGCTGGCTGATCAGCATCTTTGATGAATGGTTCTATGAGAAAAAGCCTAAGCCTGTCATCCGTTTCTTTGAGGTGATCATTGCAATCATATTGGGTTTCGATGCGCCCTTTGATTATCTCGGCGGGGCTGCAAATGAGATCCTCGTAGTGGAAACGGATGGAGGGATTGAACCGGTTGATTCGCTGAAGATCTGCGCAAACGGGTTTACAAAAGTAGGCGCCAATGTAAAGCACAACTCCTTTGACGATGCTTTTGATATAGAACTGGCCCGGCTGTATAACCAGAGTCATAAGCTGCTGTGCAAGAAGTGCCGGAGTTGCCCGGTGAAAAATATCTGCGGCGGCGGCGGGCTGGCAGACAGGTACAGCAGGTTGAACGGATTTGATAATCCTTCCGTTTACTGTGAAGATCTGCTCAGGATCATCACACATATCCAGAACACGGTGCTAAGCTATATTCCCGAGTCTGATCTGGCCAGCCTGCACGTGGAGCAGCTGTCTTTTGAGAATGCCAAGGAGATCAGGGAGCAAAAAATGAGAACAGCGCCGGAGCCCGAATATGCTTCCAGGCTTAAACTATTTTCCGCTTGATGAATTTCGTTAAAATCATATTTACAACATTGCTGTGCTGTAATGCAGTGTACGCGTCAGCGCAGTCAGATACCACAACGAGACCTGATTCTGTGACCATAAAACAATTGTCAGCCGTTACGATCAATGCCAGGAAAAAATTCCTGGAACAACGGACAGACCGGCTGATCGTGAACGTAGCGAATAATCCCGTAATGAGTAATTCTGCGAGCATGCTGGAGCTCTTGCAGAAATTGCCCGGCGTGACCGTAGACAATGACGGGCGCATCGCCCTGATGGGACGCCAGGGTGTTACTATCATGCTGGACGGGAAAAGGAGTTATCTCGGCGCCGCGGACCTGGCCAACCTCTTACGCAGCCTGCCTGCCGAGAATGCCAAACAGGTGGAGATCATCGCCAACCCTTCCGCCCGTTTTGATGCAGCAGGTACTGCGGGAATCATCAACATTAAAACTAAAAAAGGCCAGGGTGATGGATGGAATGCACGTGTGAGGGGAGGATACGGGCTGGGCAACTATCCTAAATGGGACGCCGGCAGCAGTATATCCTACAGCAGGGGAAAGGTCAATACTTATCTCAATTATGATTACACCGACAGGAAAGGGATCCGTGAATCTGATCTGCAGCGCAGGGTGAACCAGTCCCCTGCTCCGTTGTTTATCAGCGAAATCAGCAAAGGTTCCCAGCATAAACGGAATCATGTGCTGATGGCCGGAATGGACTATATGATCGATTCTTTCCAATCTATCAGTATAACGGGGAACTACCTGCACAGCGCCACTGATAACAGCGATATCATCAACACAGGTTTCAGCACAAACCCTGTTCACGCGTCGGATTCTACTATCTACGGCACTAATCAGGAGCGCCGGCGGTTCAATAACTGGGGAGCCGCACTAGTATATAATCTTACAAAGGATAGCGGCCGGAAAGAATTAAATGTTAACCTGGATTATTCAGGCTATCGCACAAACGGGACCGCCTATATCAGTAATGATTACCTGGATGCAGGGGAGGGAAAGATCCGGCCCTCTTCCTATTATCAAACGCCCTTGCATGCAAAGATCACTATTAAATCGGCCCAGGCTGATTACACCCGGCGCTTCCGCCGGAATGTCAAGCTGGAGACAGGTCTGAAATTCAGTGATGTGAACACTACGAACGATTTCCAGTTTAACAGCCTGCAGGGTAACAGCTGGCAGCCGGATCCCGGACGCAGCAACCAGTTCGTTTATAAAGAGCAGATCCAGGCGGGGTACGTCAATTTTCATAAGGATTGGGGAAAAACAAAAGCCCAGCTGGGACTGCGATTGGAGAATACCACTACAAAAGGGATTCCCAAAAACACATCCGGCACTGTAAACAATAATTATACACAGCTGTTCCCCAGTGCTTTTTTAACAAGGGATTTCAATGATAAACATCAATTGGGCCTTAGTTATTCCCGCCGCATTACCCGGCCGGATTATATGGATCTCAACCCCTTCAGGTTTTATAACGATGAATATTCCTACCAGGAGGGTAATCCTTACCTGAAGCCCGAGCTCACCGATAACGTGGAGCTCTCTTATATGTATAACTCCTTTCTAACGGCATCCCTTAGCTATGGCCACACCAACAACGTGATCACACAGGTAACAGAGCAGGACGATGTTTCAAAGATCATGATCATCACTACCCGTAACCTGGCTGCGAGGAATACGTACGGCCTTAACCTTTCGGCGTCGGTAAACCCGGCCAAATGGCTGGAAAGCTATTTCTCGCTGCAGAGCTTTTACCAGGAATATAATGCCAATGGGTATCTGAAAAGTGACCTGGATAACGGGCGGCTCTCCTTTATATACTATATGTCGCATGATATCACGCTGCCCCGGTCCTGGTCGCTGCAATGCGCCTTCGATTATCAGTCGCCTATCGCATCCGGTATCTTTCGCTTCAAACCCGTTTATGGGTTGGATCTCGGTGTCAGGAAAACCTTCCTGAAGGATCGCCTGAGCGCGAGGATAGGGGTCTATGATCTGTTCTATACACGTAATTCAGGGCTGACCGCAAATTACAGCAATATTAATATGCGCCTGGATAACAGGGGCGAGAGCCGTTATGTGCGCCTCTCGGTCACCTATAGCTTTAAAAAGACGAATAAGCGAACCAGCAGCCGAAGGGAAGAAAAAACAGAAGAGAATAGCCGCGTAAAAGACAGAGACCTTCGTTAACCTTAATAAAATGAATAACTATGAAACATATTACCGAAGCTGTTTTTAATGATACGGTTGTTGCTATCATCAACCTGGTAGAGCATTTTCAGATACCGCTCACCAAAACCACTATTCGCGAACGCTTCCTGGAAGATCCTAACTATCCCAATCTAAGGTTGAATGATATCTTTTTTGCCCTGAGCTCCTGGAACCTGAACCCTTCTGTCTATAAGGCGGATGAAGAGGCTTTGCGGCAGGCCGAGCTGCCGGTGCTGACCCATTTGTCTGGCTGCCAGCAATTCAGCGGTGTGTTCGTGGTGCTCACCAAAGTGGAAGCTGAGCAGGTGACCTACACAAGACTGGATACCCCCATTACCGAGCCGATGGCCGATTTTATAAAGAAATGGAGCGGCTTCATTATCGCTATCGATCCTGCTGCCACCGGCTGTGAAGAAGATTATGATCTGCTACGCAACAGGGAGGAAGCGCATAAAGCAGCCTATCGCCAGAGTATGAAGCTGATCGATGGTTTCCTTTCGCCGGAGGATTGCCGTTTTATTATTGAGCATTGTACGGCCAATGATCTTTTTAAAAGAAGCCAGGTCACGGTAAATGAGACAGGCGAATCCACCGTTTCAGATGTCAGGACCAGCAGCAGTGCGGTTATTAAGAAGGAAAGCCTTCCATTCTTTGATGCGCTGATAGAAAGGATCACGCAGGAGGTAGATGCTACCGGTTGCCGTGTAGAAAGCCTCCAGTGCGTGAGATACGCCGGCACACAGTCTTACGAGCTGCATTTTGATGGCGACAGGGAGCTGCCCAGACGGCATACGGTATTGATCTACCTGAATGATGATTTTGAGGGAGGAACCACCTGGTTCTCCGAGATCGACACCCATATCCATCCTAAAACAGGGAAAGCGCTCTTTTTCAAAAATATTGACGAGAACAGGGACCCCCTGTTATATTCTGCACATGCAGGTATGCCCGTGACCAAGGGGGTGAAATATGCATTGAATATCTGGATACAGGCATTGTGAGAAAAAATTTATAGCGCGTCATTCAACGGGCGTGATTTTTTCTATTCCACAAAAAAAGTAACAAAGTATTGAGCCCTGTAAGCAGGCATAAATACAGGATTGGTTTATGATGATATAAGCCCTGGCACATGCGGCTCAGTGATACCAGGAGCGTGATCCCTAAGAAGGCAAGGGGCAATTTACTTACATTGACTGAGGTATTGCTGTGAACAAGATACAGGAGCAAGTGGCCGCTTGCCATGTGAACAAGGTACCACACCAGGAATTGTTTACCCGGTAAATGATAGGGAATAAAGCTGTTCAGGAAGAAGCCGCTATAGAGGCAGGGTAGTAGCAGGTAGCCTGCCATCGTCATTATTACATATTTGGGTCTCATCATGCTGTTTTTGATTTAATTAACTTCCACATCCTCCGCATCCACCTCCGCATCCGCTTCCACAGCTACTACCGCAACTGCTTCCACAGCTACTGCTGCATGCACTGCCGCCGCTCTCATCCTGTTTTCTTTCCTTACCTGTTCCCTGTGATCTGGTCAACATCCATACAAAGGCTATCGCGATGATAACAATAATGGGAATATAGCCAGTGGAGGATTCGTTACAGGCGGCAAGGATCAGCGGTAGCAGCAGAAGGGGAACCAGGCGTATTCGTTTTAAGAACCGGAGTAGAAAGCGGAAGCGGCCCGGTGAAGGGAAATACCGGTCGTCCCAGAAGGCAGGGGGTGCTTTGATGTGAAATGTGTGCTGGTAAAGATCCAGTGTATCTGCCTGCCAGTTTTCGTGTTTTTCTTTTTCCTGTGATCCGCCTGCTGAAGGGTGGTGATGAATGTTGCGCTGCAGGGTCTTAGCGCAGAATTCTTCCCAGTAGTTCTGTGTGTAGATCAGGTGTAAATGCCATACTTTGTCGACCACTTTCGAAGGGGAGGCGCCTTGTGCTGAGATGCAGCACAGGAAAATGAATTTCCGGTATTCTTCTATGGCTTGCTGCCCGAAGTGGTAGTTCCACTTGTTTTCCCGCGCAAGCCTGCGGGAAAAGGGGAATTGTGCATCGGGGGCATCCAGTGGAAAGCAGGCGATCCTTTGCCAGAGCAGGTCCTGCTCTTCCTTGCTGATGAGCGATGCTGTTTGTGGTTTCATAACTTGTTGTTTTATGCTGATACAAAGCTCCTGCACTTCAGGAAGACGGACGTATTGGAATTATCCTTTGAAGACTTATTTTCGTATTAAAATCGTATTATGAGTAAGGACGAGCTGGCACAACTTGAACGGTTAATGAATTACATTGCCCATCATTTTATCCGGAAGAACAGGTGGGAGGATGTATCAAAGGCAGAGTGGGTCTATATTTCAGCCGAGTTCAATAAGCTATTGCAGAAACATAAGCAACTGCAGCAGGAAGCTGCCTTCCTGGGCGACAACTATTTTTATGAGCACCTGATCATTAAAAGGCTGAAGGCCGCAAAGGTGGGGAAGGCATTGTCAAACATCAGCAGCCCTAATTTCGGGAAAATGAATACGATAGCCGAAATACTGGGCTATGACAGCTACATGGATTTTCTCCGAAATGCGACAGCCGTTTTCAGTTTCCATGAGCTTAAGATCAATATTCCCCTAGGGGTGGTCAACACGGCCTTACTGGATCACCTGATGGGGTGCTGGTATTGCTATAACAGCAATCTGCCTTTGACTGGTCCCGGTACTAAAGAAGAAAGAGTAAGGCGTTCTGCTATGGAGATCTATCAATCAGGTGATGAGTACCTGGTGGAACGCAGCGGTAAGGACAATCACATGTATTATGGCAAGATCACTGCTTATGCCGACTACATTTTCATCATCATGAACAGTACTACTTTTATCCGTCAAAGACATTTTATTGGCCGGCTGAAAGATGCAACGGCTAAGCTGAAGCAAAAAGGTTTTAGTGTTAACCAAATGAATTTTGTAAGTACCTGTGTTAGTTTTAATGAAGATCCGGTAGCCTTGAATGAAATATTTGACCGGGTGCCTGCAGAGGATTTTGAGAAATTGTCGGTTGATCTGCCCTTAAGCAGCCCTGAATTGCCGGCTCATATTTTACAGCAGTTAAAGAATAGGGGGCTTCACCAGATCACAGATTATTGATATGATGAAAAACGGTTGTAAATAGATGATTTACAGCTTGTGCGCTTTTTTACAATTTTCATGCCCGCAAACAAGCTTCCTTTGCTGTAAATAATAACTTATGAAGTCAATCCTCGCCCTGGCAATGCTGATAGCTATATCCATTATTTCCGAAGCCCAGACCAATAGCGATCCATTGCAGCAAGCCCGTAAGGCAATTGAAGCCAGCAATGCCATCTATGCCGACCTTGCCAACAAAAATGATGGTTCAATCCTGACCAGGTATACGGAAGATGCCTGTCTGCTGCCACCAAATTCGGCTCCCGTCTGCGGCAAAGAAAATATCGCAAAGTTCTTTAAAGATGGCCCTAAGGTACAGGTCAAATTTGTCATACAACACCTGTATGGGGATGCCAGCACATTCATTACCGAGGAAAGCTATTATGAAATGGCAGACCTTAACGGAAATAAACTGGATGAAGGCAAAGTGATTGTGATCTGGAAAAACACGGCGGATGGCTGGAAAATGCATAGAGATATGTTCAGCAGTAATAAGCCGGTATCAAAATAGATCTACAATCCAATATTGACCGCTTTCTGAAATTCATCTCCCTTTTTGATAAGTGTATTCCTGACTTGAAGTGGGGCAATTCCTGTAAATTTCCTAAACTCCTTAATAAAATGGGCCTGGTCATAGTAGCCGCATTCATAAGCAATTGAAGTAAGAGACAGGTCTGTAGTAAGTATTTGTCGTAAACTTCTATTGAAACGGTAGGATGCATACAGTGTACCCGGCGTCAGGCCCACCATTTCAAAAAATTGTTTCTGAATATACCTTTTGGAAAGACCAAGGCTGGAGGATAGCTGATTCAGATCGAAGCCTTCGCCTGTGGTCAGTATATGCTGACAAACCAGGGATAGCTGCTGAATCTTTTGCCTTTTTTTCTCATGCTTTTTTAATTTCTCAATAAAAAAGGATTCAATGAGATCTATCTGCTGAGTAATTGATATTTTACTCAGCATTACTTCATAGAGGTCATGTAATTCTTTTGCATACACATCCAAAAGATTAGTAGCAGTATTGGTAAAATCAGTAATCGGATTGGGGAAGAATATTGAACAGGCATAGGGATACATCCTGGCTATCAGTATTGTCGTGCCTTTCGTTGCATTTAGCCTGGTGGGGACTGTTAAATGCCCTAATAATTCAAATGCAGGCGTATCCCGATACTGCCCATCGATGATGGTCGCCGCGTTGCCATCTGATATTTTAACAATGAAATCCAGGTATCCACTCGGATAAAAAATTTCATTTTTGATATCCTTGTCGATAGTAATCACGGAATAGCTCCTTATAAAGGGTTTCAATATGTCGCAAGGAAGATATTGCAACGGAATTATTTTAGGGTTAAAATACAATTTATTCTTCACTTAAAGAATAAAGGGCTGCACCAGATCACGGATTATTGACAAGTGCCGCTGTGTTAAACTGCAGGGCTGTCAAACTTTTATATATTCCTCCTTCAATATTGATCAGTTGTTGGTGGCTGCCCTCTTCCACCACTTTTCCTTTATCTATCACTATGATTTTATCAACTTCCCGAATGGTGGAAAGGCGGTGGGCGATGATGATGCTTGTCCGCCCCTGCATCAGATGATTCAATGCAGACTGCACCAGCTGTTCGGATTCCGAGTCCAGCGCGGACGTTGCCTCATCAAGGATCAGGATCCGGGGGTTCTTCAGCAAGGCCCTTGCAATGGCGATGCGTTGCCGCTGCCCGCCGGAAAGCTGTACACCCCTGTCGCCAACCATTGTATTGATACCCTCGGGGAAATGCCGTATGAAATCCCATGCATTGGCCTGCTTCGCAGCGGTGATGATCTCCGCATCAGCAGCGCCGGGATTACCGTAAGCGATATTATCCCTGATGGAAGCAGCAAACAGGAACACGTCCTGTGGTACGAAGGCAATCTGGCTTCTTAGTTCCGAATAAGGTACGGTGCTGGTATTGCGCCCGCCAAAGTAAATATTTCCGGTCACCGGGTCATAAAGTCTTAGCAGTAATGCGGCAATGGTGCTTTTACCAGCCCCGCTGTGACCAACCAATGCGATCTTCTGGTTGGCGTCTACAGAGAAGGAAAGGTCACTCAGCACCTCCTGGTCAGGACGGGTAGGGTAATGGAAGGAAACATTGCGAAAGAGGATCATGCCATCCAGCAGGTGCTGTGGCACTATACCGGTAGTGTCGGTCAGCGGTTCCGGCTTTTCGTCCAGGATCTCGAACAGGTGCCTGGTGGCGCCCAGGCTCTTCTGCATCTGTGTATACGTTTCTGCCAGTTCTGTAATAGAGCCGCCTATAAATGCGGCATATACTACAAAAGAGATCAGGGCGCCGGCGGAATTCATATCGCCGGTGGCCACGAGCAGCGCTCCTTTCCATATTACGGCCACGATAGCCCCAAAGCTGAAGAACAATAACATGGAGGTGAACATGCCTTTGAACTTCCCGTTCTTGATGCCGATATCGGCGCCTTCCATCACTTTTTTGCGGTAACGTTTCATCTCAAAGAACTCATTGGCAAATGCCTTCACGCTCAGGATCCCTTGCAGCGTCTCCTCCAGGATATGGTTTGCTTCTGCGATCTTTCCCTGCGCATCTCCGGCAAATTTCCGGATGTATCCGCCAAACAGCAGGCCTATGCCTATGATCAGCGGAAATACCATCAGTACGAACAATGCCAGTTTCGCGGATGTTATCAGCAGGAGCACGAATGCTCCTGCAAATGTGATCATGTTGCGGATGAATTCCGCCAGTGTAGTAGCAAGGGTTTCCTGCAAGAGAGATATATCTGCTGAAATATGGCTGTTCAGTTCCCCGATCTTCCTCCTCATAAAAAAGCTCATGGGCAGCCTGATCAGGTGGTTGTATACATCCTGTCTTAATGCGGATAATGTCTTCTCCGTTACATTCACGAAAAGTGTTACCCGGAAGAAAGAGAGGATCGCCTGTGCGATCAGGACAGCCAGTAACAGTAATCCCACGCGGTTGATCGCTTCCGGCAGATGATCTTTCGCCCCGTAATCCACCAGTTGACCGAGCAGGTAGGGAATGGCCAGTCCGGCCAGGCTGGAGAGCACCAGGAATAACATTCCTGTCGTGAATGACAACCAATAAGGCTTTATATAACGGTAGAGCCTGAACATTTTTATCTGCATCTGTTATGCTTGTGTATAAATACTGAAGTTTCGTTTATGCAAAGGCAGCTTTTCTGGAAGCCCTGGATGTGATATTTGTGTTGATATTACGCTGCAGAATGCCCAGCGCCTGGCTTAGGGTATCTTCTTCAATTGTCAGGGCAGGCAGCAGCTTGATCACTTTGTCATGGCGCCCCACGCACTCTACGATCAGTTTATCCTGGAAGCTTTGCTGCGCCACTTTCTTTGCCAGCAAAGGGTCTTCAAAGGAAGAAAGATCGATGCCCCACATCAGTCCCCTGCCTCTGATAACAATACGCTCGTCTGCAGCCGCCAGTTCTTCTTTGAGAAAGCGTTCTATGTAGATGGCCTTTTGTTTTACCGCAGCATCAAGACCTGTGTCGCGTCTGAACTCCAGGGCCGCCCTGCCACCGATGAATGCCAGCTGGTAGCCTCTGAAAGTGCCGTTGTGTTCACCCGGTTGCCAGATATCCAGTTCCGGTTTGATCAGCAGCATAGCCATTGGAAGGCCGTACCCGCTCAGCGATTTGGAAAGGACAACAATGTCGGGTACAATACCTGCCTGTTCGAAGGAGAAGAAGTCACCAGACCTTCCGCATCCGATCTGTATATCATCGGCGATCAGGAGGATGCCGTGTTGTCCGCAGATCTGTTTGAGCCCACGCAGCCATTCTGCCGAAGCAACATTCACGCCTCCTTCGGCCTGCACGCTTTCAAGGATAACGGCAGCAGGCTTTTCAATACCTGAATGGGTGTCGTTCAGCATCATTTCAAGATAGGCGAGGCTGTCGAACCTGGCGGGGCCACTATTTTCGAAGGGCAGGAACGTAACATTATGCAGGTCCACTCCTGCTGCCTGGCGGTGGTACTGATTGCTGGTCAGCGCCAGGCTGCCCTGCGACAAACCGTGATAGGCGCCCATGAAGGCGATCACGTTGGAGCGTTTAGTATAATTCCTGGACAGCTTCAGTGCGGCTTCAATGGCGTTGGTGCCGGTAGGGCCGCAGAACTGGAATTTATACTGCAATCCTTTTGGCTTCAGCAGGAGCTCATTGAATGTGTTGATGAACTCCCCCTTTGCAACGGTAAACATATCCAGGCCCTGCATAATGCTGTCATCTGCCATATATGCCAGCAGCTGCTGTTTGATATATTCGTTGTTATGACCGTAGTTAAGGGCGCCTGCCCCCATGAGAAAGTCAATATATGCATCGCCGTTGGCAGCATAGATGTGGGAGCCTTTTGCTTTATTAAAAATGACCGGGAAGCTCCTGGAATAGCTCCGTACATTTGATTCCATTGTTTCAAATACCTGTGTTAGCATATCAGTAGCGTGATTTAAGGGTTAAAAATTTATTCAGCGTGGTAGCCAGTGTTAATGCATTTTCATTTTTGATCATCGAAGCATGATCTCCGGGCGTCACTGCAGTTCTTACTTCAGCAGTAAAAGGCTCCCAGCCGAGACTTTCGTCAAAGCCGAGCTGTAGCCAGTGCTGTTCTGCAGCACGCACGACCAGCAAGGGCGCCTTCACCTGACCGGCAACAATATAGCCAATGGAAGTATTGCTGATCAGCAGGCGGATGGTCCGCTGTGTCAGGTCTGGCAGGCCGCTCTGCACAATATATTGATGATGGATGGCATTGAGCAGGAAGGCGCGCCTTTCGTCAGCAGGAAGAGATGCCAGCTTGTCTTTAAGATCCTGCACCCATTGCGGGTAGGGTTGCTCTATCAGCTGATACTCTTCGAGATATTGTAAGGCATCGTTTACCAGGGTATCCACCTCTTCAAAAGATACACGCCGGGTTGCAGGTGCGTCCAGCATGACAGCCTGCTCCACTTGTTCATTCACTGCTTCCAGCTGCCTGATCATCTCGTAAAGAACATAGGCGCCGAAAGAATGTCCCATCAGCCTGTAAGGCCCCGCTGGCTGTATGCTCCTGATACGGCTGATATTCCATGCCGCCAGTTCTTCGACGCTGTTCAGGGGCTGCTCGTCCTCCAGCAGTCCGGGCATGCTGATACCATATACAGGTCCGGCTTCCAGCCCGGCGGCCAGGCCGTCATACCAGTCAACAAGCCCATCACCGCCAGGGATGATGAACAAGGGCCTGTCTGTTGCTTTACCGCCCAGCGCCACTACATGCGCTCCGCCAGGAAGCACAGGCACAGCGGCATTTCCATTGTTGGGGAGGCTATCCAGCAGGCTGGCTTGCGCAGCGATGGTTTTGTGAGTCATGAGATCATTGAGCCGGATGTCATAACCGGCTTTCCTGATACGTGAAAGCAAACGTACAGCTGCAAGGGAATGCCCCCCTGCTTCAAAAAAGTTATGATGGATCCCCGCTTGTGCTGTACCAAGCAGTTCCTGCCAGATGGTGCTGAGCCATTGTTCGGTGGCCGTAACAGGCGCCGCATAAGATGTAGCGGAGTGTGATGCTGACAGGGGCTCCGGCAGGGCTTTGCGGTTTATCTTTCCGTTGGCGGTAAGCGGGATCTCCTTCAGCTCCATGACGGCAGCGGGGATCATATATTCGGGCAAGCGGTTTTTCAGCATGTTCAGCGCCTGTTCTACCGTGAAATTTTCTTTCATGATGAGATAAGCGGCCAGGTAGGTGTTGCCGGTATGGTCTTTACGTGGCATCACGATCCCCTGCACCACCATGCCGCTTTCCTGTAGTACGCGTTCTATTTCGCCGGGCTCTGTTCTGTAGCCGCGGATCTTCACCTGATCGTCAATGCGGCCCATGAAAAGTATGTTGCCATCGGGCAGCCAGCGGGCGAGGTCCCCGGTTTTATATACCCTTGCGCCAGCGTCGGCACTGAAAGGGTCCCGGATGAACTTCTCTGCACTCAGTTCCGGCTGGTTCCAGTATCCTCTTGCCACGCCACCGCCACCGATCCATAATTCTCCGCCTACACCGGGCGGCACCAGGTTCCCGGCCCGGTCTGTGATATAAGCCACTGCCCCGGCCAAAGGCGAGCCAATAGGTATGCCTGTGCCCGTTCTGTGAGCAATTGCCTTGTACATGCATTTACCGATAGTGGTTTCCGTTGGCCCGTAATGGTTATATACCATGCAGCTGCTGCCAGATGCCCGGATACTATCAATTACATCCTGCTGAAGCGCTTCGCCACCGAAGATGAGCAGCTGTTCCGGCAACAAGAGTGTGTCACCGGCGCTTAATGCTTTCCAGTGGGAAGGCACTATTTTCAGGCAGTCTATCCTGTTGTTAAGGAAGTATTCATGCAGCAGCTCTGCATCCGTGATCCTTTCTGCAGCAATGATATGCAACGCAGCACCGGCAGCCAGCGCACCGAAAAGCACCGTATTGCCGAGATCTGTTGCGATGGTAGGTATCAGCGCAAACGAACGGCATTCTTCCGATCCGCTTCGCTGATGAAGGCCATAAAGATAATCAGCCAGCTGGCCATGCTCTATCATTACGCCTTTGGGCCTGCCGGTGGAGCCGGAAGTGTAAATAACGTAAGCCAGGTGATCCGGATGGCTGTGGTCAACTGTTATAGCTGTTTCGGAGAAGGTGCTTATTCCCTGCCAGTCTTCACGGAGATCAACGAATGTAGTTATATTGGCAGACTGCAGTTTATGTTGCAGATGACGGTCTGCAAGTACGATCCTGCTGCCGGTGTCTTCCAGTATGTAGGCAATCCTGTCTTCAGGGAAGGCCGGGTCAATCGGCACATAAGCGCCGCCGGCCTTCAGGATGCCGAGGATCCCTACTATCATTTCCAGGCTTCGCTCCATACATAAAGGAACCAGTTTGTCGTGCTTGATACCCTTTTTCCTGAGGAATTGCGCCAGTATGCCTGCGCGCTTATCCAAGTCCCTGTAGCTTAGTTTCTTTCCTTCATATACCACCGCCGTTGCCTGCGGGTGTTTGAGCACCTGTCCAAAGAGCTGCCCGATAATTGTTTCTTTTTTCCCTCCGCCAAGATGAACGGACTGCCTGCTGAATTGATGCAAGAGTTCCTGTTCTTCTCCTGGCGCCAGCATATAAAGCGCCCCCACTTCCTGCGAAGGCAGCGCAACAGCAGACCACAACAGCTGTTCGAAATGCCTGGCCATACGCTGTACGGTAGCAGCGGCAAAAAGGTCGCTGCAGTAAACGATATTCAGGTCAATACCTTCTTCGGATACAGCGCACATAAAATTGAGATCGAATTTGGAAACGGCATATTCCAGTTCCCCGGGTGATATTGTCAGGTCTCCCAGGCGGAGTACGGCATCATCCACGTCTTCGGATACAAACATCGCCTGGAACAAGGGGCTTCTGCTCATATCGCGGTCTTTCACTACCAGTTCCACTACTTTCTCAAAAGGAAGGTACTGATGTTCGTAACTTTCGAGTAGCGTTGCTTTTACCTGTTCCAGCAGCGATGTAAAGGGCATGTTTGCTTTCACCTCGCTTCTCAGCGCCAGCGTATTCACAAAAAAGCCGATGAGGTGCGCTGTTTCCTGTTGCTGCCGTCCTGCGGCCACGGTGCCTACACAAATATCTTCCTGGCCGCTGTAGCGGAACAACAGCACCTTGTAGGCTGCCAGCAGGGTCGTATACAGTGTTACGCCTTTCTTTGCGCTGAACTGCTGCAGCTTGTCCTTCAGCAGCGGATCTATGCGGTGGTGTACAATGGCGCCTGCATTACTTTGCAGAACAGGGCGTTCATAGTCTGTCTGCAGCTGCAGCGGTGCAGTGCCGGAAAGCTGCGCTGCCCAATAGGTTTGTTCCGATTGCAGGAAATCTCCATGCACATGGGCACGCTGCCATAATGCATAATCTGCGTATTGCAGCGGGAGCGCTGGCAAGGATGGCGGCGCAGCATTCAGCGCCTGTTCATACAGTACGCTGAGCTCGCGTACCAGTATGCCGGCAGACCAGCCATCAGATGCGATATGATGCATGACCAATGCCAGTACTGTTTCCTCTTCATTTATAATTGCTATGCCTGCACGCAGCAGGTAGTCTGCCGAAAGATCAAAAGGCCGGCTGATAAATGCGTGAATATTTTCTTCCAGCCGATCTGCGGCAATATCCTGGAGCGTCCAAAGTTCATGGCCGTTAATTACCTGGCAGGGCAGCCCATCCTCGGCCATAATCGATGTTCTCAGGATCTCATGCCGCGCGATGATCGTACGCAGCGATTGCTCCAGGGCCCCGCGGTTCAGGCGGCCTTTCAGGCGTAGCACGGAAGGCATATGATAATGCAGGCTTCCTTCCAGCTGATCTATAAACCACAGCCGTTCCTGGCTGTAGGATAGGGGGATCCGCTGGGGGCGCGGCGCGGCGGTGATTGCCGGAAGCTTTTCGCGAGAACTTGTTCCATGAATAAAAGCGGCCAGCGCTGCAATAGTAGGATGAAGGAACAGCGATCTTACAGAGAGCTCTTTGCCCGTTTCGTCCCGGATAGCAGCCATGAGCCTGATGGCCAGCAGTGAGTGTCCTCCGGATTCAAAGAAATTATCGTGAATGCCTACCTGTTCCCGTTTCAGCAGGTGTTTCCAAATGGAAGCAAGGCTTTCTTCTGTTTTATTACGGGGCGCTACATACGAAGTAGTTGCAGCATTGTCTGCGCCGGAAAGCAACAATTGCTTCCTGTCTACTTTTCCGTTAGCTGTCAGCGGCAGCTGCGCTATCTCCACCAGTGCAGCAGGCACCATGTATGCTGGCACCTGTTCCCGGAGAAAAGCCAATATGGCTTCTCTGTCGAAGAGCTCTTGCGGTACTACCCAGGCTACCAGCTTCTTTTGTCCGTTATCATCCGCAAGCGCCAGTACCACGTTTTGTTTTACCAGGGGACATTGCTGTAAGGCCGCTTCTACTTCTCCCAGCTCTATGCGATATCCGCGCACCTTTACCTGGTCGTCCATACGGGTGATATATTCTATATTGCCATCCGGCAGCCAGCGCGCTATGTCGCCGGTGCGGTATAATTTTTCCATTGGATCGCTGCTGAAAGGATGGCTGATAAATTTTTCGGCTGTTAGCTCCGGCTGCCCGAAATATCCCCTGGCAACACCTGCTCCACCCACATAGAGCTCTCCGGCAACGCCGGGCGATACTGGTTGCCGCCTGCTGTTCAACACATAGGCGGTACAATTGCTCATGGGTATACCTATCGGAACATTAAAGGGTAATAGTTTATCATTAATGAGATAACTGAGCGAAAAGGTGGTGTTCTCCGTGGGGCCATAGATATTGCTGAAAGCGATCTGCGGGTAATGGCGGTAGAATTTTTCAGCATGCTGTACAGACATTTTTTCTCCGCCCACCAGTATGCCGCTCAAGTGTTCAAACACGGTAATATCAACGTCCACCAGCTGGTTGAACCATGCAGTTGTCATAAATAATTTGTTGACGCCTCCCTCCACCAGCGTCTTTTTCAACACAGCAATATCCATCAGGTCATTGTCTTCACTTAAGACCAGCCGGCCACCATTGAGCAGCATTCCCCAATACTCAAAAGTAGTGGCGTCGAAGGAAAGCGATCCTGCTGACAATACCGCATCTTCATGCGTAAGGTCCATGTAGCCGGGGTCGCATACCAGGCTTACTACGTTGCGGTGCGTTATCATCACGCCTTTGGGCCTGCCGGTAGAGCCTGAGGTGTACATGATATATGCCAGCTGCTCCGATTGCAGATCCGCTTCGGGCAAAGCCGTTTCTGCTGCTATCAATGCCGCCAGCCTGTCGGTACAGATGATCTCGGGAATCGTGGCCAGCTCCTCTTTCATCCTGTTCCTGAATGCAGCATCTGTGATGATCAGACGCTTGCCTGCATCCTCCAGCATAAAACGGATACGCTCCCAGGGATAGGAGGGATCAATGGGCACATAGGCGCCGCCTGCTTTAAGAATGGCCATGATCACCATCATCATCTCCAGGCTCCGTTCCATGCAAACCGGTACCAGTGTTTCCTTGCTCACGCCTTTCCTGCGCAGGTAATGCGCCAGCTTCCCCGATTGTTCATCCAGGGATCTGTAGGTGATCTGCTGCCGGCCGCAGATCACGGCTGTTGCGTCTGGCCGCTGCCGTACCTGGTCCTTGAACAGGCTGATGATATTTTCATGCGCTGGATAAGGACGGGATGTCTGGTTGAATGTATACACCAGGCGCCTATGTTCTTCTTCGGTAACAGGGCTCAGTTCACCGATCGTGGTGTAAGAGGATGAAATGATCTGTAGCAGCAGCTGTCTGAAATGACCAGTCATCTGTTGGACATAGGCCTTTTCAAGGATGGCTTCATTGTAAATGAAAAGCACCTGTAACTGTTCTGCCGCACCCACAATAAGGCTCAGGGGATAGTTGGAGTGCTCTTTGATCTCCACATGATCCATCCGGAATTCGTCTGCTGCGGTGGCAGCTTCTTCCGCCTGCGGATAATTTTCGAAGACGAGGATACTATCGAACAGATCGCCGCTGATGCCAGCCCATTGCTGAATAGTATTCAGCGGCAGGTAACCGTGATCACGGCATTGGATCTGCCCCTGTTGCAGTTGCTGCAGCCAGGACCTAATATTGGTTTCATCTGTCAGTGTGGTGAACAGCGGTAAGGTATTGATGTACATGCCCACCCGTTTTTCCACCGAGGGAAGCTGAGCGGGCCTTCCGGATACGGTAACGCCATATGTTACGGCATCCTGACCTGTGTAATAACGCAGCAGGCAGGCCCATATGCCCTGCACCAATGTGTTGATGGTAAGACCATTTGCAGCCGCAAATGCTGCCGCCTTACGGCTGCTCTCTTCATCAAGGTTGAGCAGCGCTTCATTAAAATGCCCTGCTCCTTTGTTACGGCCGTTAGCCGCCTGTACGAATGGCAGCAGCGTTCCTGTGCTAATGCCGTTCATGTATTGCCGCCAGTGTTGCTCCGCAGCATTTTTATCCTGCGATGAGATGAAGCGGATATAATCTTCGTAAGCGTCTGTTTCGGTGTCTTTCACTGTGCTGACCGCAGTCAACTCCTGATAGTACTGCATAAGCTCTTCCATCAGTACAGATACCGACCAGCCATCCAGCAGGATATGGTGATAGGTCCAGACCATGTGATAGTTGCGGGCGCCTGTCTGCAACAACGCAATACGCATCAGCGGCGGCGTTTTGAAATCAATACCTTTCGCTTTGTCTGTTTGCAGGAAATCGTCTATCGCGGCTTGCTGTATTGCGCTGTCGGGATGACGGAGATCCTGAATAATAAAAGGCGCTTTTATTCCATTATATACACATTGCACCGGTATTTCCAGCGCCTCATATTCGAATGCTGTGCGAAGGATGGTATGCTTTTGCAATAAGCGTTGCCAGCTTTGTTCCAGTATTTCAGGATCTGTATTGAATACCTGGCAGGTGAATTGTTCGATATATGCGGAGGTCTGGCCGTCATACAGGCCATGGAACAGCATCCCTTCCTGCAATGGGCTCAGGCGGTACATGGAGGTGATCCTGCCGGCTTTCGGGTCTTCTTCGTTATGCAGAAAGCGGTGCATTTTTCCGTAGCTCACTTCGCCGGACAGGCCATAATCTGCGGGCGTAAAGATCTGCCCCTGTTTTGCCTGCTGTACGCAATGCCTGATCAGTTTCTGCAGGTGACCGATATAAATAGCAGCGAGTGATTGCACCGTGCTGTCTTCATAATGACGGGAGCTATAATTCCAGTAGAAGGTCAGTACTCCACCCTGTATCATGCTGTTGATGGAGATCAGGTCCCGTAGCGGGAAATTTCCGCCGACTTCCTTTCCTGTATATTCATCTGCTGGCGTCAGCAAACTTTCTTCATCGCTGATGTTATCAAACTGGCCCAGGTAATTGAACAGGATATTCCATGGCAGCATACCTTGTAACGAAGGTTCGCGGCGGATGTACCGCAGTACACCGAAGCCAGCCCCTTTGTCAGGTAGCTGCCGGAGCTGTTCTTTTATGCTGATGATCAGTGTGTCTTTTTCTTTTGCGCCGGTCATATCCAGCAGTACCGGGTAAAGCGTAGTGAACCATCCGGTGGTATGACTGGTATCTACGCCGGGCACCAGATTTTCCCTGCCATGGCCTTCAAGGCCGATGGCTATCTGCTGATAGCCTGTCCATTCATGGAGTGTGAGCGCCAACGCAGATAATAAAATGTCGTTGATCTCTGTGTTATAAGCGGGTGGCGCTTCATGCAGCAAGCTGCGCGTGAGCGTTGCATCCAGGTGTGTGCTGAAGGAAACGGTTTCTTTTGTCAGGACGATCTCTCCTTCATGATGATCTACAGGCAATGGGCGCGCCGTTTTCATCACATGCTGCCAGTAAGGTTGCTGGGCGGAGAGGGCAGGGGTTTGGCTGTATTGCTCCAATGCGGTATACCATTGACGGTATGAACTGGTCTTCTCTGCAAGGCCTGTCTCCGTTCCCTGTAAGAGCAGTTCCAGGTCTTCCAGCAGGATCCGCCATGATATGCCGTCAATGGCGAGATGATGTACAGCGATGAAGAGCCGGTTGTGTGAGGACGTTTCCGGCGTGATGATATGAAGTATATTGACCAGCTTTCCTGCTGTAATATCCAGCTGCTGTTGCGCCTCTCCGCAGTATTCACTGATACGGGCCGCCAGGGCTTTCTCCGGAACAGTGCCCAGGTCGATCGTTACAGGCTGGCAGCGTTTTTCACTATATACCTGCCGCCATCCTGTTTCATCTTTTGTATAGGAAAAGCGGAGTGCGTCATGATGCTGCAAGAGCTGTTGTATGGCGAGAGATACCTGCGTTGTGCTGAGCTGCCTGTTTATACGCAGCAGCATGCTCTGGTTGAAATGATTGAGGTCTGATACCGCCGCAGGCCCTTCTTCAAAGAACCACTGCTGTATGGGAAGGAGCCCGGCAACACCATTCAACATACCTTGTTCTCCTGCCGTCGTCAATGTGCCTCCGCGGTGCACTGCCAGTATGGCCAGCTGCGCAATGGTCTGGTGAAGAAATACATCTTTTGGCTGCAATTCATATCCGGCGCGGCGGGCACGGCTCACCAGCTGTATACTGATAATAGAATCGCCTCCCAGCCGGAAGAAGTTATCGTGAATGCTGATTTTATCTGTTCCCAGCAGCTCTTTCCAGATCATGGCGAGCGTGGCTTCCGTAGCATTGCGCGGGGCAGCATATTCCGTAGATTCCGTCTGCGCCTCCTCCTGTGGTGCAGGCAATGCGCGGCGGTCTACCTTACCGTTGGCTGTAAGCGGGATAGCTGCCATCTCTACATACAATGCCGGTATCATGTAGGCAGGCAAGCGGATCTTCAGGTAATCAGCGAGCGCTGTTTCATTGAAGTCACTCGCAGGCACGATGTAAGCGATCAGGCGTTTATTGCCGCGGAGGTCGGGAGCGGCTATTACTACCGCCTGACTTACCAGGCTACTCTGTAACAACACGTTTTCAATTTCACCCAGTTCAATGCGGTAGCCACGGATCTTCACCTGCTCATCTTTTCTGCCCAGGAACTCGATGTTGCCATCAGGCAGCCAGCGTGCGAGGTCGCCGGTACGGTAAAGGCGTTCGCCTTTCCGGAAAGGATGGGGCACAAATTTTTCTGCTGTTAGTTCCGGTTGTCCCAGGTATCCGCGCGCAAGCTGATCACCGCTTACACAAAGCTCGCCGGCAACGCCTACGGGTACAGGACGTAAAGATGCATCTGTGATATAGATGCGTGTATTGCTCACTGCGCTGCCTATAGAAGGCTGTGTACTGCCGCTTGCAGGTAATATGTAGCTGCTGGTTACAACGGTGTTCTCTGTAGGGCCGTAGTTGTTGACCAGTTGGTAATTTACACCGGTAAGTGATACGGATGGCAGCCTGTCGCCTCCTGTGAGCAGGTATTGGAGCGGCGCCTGTTGGCCCTGCAGCGCCTGCATGATCTCGGGCACCAGGCCGGTAGCTACGAAGCTATGGGTGATGCCCGCTAAAACATACAGCGATACAACCGTTTCCGGGGACAAGCGAGTATCATCATCCAGCAGCCAGGTGGCGGCTCCTGCACAGAGATAAGGCCACAGCTCCCAGCCGAATGCGTCGAAGCCGATGCTGGCCATTGCAGTTGCTTTGCTTGCTGCACTCACTTTATAGTAAGCCGTATGCCAGCGTACGAGGTTCACCACATTGCGGTGCTCGATCATCACACCTTTAGGACGGCCTGTAGAACCGGAGGTATAGATCACATAAGCCAGCTGCTTGTCAGCTATATCATTCTTTAAAGTGGTAACAGCACTGTTACCGAATGTATCTGCATCTGCCAGTACTATCTCTGCTGTAGCGTCGCCACATAGTGCAGCGTATTTTGATGTAGTCAATACCATTTCACAGCCGCTATCGGCCAGCATGAAGGCAATGCGTTCACGTGGGTAAGTGGCATCCACCGGAACATATGCTGCGCCTGCCTTCAGAATACCGAGCATACAGATCACCAGCAAGGGGCTGCGGTCCATGCACACCGCCACCAGGCTTTCTGTTTTCACACCGCGCGATTGCAGGAAATGAGCCACCTGGTTGGAACGTTCATCGAGCTCGCGGTAGCTAAGCGTGATGCCTCCGCCCACCAGTGCTGTTTCATTTGCACGAAGCGATGCCTGTTCCCTGAAGAGCGATACCAGGGTGGCAGGAGCCTGCGCTGGTAATTGTAAAGGAGAGGTAGAAAATTCTTCCAGCAAGCGGTGCTGTTCTCCAGCAGTCAGTATGTTCAATGCTTCAATCGGCTGCTCCGGATCTTTAATAAGCGATTCCAGCAACTGCTCGTAATGACCAGCCATGCGGGCAATGGTATCATCCAGGAAGAGGTCTGTACAATATTCGATATCAAGTGTAAGCCCGGAGGAGTTTTCATCCAGCACGAAGGACAGGTCAAATTTTGCGCTGTTATGTGCAGTGTTGCCTGTAGACAGTACCATATCACCCAGCTTCACATCTGCTGTCTCCGGCGTATTCTGCAGGGAGAACATTACCTGGAACAGCGGTGTTCTACCCAGGTCCCTTTCCGTAACAACCGCATCCATCACTTTTTCAAAGGGCGTGTCCTGGTGCTGGTAAGCCTGCAGTAATGTTTCTTTCAACTGTTGAAGAAAGCTACTGAAAGAAAGCGTGCTTTCCACCTGGCTGCGTATGGCCAGCGTATTGATAAAATACCCGACTATAGGTTCTGTTTCCCGTAACTTTCTTCCTGCAACAGGAATGCCTACACAGATATCTTCCTGTTTGCTGTACCGCTGCAATAAAACTTTGAACGCAGCCAGCAGTGTCATGAAAAGTGTTGCGCCGTTGTTTTGGCTGAATTGCTTCAGGGCTGCGGTCAGTGTAGTGTTGATGCTGAAAGCCGCCAGTGCGCCCCTGGTGCTTTGTACGGCGGGCCTTGCATAGTCAAGCGGCAGTTCAAGGGCAGTAGTGTCGGAGAGCTGTTTTTTCCAATATCCGAGCTGGCTGGCGAGCACCTTCCCTGTAATGTGATTGCGCTGCCATGCGGCATAATCCGCATAACGGAAAGAGAGTGAATGCAGTCGCGGCGCACGTTTTTCCATACGGGCGGCATACAGCTCTGCAAGCTCTGAAAGAATGATGGATTCAGACCATCCGTCGGAAGCTATGTGGTGCGTGACCATCACCAATGTATGCTCCTCCGGGCTGACAGTGATCAGCGCCGCGCGCAGCATATATTCTGCAGAGAGATCGAAGGGCTTTTGTACAAAGGCATCCGTTTCAACACTTGTTATATCCCCGAGCTGCCAGGCCGCTGCATCCAGTGTGTGCTGCCAGGCGGTGTCATCATCAGAAGACCAGTGTATCACTGTTCTCAGCGCTTCATGGCGGTGTACGATGTCGCGCAACGCTGCTTCCATGCTGTTGCGGTCAAAACGGCCTTTCATGTTGACCACAGACGGAATGTGGTAATGCACGCTGCCTTCCAGCCTGTCTACCAGCCACAATCTTTCCTGGCTGAAAGAGAGCGGGACCTTTTCCCCCTCCGGTATGCGTTGCAGTTTATGCTCCTGCGCCGCGCTGCCCGGCGGGTTGTTGACTTTCAGGTACTGTAGCAGGGAGTCCTTATTATCTCTCAGTGCGTCCAGGAAATCGTCGTCCACATCTTCATCTTCATCCACTTCGATCACCAGCTGATCATCCTGCAGCAAGATCTCAACACTGAGCGCTGCTGCCCGTTTCAGCAATGTTTCAATATCTGTTGTTCCGGAGGTTTTCATATTCATCTTTTCAGGGGCTTATTGCTTTATAATGCGATACGTTTACGTTTCCTTGACTCTCCGGCTGCTTTCTTTTCATCTACAAATGCTGCCAGGGCTTCAATAGCAGGCAGCTCAAAGAAGGTCCTTACCGGTATTTCCACCTGGAGGGTATCTAATACAGCGGCAGCAAAGCGCATCACCATCAGCGAATGCATGCCTAGTTCGAAGAGGTTGACGTTGATACTAATATGGGTAGTGCCCAGCAATTGCTGACAAATATCAGCCAGCGTTTCTTCGGTTTTATTGCGGGGGGCGGTATATGCAGCGGCTTGCAAACCTGCGTCTGGTTCGGGCAAGGCTTTTCTGTCAATCTTTCCGTTCGGCGTCAGCGGCATTTCTTCCAGTTCCACCAGCAGCGGGATCATATACTCAGGCAGTCTTTCCCTGAGATAGGCCAGCACCTGTTCCTTTTGCTGCGCTTGTTTAAGCACGATATAGCCCAGCAGTTGACTGATGCCCTGCGCATCCTGCCGGGCGATCACTACGCTTTGATGTACCTGCTCATGCTGTTGCAATACACTTTCTATTTCACCCAGCTCTATGCGGTTGCCCCTGATCTTTACCTGGTGATCTATCCTGCCGAGGTATTCGATATTACCGTCGGGCAGCCAGCGGCCAAGGTCGCCGGTGCGATAGGATCTGACATCACTGCCGGGTGTGAGACAAACGAACTTTTCTGCGGTGAGCGCTTCGCGGTTCAGGTAACCGCGGCCTACACCAATACCCGATACGACGATCTCTCCCGGCACGCCTACAGGACAGGGTTGCTGCACCAGGTCAAGGATCTGGATCTGCAGGTTCTGTATGGGCTTTCCGAGCGGAACGCTGCCCGCATTTGGCGCTTCATGCATGAAGTAGTGGGTAATGTCGTCTGATGCCTCTGTGGGGCCATACGCATTTACTACCGGAATGTGTTTATACTGCGGATGACTGAACCATTGCTGCAGGAGCGGGCGCATGACCGTTTCCCCGGTGACCAGCAGGTAGCGGAGCTGTTTCAGTTCCACATCTGTATGTTGCTGCAGCAGGATCGCGAGGTAGGAGGGCACGAGTTCCAGGATATTCACCCTGTCTTCCGCCACTCTGGTGATCAGCGCAGCCGGGTTCAATATGGTATCAGCAGCATAGATAATGGTGCGGCCACCGCAGATCAGTGCGGCGAACATCTGCCATACGGAGATATCGAATGTATAGGACGCGGTGAAAGCAATGGTAGTAGTGGCATCCAGCCGGAAGTCGTTTAATTTGGCATACAAGTGGTTCACCATACCCGCATGTTCGATCATCGCGCCTTTCGGAAGCCCTGTGGAGCCGGAAGTGTAGATCACATAACAGAGATCATCTGCTGCGATCGTATTGCCGGGGGATGTAGCGGGCTGGCGGGCCAGTTCAGGTTCTTCATCCAGGCTGATGACCGTCATATTACCGTCAGCAGGCAACAGTGCGCTGCATCGCTGGTTGCTTAGCACTACGCTTGCGTTTACATCTTCCAGGATGAATGCAATACGGTCTTTCGGGTAGTTGGGATCAACGGGCACATAGGCACCGCCTGCTTTCACAATACCCAGGATCCCCGTGATCATTTCAAGGCTCCTGTCTATGCAAATGGGCACCAGCACGTTCTCTTTCACGCCTTTGCTTCTCAGGTAGTGCGCCACCTGGTTGGCGCGTTCATTCAGCTCCCGGTAGGTGAAGGCGGAACCTTCAAATTCAATGGCTACTGCTTCGGGCGATGCTGCAGCCTGTTGTGAAAAGAGACCCGCCAGCGTCTGGTCTTCCGGCCATGATACGACAGGCCCGGCAGAAAACGCTTTCAGCGCCTGCGCTTCTTCACTGGTGAGGAGTGTAATGCTTCCCAGCAGTAGCTGCCCTTCACCCAGCAATTGCAAAAGCACGCTTTCAAAATGCCCGGCCAGCTGGCGCATGTATATGTCATCCAGTAAGGCCGTATTGTAATTAAAGGTGACCGTGGTCTTTTCTTTTGACAAGGCTGCAAGGATATCCAGCGGGAAGTTGGTTTGCTCCAGCAGTTTCACACCTGCTGTTTTCAGGCTCCACTTGTTTTCTCCCGCTTTCAGCGCTTCGCTTACCGGGTAGTTGTCAAACACCAGCAGGCTGTCGAACAGGTCGCCGGTAATGCCTGTAAGGGCCTGGATCTTGTTCAATGAAGTATATTCGTATTCCCTGGACTGCACCTGGCTTTGCTGGATCTGCTGCAGCCAGCTGCTGATCTCTGTGTCTTTTTCGAAACGGGTGTGCAGGGGAAGTGTATTGATGTAAAGGCCCGCGCGTTGCTCCACATCCGCTAAGCCTGCGGGACGGCCGGATACGGATACGCCATAGACGATGTTCTGCAAACCGGTGTATTTGTGTAAGAGCAGTGCCCACACGCCCTGCATCAATGTATTGACCGTGATGCCATAACGTTTGGCAGTTTCAGTGATTCGCAAAGTGGTGTGCCTGTCCAGCTCTAATTGCTGTTCACGGTACTGGCCTACTCCTTTGTTACGGTTGCTCCCTGTTTTGATGAAAGGCAGCAGGGTAGCTGTTTCTACACCTTCCATGTAGCGGCGCCAGTATTCCTGCTCTTTCCATTTGTCACGGCTTTCTATGTAGTGAATGTAATCTCCGTATTTGTCTTCTGCGGCCTTTTTCAGCGTGCCGCCCTTTACCTCGTACTCATATTGTTGTAATAATTCTCCCAGCACCAGGGATACCGACCATCCATCCAGCAGCAGGTGGTGGAACGACCACAGCATGTAATATTTCCTTTCACCTGTCTGTATCAGGGTAATGCGCATGAGCGGCGCTTCCTGGTAGTTGAAGCCCCTTTCGCGGTCCTGCTCAATATATGCTTCAATAGCTGCTTCCTGCTGTTCCGGAGAAAGCTGGCGCTGATCCAGGATCTCAAATGGTATCCTGGGGGTTTTATATACATATTGCACTGGTATCGGCAGCTCTTCATAATTGAAGCCTGTGCGAAGGATAGTATGCCTGTTGAGCAGCTGTTCCCAGCTTCTCTGCAATGCCTGTACATCCAGATCGTGCAGTTCGCAGCAGAACTGCTCAATATAGGCGGCAGATTGCCGGTCGTACAATCCATGGAAGAGCATTCCTTCCTGTAATGGCGTCAGCGGGTATATTGCGCTGATAGCATGAAGACGGCTGGTATTGTCGTCAGCGCTCACAGGCGACTCGAGGAATTTTTCGAATGCCTTGTAACCAACAGCTGCGGGAAGGCCATAGCTCCAGGGTGTTGGTACGGAACCGAGGCGACCCAGCTGTGTGCAGTGATCGATCAGCAGCTGCAGCTGGTCGAGGTATGATGAGGACAAGGCTGCGATGGTGGCCTCATTGAAATGGTCACTACTGTAGGTCCAGTTGATATACAGCTCATTTTCTTTTATAAAGCTGTTCACAGCTATCAGGTAAGCGGCATGGCCCGTGCTGACGCTGTCTGTTTGACCGGCAAAGTGGAAAGCCAGCTCGAAGGGGCGCTCCCCTTGGAATGCCGGCTCCTGTTGAATGTACTTCAGTACGCCGAAGCCAATGCCCTTATCAGGCACTTGCAGCAGCTGTTCTTTTATACTCCTGATCAAACGGCTTTCGTCTGTACAATCCCGGATGCTTAACAATACCGGGTACTGACTGCTGAAGCCAGCTGCAGTATAGCCTGTATCCAGGGAGATCACCAGCTCCTGTGAGCTGCACCAGCTGCACAGTGTACGGGTGAGGGCTGCCAGCAGGATATCGCTGACCTCCGTATGATAGGTATCCTGTACATCGTGCAGTAACAAGCTGGTGAGGGCAGTATCCAAGCGGGCGCTGGTATTTTTCAGTCCGCCTGCAGCCGGAGCGCCTTTGTGATCAACAGGCAGCTCCTGCTGGTATTCCAGTATCCGCTGCCAGTAATGTCGTTGTGATAAGAGCTGTTCGCTTTTTGCATATTCCGTACTGTTCAGCATTGCGTGTCCGGCTATTTCATTGTCCGGACGGCGCTCTGCAAGCAGGGCAGATAATGCTGCGATCGTCTGATGCTGGAATACATCTTTTACCTGCAGGTGAATGCCTGCTTGTTTCGCGCGGCTTACCAGCTGTATGCTGATAATAGAGTCGCCTCCCAGTTGGAAGAAATTATCGTGGATGCCTACATTGCCTGCTCCCATCAGCTCTTCCCAGATCGCAGCCAGCGTAGCTTCAACAGCATTGCGCGGGGCGGTGTACAGGTGCCCTGATGAAGATTCATCGTCTCCCGGTTCAGGTAATGCACGGCGGTCAATTTTTCCGTTTGCGGTGAGCGGCAGCGCTGTCAGCGCAACATAGCGGGAGGGCAGCATATATCCCGGCAGATGGCCCTGGAGAAATGCTGTCAGGACAGTTTCATCAAAGAGGCCTGCAGGCACGATGTAAGCGATCAGGCGTTTGTTGCCGCGCAGATCAGGGGCAGCTGTTACTACCGCCTGATTTACCAGCTTGCTCTGCAATAACATGTTCTCAATTTCACCCAGTTCAATGCGGTACCCGCGGATCTTCACCTGCTCATCCTTTCTGCCCAGGAACTCGATGTTGCCATCAGGCAGCCAGCGTGCCAGGTCGCCGGTACGGTATAGGCGTTCGCCTTTCCGGAAAGGATGGGGCACAAATTTTTCTGCTGTTAGTTCCGGTTGTCCCAGGTATCCGCGCGCAAGCTGATCACCGCTTACACAAAGCTCGCCGGCAACGCCTACGGGTACAGGACGTAAAGATGCATCTGTGATATAGATGCGTGTATTGCTCACTGCGCTGCCTATAGAAGGCTGTGTACTGCCGCTTGCAGGTAATATGTAGCTGCTGGTTACAACGGTGTTCTCTGTAGGGCCGTAGTTGTTGACCAGTTGGTAATTTACACCGGTAAGTGATACGGATGGCAGCCTGTCGCCTCCTGTGAGCAGGTATTGGAGCGGCGCCTGTTGGCCCTGCAGCGCCTGCATGATCTCGGGCACCAGGCCGGTAGCTACGAAGCTATGGGTGATGCCCGCTAAAACATACAGCGATACAACCGTTTCCGGGGACAAGCGAGTATCATCATCCAGCAGCCAGGTGGCGGCTCCTGCACAGAGATAAGGCCACAGCTCCCAGCCGAATGCGTCGAAGCCGATGCTGGCCATTGCAGTTGCTTTGCTTGCTGCACTCACTTTATAGTAAGCCGTATGCCAGCGTACGAGGTTCACCACATTGCGGTGCTCGATCATCACACCTTTAGGACGGCCTGTAGAACCGGAGGTATAGATCACATAAGCCAGCTGCTTGTCAGCTATATCATTCTTTAAAGTGGTAACAGCACTGTTACCGAATGTATCTGCATCTGCCAGTACTATCTCTGCTGTAGCGTCGCCACATAGTGCAGCGTATTTTGATGTAGTCAATACCATTTCACAGCCGCTATCGGCCAGCATGAAGGCAATGCGTTCACGTGGGTAAGTGGCATCCACCGGAACATATGCTGCGCCTGCCTTCAGAATACCGAGCATACAGATCACCAGCAAGGGGCTGCGGTCCATGCACACCGCCACCAGGCTTTCTGTTTTCACACCACGCGATTGCAGGAAATGAGCCACCTGGTTGGAACGTTCATCGAGCTCGCGGTAGCTAAGCGTGATGCCTCCGCCCACCAGTGCAGTTTCATTTGCACGAAGCGATGCCTGTTCCCTGAAGAGCGATACCAGGGTTGCCGGGGAAGTCGCAGGCAGCTGCAGGGGGGATGCAGGGAAGGTTTCCAGCACCAGCGTGCTTTCTTCTGCGGACAGTAGGTTAGTGGCTGTTAGCTGCTCGTCGTAATGTTCCAGGTAGGCGTTTATTATTTTCCTGAAATAATACAAGAGGTCTTCCAGTGTTTTTCCTGAACGCAGTTTCCTGCGCAATGAATATTGTACGGTGAATGTATCTCCGGTAGTGCTGACCGTACAATCCAGGAAAGTATTGGTCAGTTCATAATCTTCGATAGCAGGCAGCGCTGCTGTTTCTTCCGGCGTCAATGCGCCCACACCGCCTTTCAACTTGTCATAAACATGGAAGTTGATGAAGTTGAAGATGGTATCGAAATAAGGATTATTGTTGGACGAATGCTCGCCGGTGATCTTTGTGATCTCGAAAAGACTGGTACGTTCACGTTCCTTGAGCGACAATAGCTTCGCTTCCACGCCTTCGAACCAGGATCTCCAGGTGCTGTTGTTGTCAATGTGATATCTTAAGGGAATTGTATTGAGGAAGCAACCCAGCAGCAGGTCTGCATCTTCTACCAGCGGCCTGGTGTTGGTTACCAGTCCTACCGTCAGGTCTTCTTCATAGGTAAGCTGTGCAAGGGTATAAAGATAAGCGCCCAGTGCCAGGCCTTTGAGAGAAAGATTATCCTTCCTGACCCTTTCTTTCAGCAGCGCCACATCCTGTTCATCAAACCGGTAGTTGAGCACCTGCAATACAGGTTCCTCGCTGAAGATCTCCAGGCGTTTGTATTCCGATAACTCTCTGCTCCAGAAATTCCGGTTCTCGTCCAGCTTTTTGGTGACAAGGCTTTCGATGATATAATCCTTATAGGATGATCTCAGCGGGGAAAGGGCGTCTGGTGTTTGATTGCTCAGCAACGCTGCGCACAAGCCATACAGCTCCGTATTAAGTGAGGCCACGCTCCATCCGTCGAGGATGGCATGATGGAACTGGAACACCAGCAGCTGATGGTCTTTTACAGTGAATAAGGTCGCCCGCCATAAGGGAGCATCTTCAATTACAAAGGGCCGGGCTCTTTCTTCCCGCAGGTATTGTTCTACGGCGTTTTTTACCTCGTGACTACTGAGATGCTGCAGGTCAAAAACAGGCACCTCTACGGATACCGATCTGTATACGATCTGTACATCCTGGCCGTTGATCCCCATGCTGAAACCTGTTCTCAGTATGCTGTGCTTGGCTGCGAGCAACTCATATGCCTGCCGCACTACGACAGCATCAAATATTTTGGGCAGCCTGCCAACAAACTGGTCATGATACAAGGCTTCGCCCGGGTTCATCAGGGAGATGAATAACATGCCACGCTCAATATCACTGACGGGGTACAGGTCTTCAATGTTGGCCGTTCCTTCCAGTAAGGGCAGCAGACTTTCTTTCTGCCTGTCAAGGTGTTCGTTCACCTCCCTGTAGATGGCTTCCCTATAGGTGGCTGTAGCGGCTTTGTTATCGATAAGGCCGGCCAGTTCTTCCAGCGTGGCGGCCTGGTATATTTCAAATACTTTTACTTCTTTGTGAAAGAGCTGATAGATCCTGCTTGACACTTTGATCACCCGGATGGAGTCGCCGCCCAGTTCGAAGAAATTGTCATGAATGCCAACTCGCTCTGCACCCAGCATTTCCTGCCAGATGCCCGCCAGCGCGATCTCTGTGCTGGTGCGGGGCGCTATGTAAGCCACATTCGCCAGCCTGGCAGCATCTGGTTCCGGCAATGCCTTCCTGTTCACTTTTCCGTTGGAGGTCAGGGGAATGGCGTCCATCACTACCCAGAGCGAGGGCACCATATATTCCGGCAGCAAGCCTTTGAGATGAGCAACTACCGCCTCTTTGCTGTAATGGTCTCCGGGCACAATGTAGGCTACCAGTTGTTTGTCGCCTGTGCCTGTTGTTTTTGCAAGCACTACGCTATTGTTGACAAAGCCGCTGCCCTGTATAGCGTTCTCTATTTCTCCCAGCTCTATCCTGAAGCCACGGATCTTTACCTGGTCGTCGATACGGCCCTGGTATTCGATGTTGCCATCGTGATACCAGCGTGCCAGGTCGCCGCTGCGGTACAGCCGTTCGCCTTTTTTGAAAGGACTGGCCAGGAACCTGGCAGCTGTCAGCTCCGGGCGGTTGAGATATCCGCGGGCTACACCGGCGCCGCCAATATAGAGCTCACCTGTTACGCCTACAGGAACAGGCTGCTGTTCACTGTCAAGTATGTATGCATTCAGTGTAGGAATAGGTTTTCCGATGGCGCTGGCGCTGCTGTCCAGATGGTTGTCATCCAGTTCCAGGAAGGTCACATGCACGGTGGTTTCTGTAATGCCATACATATTGATCAGGCGCGAGGCGGGGAACTGTTCCCGCCAGGGCCGCAGCTTGGCAGGGTTCAGCGCTTCACCGCCAAAGATCACATAACGAACGGCGATGTTTTCCTGCCGTGTGCTCATGTGGTCCTGCAGTACATAGAATGCAGATGGCGTCTGGTTCAAAACTGTAACCCCTTCGCTGATCAGCAGTTCGCCGAAGCGGGTAACATCCCTCGCTACCTCTTTCGGTACGATCACCACACGACCGCCATAGAACAATGCACCGTATATTTCCCATACGGAGAAATCGAAGCTGAATGAATGGAACATTGTCCACACATCGTTTGCATTAAAATCATACAGCGGCGTTTCCGTTTCAAACAGGCGCACTACATTGACATGCTCTATCAGCACGCCTTTGGGACGACCGGTTGAACCGGAGGTATAAATAACATAAGCAACATTGCCTGGCTTTGGCCCGGTATTCAGCCGTGTACGCGGCTGCGTAGCAATGGCAGGATCGCTATCAGCTTCAATGATTGTGGCGAGGCCCGCAGCCCGAAGCACGGCACTATTTTTACTACTGCTGACAGCCAGCAGCGCACCGGTATCCTCCATCATAAACTGTATGCGGTCTTCGGGGTAATCAGGATCCACAGGCACATAAGCGCCGCCAGCCTTGAGTATGCTCAACATGCTGACGATCATATCGAGGCCTTTTTCCATGCAAACCGGTACCAGCGTTTCTTCTTTTACACCTTTGCTGCTCAGGTAATGGGCCAGCTGGTTGGAACGTTCATCCAGCTGGCGGTAAGTAAGCTGTTGGTTGTTGTGCACGACGGCTGTCAGCTCCGGTGTGCGGGCCGCCTGTTCTTCAAAGAGGGTTACGATGGTCTTGTCTGCAGGGTAAGCTACAGCTGGCCCATTAAAGCCATCCAGCAAAAGCTGCTCATCGCCGGGCGTGAGCATAGTAAGCAGGTTTAGTTTTGTTGCGGGTCTTGTTGTTACAGCTTTCAGCAGCTGTTCATAGTGTTTTGCCAGCTGCGTGGCTGTGGCAGGAGAGAAGAGGTCTGTACAGTATTCTATATTCAACAGCAGTTCCTCTTTCTTTTCTTCGACTACAAATATGAGGTCGTATTTGGAGGTATCAGCTTGTATTTCTTCTTCAGTAAGGATGGCCTCACCCAGTTTAAGCGCAGCTTCTTCCGGTGTGTTCTGTAATACCAGCATCACCTGGAATAAGGGGCTTCTGCTAAGGTCTCTGCTTTTTACCACGGCATCCACTATTCTTTCGAATGGCAGGTCCTGGTGCTCGTATGCTTCCAGCAGCATGGTTTTTACCTGCTGCAGGTAGGTGGTAAAAGGCAATGTTCCTTCAGGCTGGCTGCGTAATGCCAGGGTATTGATGAAGAGGCCTGCGAGTGTTTCGATCTCCTGCTGCCTTCTTCCTGCTATCGGTGTGCCTACGCAGATGTCCTGCTGGCCGGTATAACGGAAGAGCAGTACTTTGAAGGCGGCCAGCAATGTCATGAAAAGGGTAACGCCTTCCTGTTTGCTGAATTCATTCAATGTGCCGGCCAGGCTGCTTTCCAGCCTGAAGCTGAGCATCGCCCCTTTCTTGCTTTGCACAAGCGGCCTGGGATAATCCGTGGGCATATTCAGCGGGTCTATGCCAGACAATTGCTGCTTCCAGTATTGCAGTGATGTTTCCAGTACAGGCCCCTCGAGGTAGGTCCGCTGCCAGATAGCATAATCGGAATACTGCAATGCCAGCGGCGCTGTCAGGGCTTCGCGTTTTTCAATGTATGCAGCATAGTATTCAGAGAGCTCGCTGATCACGATACCTTCAGACCACCCGTCAAAAGCGATGTGGTGCACAACGATCACCAGCAGGTGATCATCAGGCGAATGGCTGATCAGTGCAGCGCGCAGCATATGGTCCCTGCTGAGATCAAAGGGTTTGCTGATGAATGCAGCAATGGCAGCGGTATCAATGCTGTCCATCTCCCAGCTGTCAGGCTCAAGCACATACTGGTAGCCGGTACCGTCTGATTCGCGGATCACTGTTCTGAGCGCCTCATGCCGGTTGATCACCTGTTGCAGGGCCCATGTGATGCCTTCGCGGCTCACAGCGCCGGCCAGTTTAAGAATGCTTGGATTGTGATAGTGTGTGCTGCCTTCCAGCCTGTCAATGAACCAGAGCCTTTCCTGGCCGAAAGACAGCGGTATCAGTGCAGGCTTTGGCACTGTCCTGGTTACCGGCGGCAACAGCGATGTTGTTTTCCCATCAATGACTGCCGACAGGGAAGCGATGTCTGAATGAATGAAGACATCCTTCACCTGTAACTCTACGCCGATCTCTTTGCGTATAGCGGCGATGAGCCGGATAACCAGCAGTGAGTGACCACCTGATTCAAAGAAATTATCATAGATGCCTGCCTGCTGTACACCGAGCAGCCGCTGCCAGATGCCTGCCAGGCGGTTTTCCAGCGGATTGCGCGGAGCCGTGTAATTAGTAGTGGCGCCGGCCACAGGGTCGGGCAATGCTTTCTTGTCTACTTTGCCATTGGCAGTAAGCGGTAGTTTGTCCAGCAGCACAAATACCGGGATCATATATTCCGGCAGGCGGTCTTTCAGGTAGGCCGTCAGGGTATCTTTATCCAGCTCTCCCTGCGGTACGAGATATGCTACCAGGCGTTTGATGCCTTTGTTGTCTGATCTTGCCACCACTACTGCCTGTGCGATCTGCGGATATTGCTGCAGCGTATGTTCTATTTCGCCCAACTCTATACGGAAACCACGGATCTTTACCTGGTCGTCTGCACGGCCTATATATTCCATATTGCCATCCGGGAGCCATCTTCCGAGGTCGCCGGTACAGTACATTCTTTCACCAGGATAGAAAGGATCTTCCACGAATTTTTCGGCGGTCAGCTCCGGCCGTTTCTGATAGCCGCGCGCTACTGCAAGGCCGGCTACACTTATTTCGCCCGGTACGCCCTGCGGGCACAGTTGCCGGTTATGATCCAGCACATACATCCTCAGGTTCCGTATAGGTTTACCCACGGGCACCTGTACCAGCTCCGGCGCTGTATGCATGGTGTAGAAGCTCACGTCATCAGAGGCTTCCGTAGGCCCGTAAGCGTTAACCACCGGGATGGCGCCGAAACGTTCATGTGCAAACCATTGCTCCAGCAGCGAAACGCTTACCGCCTCGCCTGTTACCAGCAGGTACTCCAGCGACTGCAGGCTTACATCCGGCGCTTCCTGCAATACAGCGCTGAGATAGGAGGGCACGAGCTGTAAAAGTGTTACGCCATCATCTTCTACCGTTTTAATGAAGAGATCCGGGCGATGGATATGGCTGTCTGTATAGATGATCGTCCTGCCTCCGCATACCAGCGCATTGACCATCTGCCATACAGAGATGTCGAATGTATATGGCGCCGTAAACGCCAGGACAGTGGAGGGGCTCATATCGAATTCGGCTATCATGGCGAGCAGGTGGTTCAGCAGCCCTGCATGTTCCACCAGTACCCCTTTGGGCTTTCCTGTGGAGCCTGAAGTATACAGCACGTATGCAAGGTGTTGTTGCCCTGCAAGGGGTGTTAATGCGCTGCATGGCTGGGAGCTCAGTATTTCCTCCGCGTCGGCGGCTACTATTGCTGCCGTTAGATCTGCGGGAAGCAGTACACTGCTGCGTTGATTGGTAACCACCAAATGCGCTTCGGTTTCCTCCAGGATATAGCGTACCCTTTCTTCCGGGAATGCAGGATCAACCGGTACGTATGCGCCTCCGGCCTTCCAGATGCCCAGCACCGCAATGATCATTTCCGGGCAGCGGTCTATGAACACAGGCACTTTACTGTCTGGCCCGATCCCTTTACTGCGCAGCAAATGTGCCAGCTGGTTGGATCGTTCATGCAACTCACGGTAAGTGATCCTTTCATCTTCAAACCGGAGCGCCACTGCGTCCGGGTATTGCTGTACCTGTTCTTCAAACAGCGTCACCACTGTCTGATCTAGCGGCAGATCGATAACGGGCCCGGTTGAAAATGCCTGTAACGTTTGTTTTTCTGCGGCCGTCAGCATGTTCAGCGAACCAAGCTGCTGTGCAGGATTGGCTGTTACCGACAGTAATAATTGTTTGTAGTGCTCTACCATATCAGCTACCGTTTCCGGGAGGAAAAGGTCTGTACAGTATTCTACGCCCAGCAGCAGTTCTTCTCCGCGGGCCTGTATGGTAAAGACCAGGTCAAATTTCGCTGTGTTCTCTTCTACTTCCTCCACATCCACGGAAAGATCGCCTAATCTGAACACAGGAATGTCTGGTGTGTTGTGCAATACGAACATTACCTGGAATAAGGGATGGCGGCTCAGGTCCCTGGTTCTTACTACCGTCTCTACCACTTTCTCAAAAGGCATGTCCTGGTGCTCATAGCCTTCCAGCAATGTATTTTTTAGCTGCTGCAGGAAAGCATCGAACCCGGGATTATTACCAAGGTCGCTTCTTACAGCAAGGGTATTGATGAAGAACCCGATGAGGGATTCTACTTCCTGTTGTTTTCTGCCGGCCAGCGGTGTGCCCACGCAGATATCCTCCTGTCCGCTGTAACGATAGAGCAGCACCTTGAGTGTTGCCAGCAGTGTCATGAAGGGGGTGACTCCCTGCTGCAGGGAAAGCGCATTCACTTTATCGGTCAGCTCCCGGTCTATACTTGAAATGAATAGTGCACCATTATTACGCTGCACCGCGGGCCTTGCATGATCTGTTTGCAGGTTGAGCGGTTCAATGCCGGAGAGTTTTTTCAGCCAGTAATCCTGCTGGCTTTGCAGTACATCCCCTGTTACATATGTTTTCTGCCAGATAGCATAATCGGCATACTGTATAGCCAGTGGCTGTAACAGCGGTGCTCTTTCTTCCGTAAATGCAGCATACAGCTCAGATAGTTCGGCGGCGAGTATGGAAACCGACCAACCGTCTGATGCGATATGGTGCATGGTAATAAGCAATTCATGTGCTTCGCTGCCTGATTGTATCAGTGCTGCGCGCATCAGGTAGTCCGATGTAAGATCGAAAGGCTGACTGCCGTAAGCGGAAAGATCTGCGGCGGAACTCAGCTCCTGCAATTGCCAGGCGCCGGCGGATAATATCTGCTGATAAGCGCCGTCGCTGTTTTCCCTGATAACGGTCCTCAATGCTTCATGACGTTCAACGATATGCTGCAGCGCATGCTGCAAGACATGCCGGTTCAGTTTCCCTTTCAGCTTTAACAGGGTAGAGATATGATAATGCAGGCTGCCTTCCAGCTTATCAATGAACCAGAGCCTTTCCTGGCTGAACGACAGCGGGATATAGGGTGGTTTTGCCTGCACCAGGATTTCCGGTAAAAGCGTTTTTCCCTGTTGCTGTTCAATGTATACAGCCAGTGTTTCAATGGTATTGCGGGTGAATACATCCCTTACGGATATTTCTGTGTGCAATGCTTTGCGTACAGCGGCGATGAGCCGGATCGCCATCAGGGAATGACCACCCAGCTGGAAGAAGTTTTCCCGGATGCCTATCTGCCCTTTATTCAACAGTTCCTGCCAGATCTTTACCAGCTGCCCTTCTGTATGGCTACGCGGCGCCACATAGGCTTCAAGGCCTGTCATACTTTCCGCGGGTTCAGGCAGAGCTTTGCGGTCTATTTTTCCACTGGGCGTTAAGGGAAGCTGTTCCATTGCTATGAACAGCGAGGGGATCATGTATCCGGGCAAACGTTGTTGCAGGTATTCGCGGACCAGCGTGCTGTCAAAAGCAGCCTGTGGAACTATATAAGCTACCAGCTGTTTCTGCTGATCACCGCTGGCTGTTTTCGCCAGTACGGCGGCCTGGCTTACCAGTGGAGCATCCTGTAACACGCTTTCTATCTCTCCCAGCTCTATACGGTAACCCCGGATCTTTACCTGGTCATCCATACGGCCTATATACTCAATATGCCCGTCTGCCAGCCAGCGGCCGAGATCACCTGTGCGATACAGGCGGCCGCCCCATTCCTTACTGTAAGGGTTGGGAATAAATTTTTCTGCCGTGAGGTCTGCGCGGTTCCAGTAGCCACGCGCCAGGTTAGCGCCTCCTATACAGATCTCGCCACTTACACCTACCGGGCAGAGGCCTCCGCCAGGGCCCAGGATGTACACCTGTACATTTGCGATGGGCGTACCTATTACCACGGTATTGTCTTTACGGATAGGATCATCCGTAAGCGTGGTACAAACGGTATTTTCCGTAGGGCCGTAGGCGTTAATGAGGCGGATACCTTTTGATTGCAGGTATTTGCCGTCTTCCCGGTTCAAGGGCTCACCGGCAGAAACAATAGTCTTAATGGGACCAGTATGTTCTTTAATAATATGCTGGTAGGAAGGCGGTAAGGTTACCAGCTCTACTGCATGCGCGTTGATCAGGGTGATAAACCTTTCCTGCGAGAGCAGGTCTTCCTGTTGCGGTAATACCAGCACGCCTCCGCTTAACAGGGTATTGAAGATCTCGTAGCAGGAGGCGTCAAAGCCGAAGGAAGCAAACTGTAATGAGCGTGTGCCCTGGCGCAGGCGCAGGGCTGTTGCCTGTCCCAATGCCAGGTTCACTACGCCTTTATGTTCCAACATTACGCCTTTGGGCCTACCGGTAGAACCGGAAGTATAGATGATGTAGGCCAGCTGCGAAGGAGTGAGCGCTATGCCCGGAGCGGTGGCAGCGAAGCGGTTGATACGTGACGCCTCTTCATCCAGGGAGATAATATTTATCCCGGATGTTCCGGCTAATTTATGTGCGCAGGCGCTGCTGCTGATCACGATGGCAGCGCCGGTATCTTCCAATATATAATTGATACGCTCTTCGGGATAATCCGGATCAATGGGCACATATACGCCACCTGCTTTCAGGATGCCCAGTATGCCGATGATCATCTCAAAGGAACGCTCTATGCAAATGGGGATCCTCGTTTCTTTATTCACTCCCTGTTTGCGGAGATAGCGGCTCAGGCGGTTAGCGCGTTCGTCGAGCTCGCGGTACGACAAGGTACTGTTCTTAAAGATCAGGGCAGTAGCTTCAGGGATCAATGCCACCTGTTCATCAAAGAGGTCTATGATATGTTTATCCTGCGGATAGGGAACCGCAGATTCGTTGAATGTTTTCAGCAATTGCTGTTCTTCTGCCGGGGAGAGCATTTGCAGGCGGTGAAGTGATTGTGCAGAATCGAGCGCGATGGATTGCAGCAGCTGTTCAAAATGCCCGGCCATACGTTCGATGGTATCATGGCAGAAGAGATCAGTGCTATATTCCAGCTCGACGCTCAGCTCATCCTGTTTTTCTGTAACAGCGGCTGTGATATCAAACTTGGAAATCTTATGTTCAATATCTCCCGGCGATAATGTGAGGCCATTCATTTGTACATCTGCCATATCGGGCGCATCCTGCAATACGAACATTGCCTGGAAAAGCGGCGTCCTGCTCAGGTCTCTGTTATCGCTGACGGCTTCGACTATTTTTTCGAAGGGAAGGTCCTGGTGCTCGTATCCTTCCAGCAGTGCTTCCTTTACCTCCTGTAATAATGTATTGAAAGAGCCGTCTGCCTGCAGCTTGCTGTACAAGGGTAAGGTATCAACGAAAAAGCCGGCCATGCTTTCCAGCTCGGGTTGTCTTCTGCCTGCTACCGGCGTGCCAATGCAGATGTTTTGCTGCCCGGTATAGCGGAACAGCAGCACCTTGAATGCGGACAGGAGGGTAACATACAGCGTCGTTTCCTGTTGTTTGCTCAGCTGATGCAGCTTTTCAGCTACTTCTTTGCCGATGCTGAAGGTAGTGACGGCTCCTTTTTTGCTTTGTACAGCCGGTCTTGGATAATCGGTTGGGAGGTTCAGCGGTTCGATGCCTGCCAGCTTTTTCTTCCAGTATTGCTGGCCGGATGATAATACCTCTCCCGACACGTAGGTCCTTTGCCAGATCGCATAGTCTGCATATTGCAATGGCAATTCGGGCAGCCCGGATGGCTGACCGGTTGTGGCTTCATTGTAATATGCGGCAAATTCTTTCAGGATCAGGGCCATTGACCAGGCATCTGCGGCGATGTGATGCACGGTGATAACAAGCGTATGTTCACTGTCAGACTGCTTCAGAAGACTTGCACGCAACATATGATCTTTTTTGAGATCAAAAGGGCGGTAGATGAAGCTGTTGATCGCCTCTTGTGTATTATGGCTGCCGGCCGTTTCCTCCAGCTGCCAGCTGTTTTGGGGCAGCAGCTGCTGATAACCGGTTCCATCCTGTTCACAGATCACCGTTCTCAGTACTTCGTGCCGGTTGATCACAGACTGTAACGCATATTGCAGCGCATTGCTGTCGGGCCGCCCTTTTAATTGCAGTACAACAGGGATATGATAATGTTCGCTGCCTTCCATCGAGTGGATGAACCAGAGGCGTTCCTGGCTGAAGGACAGCGGTTTGGGCATCGTATGCGGCTGGGCTGTTATTTGCTGTCTGCTGCGCTTGTCCTGCTGCTGGATATAAGCAGCCAGCGTTGCAATGGTAGTATAACGGAACAGCGCGCGCACTGTAAGGTGCGCGTCAAAAGCCCTGGAGATCACGGCGATCATACGGATACCCAGCAGGGAGTTACCGCCCAGCTCAAAGAAGTTGTCGTGGACGCCTGCTTTCTCCACACGCAACAGTTCCTGCCAGATCTCTGCAAGCAAGTGTTCTGTTTTGTTTCGCGGGGCCACAAATGTATCCGCGCTGTGAGCGTCTGCCAGCGGATCGGGTAATGCGCGCTTGTCGACTTTCCCGTTGGGTGTGAGCGGCATCTTCTTCAGCTCCACTATCAGGGGGATCATATATTCGGGCAGCTTATCCTTCAGGTGTATGAGCGCGGTTTCCCTGTTGAAGCCGTATTGTGTCACTATATAGGCCACCAGCTGTTTATGGCCTTTGTCCTCCCTGGCCACTACCACTGCTTCGCTTAGCTGCGGCAGCTGATGCAGCACGGATTCGATCTCTCCCAGCTCGATACGGTATCCGCGGATCTTTACCTGGTCGTCTATACGACCGAGGTACTCGATGGTGCCGTCCGGTAACCAGCGGCCAAGATCTCCTGTTCTGTACATGCGCCATCTTCCGCCTGCGGTGAAGGGATCGGTGATAAATTTCTCCGCCGTCAGTTCCGGACGGCCGAGATAGCCGCGGGATACGCCCACGCCGGCTACACAGATCTCCCCGGCCACGCCGGTAGGGCATAGTTCCAGCTCCCGGCTGACGATATAAATGTTCATGTTGCGGACCGGCCGCCCCAGGGGCACATTAGCGCTGGCAGGCGTATCGTGCATGATATGATGTGTGATATCATCAGACGCTTCGGTAGGGCCATAGGCATTCACCACAGGAATGCGGCCATACAGCGGATGTGTGAACCACTGTTGCAACAGGTGCTGGCTCACTGCCTCACCTGTTACCATCAGGTATTGTAAGCTATTCAGCGATGCCGTTGTTTTTTCCTGTAAGACGGCTGCCAGGTAGGAGGGCACCAGCTCCAGTATGGTTACCTGATCTGCTTCCACTGCGTTGAGCAGCGCAGCAGGCTGGTAAATATGATCATCGTCGTAAACAATGGTATGCCCGCCGTACATCAGCGCTGCAAACATCTGCCATACGGAAATATCAAACGTGTAGGATGCCGTAAATGCCAGTACTGTTTCTGCATTGATCTGCAGATCGCCGGTCTTGGCAAAGAGGTGATTGAGCATGCCCTGGTGTTCTACCATTACCCCTTTAGGCTTGCCGGTAGAACCGGAGGTGTAGATCACATAGGCGAGGTCCTGCGGGGCCGGATTGCCGGCCGCTACATCGCCGGGAGCATTGATAACCGCGTCAGGCAGCTCGTCGATTATCAGCGTTTCTATTCCAGGGTCAAAGAGATGACGGGTGGCGCGGCTGCAAATGACCAGTGAAGCAGCGGTGTCCTGCAAGAGGTAGCTGATCCTTTCGGCCGGGTAAGTGATATCTATTGGCACGTAGGCGCCGCCAGCCTTCCAGGCGCCTAAAATGGCTACCAGCATCTCCATAGAGCGCTCCAGGCAAATGGGCACCAGCTTGTCTTTATTAACGCCCTTGCTCCGCAGGTAATGTGAAAGCCTGTTGGACAGTGCTTCGAGCTTGCCGTAGGAGAGAGCTGTGTTGCGATGCACCACGGCGTTGCGCAGCGGCGTAGCATTTGCCTGTGTGGACAGCAATGCGGGCAGTGTATTGTCGGCGCCATAAGGATCGTATGGAGCAGGGCTGCTGAAACGAGCAAGCAGTTCCCGTTCTTCAGCAGGAAGCAGGCTGATTTGTTCCACCAGCGCATCCGGCGTTTCACGGAACTGGTGCAATACCAGCAGGAGTCGTTGCACCAGGCCGCTGATCTCTTCTTTATTAAAGTAAGCTTCCTGGTAGTCTATACGTAACTGTAAAGGCTGATGTTTACCGTAATCGTACCAGAACATTTCCATTGGGAAAGGCAGGTAGCCGCTGGGAATATTGATCAGTACAGAAGATAGCGCTTCTCCCAGGTCCAGGTGGAAATCAACGGGGGCAAAGTTGACCGCGATCTCTATCATGCCGTCGTCGTCATGCCTTACATTCAAATGCCTGCTCAGGTCACCGATCAGGTAGTTCTGGTAACGGTAATCTTCACGCTGGGAAGATAAGATCGATTTAATCAAGTCTGATACACGCGTGCCTGCTTTATAGCTGCCCGCAAACGGAATAACACCGGTGAACATACCGGCTATCGTACGTAACTGTTTATTTCTTCTGCGATGCAGCGGGATGCCGAAGATAAAGTCTTCCTGCCCGGAAGTTCTTGCATAGTAGATCATCATCGCTGCGATGGTGAGCTGTTGAAGGTTGGCATTGGTTGCTGTCTGCAAGGCTTCCAGCAAGGCCCTTTCCTCACCCGCAAACTCAAGAATGAAGGTGTCGCATTTGTTCTTCCTGCTTCCTTCTTCCTTGTATTTCTTTTGCAGCAGCTTTGATGGCAGTTGGCTGATCTTTTTCTTCCAGTATTCGCCTTCTGCCGCATATTCTTCAGAAGCGTAAAAGGCAGCTGCACGTTTCGCTTCTTCGATGTAGGAGGGATAATTGAAGGTAATTGGTGCGCCGCTTAGCAGTGATTTATATTTCTTAGCGATGTATTGCAGCACTCCTGAAATGCCATAGCCATCCACTATCAGGTGGTGGTATTTGAAGTAGTACCAATGTTCTTCTGCTGACATGCGGATGAGGCCATGATCTGCCAGCATGGTATCCTTCTCTATCCGGAAGGGTGTGGCCAGCTTTGTGCGGATCCATTGTTCCACCCGTTCTTTCTTGTCCTCCCCATCCGGGAATTCCAGTTCGGCAAGCTCAAACACAGTATAGGCTTCATCTACGTATGCAAGCGGTTCTTCATCACGGAGATCGAAACGCATCCTGAGGGCGTCGAAGACTTCCGGCGCCGAACGCACCGCTTCGATGAATTTCTCTTTGTCAAGATGGCCTGTTAATCTTATGTACCCTCCCATATTGTAATAGGGAGCTTCTGTATTGATCGCCTGGTCTAAATACACATCCTGCTGGGCCGGATGGAGGGGTGAAGTGTGGAGTGGCATAAAATGTGTCTTATGGAAATTTCTGAGTAAGGGGAACGTTGCGCTACAATTGTTATCAGTCGGGCATTTCAGAACCGATCTTTCTGTTGTTGGCCTCCCTGTAATAATAGTACCCTGTAGCAATATCAAAGATGGCCATTCCCATCGGGTTGAACATCACAACAGCCGGAGCAGCATATTGCTTCAAAGCGTCTTTGCAGACAATATCGGCGATGGTGAGCGTATCATTTTTTTGAAGCCCTTTCATCTTGTGCATGTTTTCAATATCTGTATTCTGGCGGCATACCTCGTCCCAGTCGTCTACCACGATCGCGTTCACATGGTCTTTTATATCCACCTTGTAATCGCGCAGGGAAACGTTCAGCTGCAGGGAGCCGCTGGGGGGCGCTTTGTCGATATACGGGGCAGCAGAAACAGTACAGGTGATGAAGATATCAGCATCCAGGTAAGCCTGTTCCCATGAAGTGGCAATTTCCACCCGGTCTCTGAACTCTTCGTCAATCTGCGCTTTATCAATGCCGGCAATATCATGGAGGAAGATCTTGCTGATCCTGTCTCCCAGTATGGCGGTAGCCATTTTCAGGTGCATTTTCCCGATAGGCCCGAAACCGTTGATGCCGAGTGTAAGCTTTTTGCTGAAGTTGTTGGCCTCCAGGTATTTTTCGATCATCAGGCCGGATACAGCAGCTGTTCTTATCGCACTGATGAGCGAAGTATTGATGATGCAGATAGGAATGCCGCTGTCTGGTTCATTCAATATAGTAACCGAGTTTGCCCGGAGCTTGTTCTTGTAAATGTTATCAGGGAAGCTGGCTATCCATTTGATCCCGGCCATGGGCAGGTTGCCGCCAAGATAGGCAGGCATGGCAATGATCCTGTTCTTCGGGTCGCCATACCGCAGGTAGGGTTTGATGGGTTGTGCATAATCATTCCTGTCAAGGGCTGTAACGGATTCGCTGATCACTGCGGTCAGTGCTTTCCAATCAAATCCGATCGTGCTGATATCATCAGCATTCAGGTAGCGCATATATATTTCTTTAGATGGTGAGATCAGTGTGCAGAAGGCACGGGTTGTAGTTTTTCAGCCAGTTGTTCCACCCACTCCCGGTCGTAAATGGTGTCGAGGTAGGTATGGCCTTTATCCGGAAAGATCAGCAGGGATGTGGGTGTTGTGAGATGTTCACTGTACTTCGTGTGATTTTTAGCAGCGAGGTAAACAGCGCCGGAAGAAGCGCCTGCAAAGATGGCCTGTTCATCCAGCAGCTCATGACAGCCCCTGATGAGGTCCAGCTGTGAAACGATCACCACATCATCGATGATGGCATTTTCGATAATAGGGGGGACTTTACTGGCGCCGATGCCGGAGATATACCGTTTACTGCCTTCTTTGCCAAAGATCACAGAGCCTTCCACATCCACCCCGACGATCCTGACTTCCGGCCTTTGTTGCTTCACGCTTTTGGAGATGCCAGTGATGGCGCCGCTGGAGCTTACTGCAATGAAGATATAGTCCAGCTTTTCGAAAGACGTGATGATCTCATTCCCGAGACCATAGTAGCCTTTATAGTTGCTGGGGTCTGCATACTGGTCGGCAATGAAAGCATTGCTGGTAGCGGCGTAGAGCTCATTCACGGTGTCTATCCTGGTGAGCAGGTAACCGCCGGTATGATCCCTTTTCGTAACTTTTACAACATTGTATGAGATGAGGTTGAGCAATGCCTCATATGCTTTATTGATATTAGGGTCGATAACGGGAATAAATTTCAGTCCTAATCTTTTGCAGATGCAGGCCACGGCAATGGCGAGGTTACCGGAGCTGGAAGCGATGATCGTTGTTTCTTCATTGATGGCGCCCGTGCTGATGCCGTTGTAGATGATGCTGAAGGCTGCTCGGTCTTTTGAGCTGCCGGAGAAATTGTTGTATTCCAGCTTGGCAAACATGTTGGCCCGTTCGTTTTCCAGGTGGATCAGCGGGGTTTGTCCAATAAAGTCGGAGAGTTTATTCAGTTCAGTTAGCATTTATTGAGGATTTAACGGTCCGGATATAAAAATGAGGTGCCCTGGAATGCTGATGAGAATAGCATTCCTTCGGACAGAATAGCATGTTTTCAGAAAAGGTAATGGTCTGCAGGGGTGGTGGCCTGCGACGGGTTATGCGCTTATACTCGTCATAAGATCATGTTTTGATTTGTGGATAGCCTATACTACGTGTTTCTGTAGGGTTTTCTGTGTGCGATAAAAATTTAATAATTCGGGATCGAAAAACTGATAGCAAAAGTAGGTCAGCAATGTATACAGGACAATCCCTGTAATGAGTGTTTTTCACACCCCTGAAATTAGGGGGCGCTACATGAGACTATTTTCAGTGGCAATTTTTATGACGGCCAGCATGCTGCTTACTTTGAACTTCTTCATCATCTTTTTACGGTGGCCATCCACGGTGTAGGCACTGATAAACAATTGTGTGGCGATCTCCTGCGAAGTATTGCCTTGTCCTATCAGGGCCAGGATTTCGCGTTCGCGGCTGGTAAGGTTAGGCAGCTTCAGGAGTGATTCAGGGCTTTTATTATTGAGGATCTTCTGCGTGCCTGAGCAGAAATAGATGCCGCCTCCATATACTATCCTGATGGCATCGGGGATCTCTTCTTTGGGCGTGTTTTTAAGGATATATCCACTGGCTCCGCTTGCGAGTGCGGATAATATGATGTTCCTGTCGTTGCTGTTGCTGAGCACCACTATACTTACATCGTTGTATTCTTTCCTGATATCAGCACAGAGTGCGATCCCGTTCATATCGGGGAGATTGATGTCGAGCAGGATGATATCCGGCTGGGTGTTTTGCAGGGCCAGTAAAGTTTCTTTTCCGGATGTGAGCTGGTTCTCCAATATGATATCCTGGTCATTTGAGAGTAAGTTCTTCAAGCCTTCCAGCACAATGGGGTGGTCATCGGTCGTAAAAATGCGAATCATAATAGTTAGAAAAGGGTTTACACAATCCTTCTCCGGTATTAGCGGAGAGGTGTTCACTTTTAATGGATTCAAACAATACTACGATTAAAACGCATAGCATCGGGCATGGCATGGCCAAGGCTCATGTAAGCATACATCTTTTTAACCGGACATTGTTTGTGACAGATTCTTTCAACCGCGTTAACTCAAAGGCTTTTCGTACTGCTGTTTTTCATTCGCGGATGAAGAGGGTTGAACGGGGCAAAGCTTTACTCCAGGCATTTTACCGCAGCACCAGCAATTGATACAAGGTACTGTTTCCGTATTTGCGGCATAAAATTAGTGATTCTATTCTTTACCAGGGTCATCTGGTTTAAAAAAAAACATTTTTTTTACGCGTTCGTATGTTTAATCATTCGAAAGACCGATGTTGAGTTGATAGAAAGGCAGTAAAATGACTGGAACGTAATTGCGTATTTATCGGTAAAGTATATACGGCATTATTTGTGGAAATAAAAAAGCCTCCGACATTTTGCGGGGGCTTTTTGTGCCCAGAACTGGAATAACATCTGCTCCACTATTTTTTTCATAGCATGAAAATGCATCAATAGTTCACACTTTTACACTCTTTTTCGCCTTTATCGAGTAGGGCTGCCTTCCCATTCAGGCAATTTTTTAGTTTATTATATTGTATGAAATCATATATTTGCATGATACTATATGTATGAACACCTGATGTTTTGCAAGCGCCAATGAGCCCGCTGCAAACAATACTGAGCAAATGGCAATACCCGCCAGTTATCATCAGGGAGCCTGAACGGAATGCCACCTAGGGTGAAGACAGTGAACAGTTCCTTCGCCAAAATGAAAACATAATTCCATCGGAAAACAGATCCTTGTCCTAATGGCCGAATATGGAGCCTACAGGGCGTGGTAACTGCAAGCATGTTCCCAAAGATCTGGGCCACTCATAATGGCACGGTGGATTATTGTTTGACCTATGTAACCAAACAGGCCATAGCCAAGGGCCGGAATAATACCGTGCCTGATAATTGCATCATTGATGCCATTGAGGCGGGTGGTAAATAACTCTATGAAAACAAATTTACTTTTTATGTACTCCGGAATATATCCGCAGTTCAGGCAGAAGGCGCGTGCCTTTTCCTGTTTATTTCTCCTGATCATTGTGTTACAGGGCTATCAAGTGAAGGCCCAAACTACAGCCAGCTATGTCTGGAAGAATGCACCTATTGGTGGTGGCGGATTTGTGACAGGGATCATTACCCACAAAACATCCGGCGACAGGTATTGCCGCACGGATGTAGGCGGCGCTTACCGCTGGGATGCCGCGAACAATAAATGGATTCAACTGCTTGACTGGTTCAACGAGTCTGAAAATGGATTTGTTGGTGTGGAAGCGTTGGCGCTGGATCCTCAGAACCCCAATAATGTGTATATGCTTTGCGGCACTTCTTATATAAACAGCGGAAGAACGGCTATATTGAAATCCACAGACAAAGGAAATACTTTCACCTATACAGATGTTACGGCTAAGTTTAAGGCACATGGAAATGGAAGCGGCCGCGGGAACGGGGAACGTCTGGTGGTAGATCCGAACAACAGCAACATATTATTCTGCGGCACCCGGGCCAACGGATTATGGAAGAGTACAGATGCAGGCCTTAGCTGGAATCTTGCCTGGAACGGCGTCACTACTACTCCGAATGAGAACGGAATATGCTTTGTGCTGTATGATCCCTTAGGTAGTGTAGTAGGCGGGGCTACGCAAACCATGTACATAGGGGTATCCCGCACAGGAGGCGGGAATATTTACAAGAGTACAGATGGGGGAGCCACTTTTACCGACATTTCTGCCACCACCGCTTTTATGCCGCATCGTGCAGCGCTGCAGGGAACTACCATGTATGTTACCTATTCAGACGATGCAGGCCCGCAATCCAGTAACGGAGATGGGAAGCTGTATAAACTCAACACGGCTAGCGGTGTGTGGACAAACGTTACCCCCGTTTCTTCAAAGGATTATGCATACGGAGGTGTAAGTATTGACCCGACGAACGTGAACCGGGTAATAGTGTCTAGCTGTGGTCTGTATTGGAACAACCAGTTTGGTACCGGCTGGGGAGACTTTATTTTCCTCTCTACCGATGGCGGATCGACCTGGACGCTAAAGAATGGTACGAACGCCACCTATGACAGTAACGGGATGGGATGGACTGACGGAGGCGCGGTGAACTGGATGGACTGCATCGAGTTTGACCAATCCAATCTTTCAAAAGTGCGGGTGGTCGGCGGAGGTGGCATATATACCTGTTCTGATATTACCGCCGCCAATCCTTCCTGGAAATACGATGTGATCGGGATTGAAGAGACAGCCCTGCTTGACGGGATCAGCATTCCCGGAGGGCCGTTTATTTCTTCTTTTGGAGATGTAACCGGCTTTGTGCATGAGCCGCTGACCGCTTATCCGGCAAAAAGACTTAGCCCTTCAGATCAGAATAACCAGAGCATTGCTTATGCGGCCGGCAACACAAACAGAGTAGTAAGAGCTGCCAACACCGGAAGTGTTGTTTACTATTCAAACGACAAAGGTGCCACCTGGACGGGAACCTCCACCAATATGGGTACAGATGGAAAGGTGGCGATCAGCGCCGACGGAGGGACGATACTACATTGCCCCGGAGGTTCCTCAACAACTTATTATACCACGAATAATGGCGCCAGCTGGTCTGCCTGTTCGGGTGTATCCCTCGGAAACGCTGTTCCGGTAGCTGACCAGGTAAATCCGAACTATTTTTATGTTTATAATCCAACTAACGGACAGATGCTGAGGAGCTCCAATAAAGGAGTCAGTTTTTCGGTAGCGGGAACGCCGGGCGCTTCGACTGCGAATTTTCCCTGGGAAGCAGCCCTGATGCGCACAGTGCCGGGCTTTGAAGGGCATATGTGGGTGCCGCTTGGCCGCAATGGATTAAAATATTCAAGCAATTATGGAGCGGCTTATACGACTGTTTCGAATGTAACTTATTGTAAAGCGATCGGGATAGGAAAGGCGATGCCAGGCTCCAGCTATCCTACTATCTTCATCTGGGGGACAGTTTCTGGTGTCACGGGCCTTTTCAGATCAACAGATCAGGGTGTTAGCTGGACAAAGATCAATGATGACGCCCATCAGTTTGCAGGCGCGCCATTACTGATCGGAGACATGAACGTTGCCGGGAGGGTATATATGAGCGCTGGCGGAGGAAGGGGTTTAATTTACTGGGAAGAGAATAACAAAAGTTCCGCTAATTGGAAAAGCGTGGCCTATACGGGAACAGGTAAGAATGGAGCGGTGAAGGCAGGTGATGAGATCACCTATACCATCCATATCCGTAATACCGGCTATGTCAAGCTGCAAAATGTGCTGATCACAGATAGTATCCCCGTGTATACGGAATTTGTGAGCGCCGAAGGCGGCATCACACCCGATGCCGCCGGTAAGCTCAGCTGGAACATCCCTGAAATAGCTGTAGGCGCTTCAGATCTTACCCGCAGCTTTACGGTAAGAGTGGTGAATGACCTCACCAATGCAGTGACGATCGTCAATACCGCCTGGGTGGATAACGGTGATGGCAGCGGCGATCATCCCACCAGCCCGTCGCTTACCGGGAATCCCAATGAACCGCAGCCTAATTCTGATCCTAATGATCCCTCTACCGAAGTACCGGTAGATAATGGAAAAAGCTCTGCGAACTGGAAAAGCGCAGCCTACACCGGAACAGGGGGAGGCGGCAGTGTTACCACTGGAGACCTGATCACCTACACCATCCATGTGCGTAACACCGGTAGCAGTACTTTAACGAACGTACTGATCACAGATCAGGTACCTACCTATACGGAGTTCGTTAGCGCAGATGAAGGAAAAGTGCCGGACGGCACTGGTAAGGTGAGCTGGACAATCGCCTCCATCCCGGTAGGCGCGCCCGATGTTGTTCGCAGCTATGTAGTAAGAGTGGCAGAAGACCTTACCGGCGCTACCAACATTGTCAACACCGCAGCGGTAGATAACGGCACTGGCAGTAAGCCTACCATACCATCAGACCCCAGCAACCCGAATGAGCCGCATCCTCGTCCTAATCCCGGCGATCCGTCTACCAGCATACCGGTAGGTACCGTCAGCAGGTTCGATACATGGAAAACGGCGGCTACAGAGAGCGGAAATACGAAAGCAAAACCCGGCGAAATACTGACCTACACGATCTACCTGCGTAACACCGGTAACGTAGTCATGCCATCCGTTCGTATTAAGGACCCGGTGCCTGATCATACCACTTTTGTCAGCGCAACTGACAACGGTGTTTTAGACCAGCCTTCCAACGAGGTTAACTGGACCCTAATTAATCTGGCGGTAGGCGGAACCGGGCAGGTAAGTTTTAAAGTGAAAGTGGATGCAGACCTGGACAGCGTGCCGGTGATCATGAATACGGCCAGTGTTACCGATGGCAACGTGACTGTACCTACTTCCGGCTGTGATCCTGCATCACCTGGTTGTGACGGACATCCCGGTACTTCCATTGAAACAGAGCCTGCTGATGATGGCTTGTTCTTTGTCAACGCCATGAGCCCTAACGGCGATGGTAAGAATGAATACTTCATCGTAAAAGGTCTGGATAAATACCCCGGCGCTAACCTCTTCGTATTTAACCGCTGGGGCAGCATGGTATACCAGGCAAAAGATTATCATAACGACTGGAACGGTTCCGGCTTAAGCGAAGGAACCTACTATTATAAACTGGAGGTCAAACAACCGGAAGGAACAAAACTATACAAAGGATGGGTAATGATAAAAAGAAAATGATGATTAAACTTCCAACTATGCGTGTGAGAATAAAATACTGTTTGGCATTCCTGCTGCTGTTGGTTACGCTTCGCACGGCGGCACAACAACAGGTGCAGTTCAGCCAGTACGCCTTTAACGGCCTGGCCGTGAATCCCGCTTACGCAGGATATAAAGATGCCTGGTACTTCAACAGCATTTACCGTCATCAGTGGACGGGCTTTGCGGGTGCGCCGCGTACCGGAGGCGTATCTATCGACGGACCATTACAGGCGCGGAGAAGCACA
>Ga0209050_1000439_pt1 | contig 75723 bp, 68 predicted proteins | sample Araplavi_mTSA_r2_FD_184276 | JGI IMG/M metagenome (GOLD analysis project Ga0209050, IMG submission 184276) | Arabidopsis root microbial communities from North Carolina, USA - plate scrape MF_Cvi_mTSA_r2 (SPAdes) (version 2) | ecosystem: Host-associated > Plants > Roots > Endosphere | place: USA...
GTATGGGTTTTATTTTCGCCTCACGTCCATCAGATCGATTGCCTGGCACCGATGGGCCATTTTTCTGCGCCCCGCCCTTGTTTTTCATCATCCAAAATCACCGAAGTCATATCAGCCGAGAGATCTCCCAGCGAGTCTTGAACGCTGCGACTCAACAGCGTCCAACCCTGATTCTTGAGAACAAACCATCTATGTCATCGTCGCTTCACATTTACTTGGGTGACATCGCGGCTACCAATCCAAGGACAACTCCGCCGGCACATACCGCCCCCCATCCTCCGACTGACCAGAGCATCCCAGAAAGCGCTGACCCAAGCGCACCACCGACGAAGAATGTCGCGACGAAGATTGCGTTAATCCGTCCGCGTGCATCAGGGTTGAGCAGGTTGATCATGTAGCGACCTACGGTCTGGTTACCGAGTACGCCCATATCCAGTAGCAGTGCACTTGCCCCCAAGCCAATCAACATAACGTAGACAGGCAAGCTCGCAACGAGTCCGCTCACCGCAGCGAGTACAAACCCTGCCATCAATACGACATGCGCAACGTTTGTCACGCGGCGCCCATGGCCTTGATCAGACCAGCGCCCCACCATAGGAGTGACGATCGCCCCACCGGCTCCCACCAAGGCAAACAGCGCGATACCTTTCTGACCCATTTCAAATGGAGCGCCTTCCAGAACGTAAACAATCGTCGTCCAGAAGAAGTTGAAGGCAGCCATCACGATCGCGGCGGAAATGGCGCGGTGCCGCAAGACCGGCTCATCCCTGAACAAGTGCCACAGCGAGCTGATCAGCTGGGAGTAACGGATGTTTTGACCAGGCTGGCGTCTTGGCAATCGAATTGAAAGAGTTAGCCCAAGCAAGATTGTTGATGTACAGCTGAACACATAAAAAGCTTTCCATCCCCACGTGCCAGCCAGAAAACTAGCAATAGGCCGTGATAACAGGATGCCAACCATGAGGCCACTCATGATGTCACCGATGACTCTCCCCCTTTGCTCAGGTGCCGCCATCGATGCTGCGGAGGGTAACAATACTTGAATAACGGAACACGAAGCGCCCAGGATGAATAGCAACATGAACAGCGTTGTGGCATTGGGAGCAAACAATATCCCGGCCGCGGATAGCGCTCCAGCCGTTAACATTTGCAAAACAAGCCGACGATTTTCGACAAGATCGGCCAACGGAATCAAAAAACACAAACCAGCCGCATACCCGAGCAACGAGATCATCGCGATCAATCCGCCGGAGGACGAATCCAAATCAAACGCTGTCGTTAACAAGCTCACCAACGTTTGCGGCGCAAATATGTTAGTGATCATGACGCCAGCCGATATTGCAAAAAGTAAAACAGGTACACGCGCCCTTGGGACAATTGTTTCACTGGCAGTTTGCATATCTCCTCCTAATGGCGCAATTCGGTATTTGAGCAGTCGGCAACAGTCGATCGCTCGCTAGACTTAAGAAACAAGCCACGAGTATTAAAATCGGATCAATCGATAAACACTTATTGCTGTACGTTACTGCTGAGCTTTAAATTTAAAAAAGCTCATGGAAATCCAAATCACCTCGCGACAAGTTTCACCGGTTGTAATACCGGTACCGCGTGCCAAACCTGATTTGACCAATACGGAGCCCTGCCTCTCTCTCTCAGCCTGATGCTGTGAGTGGAAGATTTCGTCGTTTGAGGGTCGCAATCTTCTTCTCTGAATTCGCAGGCCCTCCTCCGAACACAATATCTTTGAGTTGCAGCGGCACCCCTGTGCGCTCATCGACTACGATGGGATCGATTCGCTGATGCGTGTCGACGTGCATCATCTGAGTATCGATTCCATCCGGGGATGCATGTTTATTACCAAAAGCCAGCAATGTTGCGATTACAGGTAAAAAATCCTCGCCTTTCTCAGTCAGTGAATAGGCGTACCGCGGAGGATTATCCTGGTACAACGTTTTTTTGATCAAACAAGCCTCTGTCAGCTCGTTCAGCCGCTTGCTAAGCATGCTGGGAGAGATCCCCAGGCTCTTACGAAACTCGTCGTAATGCGACAACCCTTGAGTGAGGTCGCGCAGGATCAAAATGCTCCAAGACTCTCCGACCAGGCACATGGCACGTCCTATAGAACACCGAATGTCAGACAAATTTTCACAAGCCATCAGGTTCTCCAGCGTTCAGAAGCAACGAGTCACTACGAAAACAGTAGTGACAACGAATGCGAGAGTCAACTACTAAATCAGTAGTGACTACAAAAATAGAAGCCAATCATCTCCCTCCCCTTGCCCACAGCCTTCTGCCGCGGACTTGGTCTGGGTTTTGTGCAGGTCTTTGGGGTCTTTGTGCCGGGGTGAGCGCAGCACATTATTCCTCGTAAGGATGATTTTGGAATCACGTCAGGCTTCATGATGGCGAGGTGGCGGGTGGCGGGTGGCAAGGTGATGAGTTGAACGTCAGAGTCGATTTTCAAGGGGGGGAGCCTGTCTCCAGTCGCCTAGCCACGTTCAAGACTTAGCCATTTTCTTCAGTGACCCCATGCTGAGCGAAAAGCGCCTTGAAGAACCTGACCGCTAACGCTCGCGATTGATCACCAATTTCAACGCTGCCACCGCGCTGTACCGTATCGTTAAACTCACCCCCACCGAAGCGATAAACCTCGTATCCCATCAGCCTCAATCGTCGATCTTCGGCCACCATTGCGGCGTACCTGGCTGGAGCAGGTTTGCCATCGATCGCATAGTGATGCTGGCCGTCAATTTCAATGACTACCCGTACACCGTGCTCAAGGAGCAACAAGAAATCCATTCTTTCTCGCAGCAGCACCTTGTCTGTCCCTCGCTGCCGTGAGGTCTTAGGGTCGTAGTGAAGGTAAACTTGAGGAATCAGAGCCGGCAATCGTTGTTTGAACAGGGGCGCTAGCTCGCGGTAATAGCTGTCAAAGATTACTTCTTCGCCAGGAGAGCGGGCTTGCCTCACAGAGTCTCTCAGTCGCTTGTAAAGGCCTCGCTGAGCACTCTCCAGATCATCGTTTTCTCGGTCAGCCCACCAGCCCACCAATTCGCTCCAAAGCAGGCCGTTGTTACTCAATGAACGGTCATAGATCAGGGCGTCGTGCTGATTTCTGATAGCAACCTCATTGTTGATCGCATCCGTGAAATATAGATCCGGTTTGCTGTTAATCGAGGCAAAAATCAGGTTCTTTGCAGTCCCCTGTACCCCTGAAGAAAGACGACTAATGCCATAGATAGCCCGGCGTGAGATCTCCTTGACCACCATCAATGTAAAGCCGTCTGCCGCGAGCAGATCAGTCAGCATCGGCACCAGGTTCTTCTGCTCGAGGTCGGTTCGACACTCGGGAGAAAGGATGTAGGCAATCAGGTCGATGAAGCGCTGTTGCGAGCACGTCATTGCCCCACAGTGCTTGAGTACGGTGGAGTTTGTGTAGTCGTTGTTCCGAACGAAATGTTGTTCAACGTCGCGGTGAAGCGTGTTGAGGAAATGGCCTTCAGGCCCGGACATGCCCCAATTTGGACGCAGGATTTCAAGCCCATCCAAAGGTGGGATCTCGCCAAAAAGCGGGTTTATCGAGTCCAGAGCTCCGAGAATTGCACGCCTGGTGATATCAGAGATGCGATGATCTTCAGGAGTCGTTATCTCGCTGACAAAGTCCTGTAGGTCTGCATCACCGATTTCATCCATGACATTTTTTGCCACGGCGATCAGGTCGTTGAAGTTGTGATCTCGTAAGCGAGAGCGAACGTACGTCCGCTTGCTACGAAAGGCCTCTTCCTCGGTGCCAGACTCAAGACCAAGCTTGGCGCACAACGCGGGTAGGTCGTACGCTTTAACGCTGTGAAGAGAGGCAGCAATCGCGTCCCGAATCTCCTCCAAACTTATGTTTTTTGCGTACGCCACTGCTCACCCTCGCCGATAATCAATTGCGCGGCAACGCCATCAAGGCTCGCCCCATTGGGGTAAATTTTGCCTTTAAAGCCTTCCAGGCACCTCAGGTCGTTCGCCAAAAAACCGAAAATAGCTCACCTACACGCAATCGGATGCATCAGATCGGGGTTACCGACACCACCGTGATGTATTTGTACTTCTTCTTAAAGGTCTTTTTGGCGTCCATTTCTGCGACGATTTTGCTGAGGGTACTGGTGTCGTAGTGGACGATTTCATAATCACCCTCAAATACATTCGACACATGCAGGGTAACCCGAAGCGTCGAAGATACAACTTTTGCAGAGGCCGCTGGCTTGCGTTCGGGATTCGCCTTGGGTACAGAGGCAGGATCCAGGCGGCCCGATGGCGTTGAGGTATGAATAGGATTCGTTGTTCCGAAGAGCGCCCGACGCATCTCCTCTTCACTCAACTGTGTAGTCATTCTTTTTATCTCTTCATTACGGGAGTGGGATGGAGTCTTCTCCACAGTAAGTGCTCCATTGCAAGCATGCCCTTGATAGAAGCTTACTTGAATTCAAAATGCCGAATCAAAAATATTAATGAGCTCCTCATTTTCCGCGACGACCAAACTCATATTAATCCGTTCGATAGCGACCATTATTACCATTAGCAAAAATAACGAGACCGCAAAAAATGGAATGGGCTTATCCAAATAAAATGGCGCTTTATCACTAAATGTAGTCAGCCCCAACAGTGAAATGATGCTAACCATGATGACGAGAACATCGCTTCTCTGCTTGTATTTCACATTGGCGCCCTTTAACGCCGCCTTGTATTTTTTTATATCGGTTTTTGATATAACTTTAGCATCAACATCTTTTTTTACGATGCTAGAAAATTTATTAATCATTACTTGTTCGGCCATAATGACACCCGACAGGTATTTCTTGCTCCGTATTAATCGGCTCCATAATCCGTAGAGGGTCATCAGAATGGTCTCAAGGTGAGATTTGCGCTCAACCAAGTAATCACTTCGAAACTTAATAAAATAATTCATTACCCCGTTTCCGGTTGTTTTGTCACTCACTAAATTATCCTTTATTTTTAATCAACCTATACGCAACACCAGGCCCAGTACCCTCCCCCTCATCATGATGGGCTGGAACATCAATGCTTCGAAATTACTGGGCAAGATCAATGATGACTGCGCGAAGCCTTCGATATCCAATGCCTATTGTCCGCAGCCAGCACAACGATCACTTAGTCACTAGCCTACGACTGAGCAGCTGCAGATAGGTTATCGATGGTGCCTTTGTTTAAGCCTTGTTCATGAGGCTGGGGCAAGAGTTGCTCAAGCCCTACGCCCTCTTGTGGCAGACAGTTGCCCTCATTCCACAGATCGTGGACTTCCTGGGCGAGCTCAGGTATCCACGAAGTAACCGCTTGATTGTCACCTGCGTAAAGGATGGGCAGTGGCCGGTGGCGACCGATAGTCAGCAGCTTTCGGTAGAGCCAGATCGCCGGATACAGCTGGGTCTTATGCTTCGCGTTGTATCGCAGCGGTATTGAAACACCTTCGGGGTCCAGATCTCCGAAGTATTCCGCTCCGTCACCGTCAACCTCTCTGATGACCTCATCGAGCGCCGTTCCAGTCGACGTGATGGCACTACCCGCGCCATACACGACGGCCGCGTAGCGATGTGCGGTGTCGTTCCATTCGCCGAGGCTGAAGAACGTGTGATGGTTCTCTACGACCAACACCGGTCGGCCAGGTTTGCCAGGCTGCTGCCGGTAAGGCAAGGGAAGGTCCACCTTTCTTGCCCCAATCGCGGACAGAGCAAGCCTGCCACCAAAGAGTGCATTGGAACGCATCCTGCCATCGAGATATTTCTCATCCCCGAACATCTCAAGTGATCGCTCCCGCAGCGGCACCGTCATAAAGCGCCCCTTGCGGCGAATGAGCCATTCGTTGATGACCTTGGCAGTCACCTTTTCGCTTTCCGTCAGTTGCATCCAGAACCCCAGTTCCGGCATCCAGGAAACGGCTGTCCAGTCTGGTTTCAACACCGAGATCGTTTCAACGATGACGGTAATAAACGTGGGCATGGGCGGATTGCCAATTCGCTCGAAACTGCGGGGAGAAGGAAGCCTCAGAATGCCTTGTTCATCGCCGGCTTTAAGGGCCTCCATAAGTAACTTATCCCGATTGGGGTGCTGTTGGAGCTCTGGATGGTGTTCTATCCAGAGGCTCCTCAGCTTCTGTAACTCTACGCGCTTCTTACGGCTACTGCGCAAGGCCTCAAAAAAAGCAATGTTCATCAATTTGTACCTGCTCTTTGCACCGCAGTGTTGAATGTTGCAGCCGCCATTTGAATGTGAGATCGCCCATTTTTCACACCCTCCTTGCGCAGACGGATCACTCGCTGAAAACCGGCAAGAATGTTCACATCCTTCATGGCGGTGAAGAAAATCAACTGCACACCAATGGCCTCTGCCAACATGATCTGAACATCAATCAATGCCCGGGTCTGTACCTTGGCAAACGGGTTGTCAAGTATGAGGGGGCAACCGCCTCCTCGTTTAGTGACGGCCTGATGGGTTCGTCGCAACTGGCTCATCATCAGGTACATGAACATGGCGATGACCACCCCTTGGCCGCCGGACTTTTTTAGCCGACCGGCATCCTGGTATTGATGATCGGCATTCTGCTCCATTTGCAATAATTGCAGGCCGAACGCGCGCTGTGGGGAAAGGTTGATCATGCCGGCCGCGACCAGGTCCGCGCCATGTTCAGGAATGACCTTAGTCTCGATCAACGTGTTCAAGTAATGCCGAATAGAAGCCTTCCCGGTTTCCGTCGAAACACCTGTAATCGGGTGGCGCATCTTCATGATGACTTTGCCACCGACATAGGGAGCGCCTTTTGGCACCATGACCTCGCAAGCTTTCTTCAGGACGCTCATGCCCTCTTCTACCAACTGGTGCACTTCACCTACACAATTCTCAAAATCGGGCAGCATGCCGTCTAGCTCAGACTGAGAGGCGTCCGTACGCTCAACGATCAGCATCATCAGTCGCTCAAAATCGCTGCAAGTGGTTTCAAATGAATTGCTCGACAGCTCGTGCGCAAGGCCCGGATCAACGTCCTGCACGGCCTTTGACTTCACTACATCAGTAAACCCATCGAAGTGCGCCTGAGCCAACCGTCGCGCTCGCTCTACGACACCGCTTAGCTCGTTATGACGGGCGAGCACCTCGGTCAGTTGCGCTTCACCATCCCCTTCCAGCTCAATGAACTCTGGGGCGGCAACCTCATGAGACACAGCCTTATTGAGCATTTTCATATGCTTGTTCAGCACCTCGACGTTCTTCTCGCTCTGAGCGCGCCCCTGCGATGCTTTCTCGGCTTCGTGCTGATCGGAAACCAAACTTTTCTCAAGCTGAACTGCATTTTCCTGGACAACCACGATGTGTTGCGCAAGTTCGTCATCGCTGAGTAATAAGACATCATCAGAAGGTTGAGGGGGGGCAACCTTGGCGAAGAAGTCATTTTTGTTGCTGTTGGCCACCGCATGTGCGTTCGATGATGATAAAAATGCCTGCTCGTACAAACCGACCTGTGTTATCTGGGTCGAGCGCTCATTTGCCAGATCGAGGCTGAGCAGGTTGATCACGGCCTCTTCGTGCAGATCGGAAAAGTCAGACCTGTAATCTTCGCGAAACGCAGCTTCCGTTTTACGCAATTGCTCAAGATTTATCCGGCGAACTCCCAATCGCTGAGATTCCTCAGTATCAAAAACGACCTTGTCGGAGTCATAGGTCTTGATCAGTGTCTGCAGATCGAAGCCAGATTCGAGAGCTGTTCGGCAATCGAAGCGGGGATCGAAAATCACGGTAAGGTCTTTGCGATTCACCAATTGCTGGGCGGTCCCAGCAAGATCGATTTGCACTTGCATCGAACGGGTTACGGCTCCTCCTTTTTCCTCGATCACTTGCTCAAGGCCGTCACTTTCAGTTTCCGCCTCTACCAGAGCAGCTTGCACCATCGCCAACTGTTGCTTCCAATGCGCAAGCGGGTGCTCATACTGATACGCATAACGTTCCAGACGCTGGATCATGCTGGCCTGGTTGGCGATTTCACTTGGGATTGGATCTATCTCCTTCTCAAGTCCCTTCGCACGCTCTAGCACTTCACTGGCTTCTTCCAGGCACCCTGCCTGCAGACTCGCAAACGCCTGTTCTTCCTCGTAGTGAGTTTGAATGCTTCGCTCAAGCTCAGCGATTCGCACAGCACCGAAGCGTTCCTGATAATCCTTGAGTTTGTTCACCGCGTCGCGAGCGTCGTTGCGGCGCTGAATGTGTACGTCGCGTGTGCCTGAGATTTCGGCGATTCGTCGTTCAAAATCGATCAGCGCGGCGGCCGCGGCCTCCAGGTTATAGGCAGAGTCGTCTTCCGCCGGTATCACGACCCGGTCGAATGTAGCGACGGCCGCGTCAAGGGTGGCAAGGGCAACCGTCACCGGGGTACTCAGGGGTAAGTCAGCACCCGCAACAATCTTGCGTGACTTTTCCCACTCTTCGGAGCCCACGCAGACGCCAAGAAACCGGGCGGGGTCGGAGGCGATCAGTCGACGGGCCTCTTCAGCATCGGGGACAACATTGGCAATGTAGGAATTGGTTGCTCGCGCAGAATGAATGCCAGCGGTCCGAAGTAGCCGGACAACTTGATCGACGTCATCGCTCTGACCTGCAAGTTCGGATTCTTCGATGGACTGCCTGGCACGCTCGAGGTTGGCCAGGCGAATGTCCCGCTCCAGCACTTCACGGTCCATGGATTGGATAAATTCGTAAACGGTGCCCATCAGAGTCAGGGAATCAGGGTCGCATAGCTCAGCTTCGACCACCGAACACAGCAACCGATTATGCTGGAGGTCTTCTTGAAGGGTTCTGGCATCACCGACTTCTCTACTCAGATTTTGCTGGAGGTGCGCTTCCGCTTGGGCTCGCAATCCGTGCTGCGTCGCCTGTTCACGAAGAAGGTCAACGTGTTGTAGATAGCCCGCTCGTTCAGTGCGCAGAGTGTCGAGGCGACTATGCGCTTGGGTAATGGCCGTCGTGATTCTTTCGATCGCAGCAGCGGCGTCATGATCGAATGCATCAAGCACCCCATCGTCCAGCAAGCTGCTGCGTTGAATCTCAGCATTATCGATGTCGGCCCTGACTTTTGCCTCCTCCAGCCGGAATGTCCTGATGGATGAGCTCAATGTTTTAATTTTGGCCTTGGCTTGAGTCACTGCCTCAGCAGCCTCCAGCTCAACATTTTTCTCAGCTATGCATTTGTCGTCGTTCTGCTTCAACAGAATATCGATAGCGCCACGAAGCAGCGCTCCCTGCCTTTCGAGCCTTTCCTTGATTGGTCGCAAGCCCTCAACTTCTTCTGCGAGCGATTGTTCTTCAATGAGAACGCGTTCATGGGCGCTGGTGATCTTTTTGTACGATATGGCGCCGTTGAGATGCCTCAGATGCAATTGAGCCGCGATCCTACCAGCCGTGGCCTCTTCAAACGCTACTGCTGTGCGATCCACACTGCGCGTGTGTTGCAACGCCTGCATGGAAAGCGTGGACGCTCGCTGATGTACCAGTAGCGCCTGGTTTTCCAAAATGCGCGGGTTGAGGGTATCGATCAGGTCACCAAAATAAGTGACCTGCTTTTCTTCACTTAAACGAGCCAGCTCCATGGCGGCGGCCAGTCCCGACGCACGGCGTAACAACCCGGTTCGCGCTTCAAGTGCAAGCTCAAAAGCTTTAGACGATTCACCCAGGGGCTTCATGGACGACAGGATTCTGGCCAACTGAATAAGCCGTGCTTCAAGGCGAGGCTTATTCTGGTATTTGTCAGCCACATTCACCACGGTGTTGCGGACCGTTTGAGCACGCTCAGGGTCCATCGTCAGTGCCATGAGCTTACGAACCAGATCTTCTTCATCCTTAAAGGTCAGGAAGCCGCTTTCCAGGCCACCTTCTTGCCCATTGAATTGGCGCTGCATGACCAGAAGATCGAGATCCAGCAACCGTGTGGTTGCAAGGTGAGTGATCCAATCGTGCTGATTGCGAGTGTGGTAAAAGTCTTCAGGACACTTCCTGTACATTTGGGTTAACCATTGATTGAGCTCCGCCATCGTGCTCACCCCAGGCATACCAAGCGTGTTAATGCCGGGCGCCGGGATATCTTCAAAGGTTATGCCGTGCTGGGATTCGAACGCAAAAAACACCCGATCAACGTCGTTACCACGTTCAATGACGTCTCGCGTCGCAACGGCTTGAGCAATGACCAGCTTGTAGTCCTTGCCTCCAGGCAGCCGTGATGGCATTGACCACTCGATGATGATGAAAGATGGCTTTCCGTCTTTAGCGAAATAGTCATTGAACTGGTGGTTAGGGTTCTGCATGTGCTGAATGAACAGATCCCGGCGCGGCTCGAAAATGCTGAACACGTACGACAGCAGTGAGGTTTTGCCACCGGTATTCTCCAGGTTGACGATAGCGTTGACCGCCTCGTGCGTATCCGGCGCAGTGAAGTCGAGCAAGGTCTGGTCGTACCAGGCAGTGGCAGTACCGTAGCGGCAAACATGCATTCGGGTGATTTTTTGCATACAAAATCCTCAGACCGTTGCGCCGGAACGCACATAGTCGAATAGCCGCGGTAGCGTCCGTTCACGCAACTGAATGCGCAGTCGATGGGTGGCGGTATATTCAACCGCTTCGCCCTCATCCTGAGCCCCCACGTTGTTCACTAGCCCATACTCAATCAGGTAGTTCAGTGCCATACGCACCAACCCTTCAATCGAGTTTGGTGACGCGCGATCGGCTTGAGGAATCGAAGGCGGCAGGCTGTGAATGTAGCTCCAGCCTGGGCGCAGCTCCTCTCGGGAATAATCATCGGAGTCTTCGAGTGCATTCATGCGCCCGGACAAACCGGTCAAGGTATCCCTGAACATGGCCAACGTCGCCGGCATTGGAAACCGGCTGTCATCTTCAATCAGAGCGGTCGTTGGATAAAACACCGCGCAGATGGCCAGGAAGCTCAGCGCCAGCGCTACGCGTTGGTCTTCAGACAGGCTTTTGCGAAGATCGCCAAGTCGAATCGAGAAGCGACTCTCCTTACGCGCCGGGGCGATGATCAAGCCACGCTCGCTGACATCAAGCACCATCAGTTCCATCCCTTCAGCAATTTGCGCAAGGACCAGTTGCAGTTCTGGGCTAGCACGGTACCGAGCCAATAGCTCTCGATATTCCACGTCATTGGCCGGGGTCGCACTGAGGTTCAGTGCCCGATAAATCAGACGTGCAGCGGCGCTGTTCTGGTTATCCAATTGAACCTCCTAGACCTTTGTCTTGACGTCGAACCTGAGGTTGTCGCCTCGGACCACCCAGTTTTCGTATTCACCATCGAGCACGGCATGGTGGTTTTCAAACTCTGATTCGCTGTCGGGAAAACTGCGGTACAGGCAGAACGCAATGCACTGCTGCTCAATCGCACTGAAGCCTTCGTGCGCTCCCGTATCTATCAGTTCATCAATCCGCCAAGAGCGGTTTTCTTCAAATTTTGCGGATAACCATTGAGAAATTTTGACGACCAATTGATCTGGAAAGGGATCCGGCCAGACCTGGAACGGCTCGATCTCGTCGTCATCTTCGTCGTCATCTGCGTCCTTGGCTAACTGACGTCGCTCCATCAGGATACTGAGCAGGTTGGATAAATCAGGTGTTTTGGGAAACACGGCCGGGAACAAACTGACAATGAGATCCTCGGCCGCCAGGGCCAACGGCGCTCCTGGGCGGATCATTACTTGCGGGAGAAGATGTGTCTCAAGATCAGGAATGCCGGAAGATTTGCGGGCTCGAAACGCGGCTGTCTGAGCATCGATGAAACGCCCTTCGGCGCTGCTAACCTCCAGCTGCAGCCGAGCCCTTACGTTGCCAGCCTTCGACAACAAGTCATGCAGGCTTGAAAGTTCTTGCTTGCTCTTGACGTTTTCTACTTCACCAATCTTGTTGCGAATCGCCATAAGCAGCCGCCCCTCTTCCTCCTGGCGAGCTTTGACGTGCTGGCGGGAGTCGTCTAATCGAGGCTTGATGTCCGAACTCCATCTCACCGTTCCCGGTGCGCGGATCGCCTGAGTGATATGTCCCTGAATGTGTTGGCGATGCTCAATGGAGAGCACCATGGCGCGCCTGGCAAACTCCGCGGCCTGCTCAAAGCGCCCCCTCTCGATCAGAATCTGAAGCATCTTTTCCATGAGTATCTGCTGATCTTCAACGTCCACATCCAGCATGCCGATCAGGAGTAGATAACCCTCTGGTGAGGGGCGATACCGGTAGACGTCATCAAGATCCGGCTCAAGGTTCACCAGGCGAAAGCGGTACAGGCGGGTTTGCAGAGAGGGGGCGTGAAAGTAGGTGAATTCGAATTCTTTGTAGTTCTCCGCTTTATTGCTCAGACAGCCAATCACGACATCGGCTGCCTTTGCACACGCTGAGCTGTTTTTTTCTGGCCGGATCCGACTGATCAGTGAACTCACATAGGTGCGCACATCCGCCATGCTGTACCCCGAGCCGACTGCGGATCCCTCCATCATGAAATTGAGGGTGGCCATGCACAGATAGTGAGTGTCCAGCCCATCAAACAGTGGCTGCCCATCCTCGTCTTGATGGAAGTTACGGGTCCCATAGAGCTGGTTCAGTGGTTCCAGCAAACGCTGATTTCGCAACTGAGGCGATAAGTCGATCAACTCGCTCTTGGACTCGCCCAGCAAATCGGATGCATCGGGCAACTGTTCGTTTGGCATGGGGCTTCCATCTGCTGTGTAGTGAGGTCAACGCCATCCGCAAAGGTCATCATTTTGATAACCTTGTAAGAATTCTATTGATGATGGTGTAGTATGGCAATCCCCTTCACTACAAAAAGTTCGGCCATGCTTGAGAACCTCAGTCAGCCACAACGAGACCGTCTCGCCTTCATAGATCTCAGATTGCGCATGCTGGGTGAACTTAAACGTCAGCACTTGATCGAGCGCTTTGAAATTCAGGAAGCGGCAGCCAGTCGTGACATCGCGCTGTACAAAACGCTCAGTACACACAACCTGGTGTATGACGCGAGTTCGCGCCTCTACAAAGCCAGTGAATCCTTCGAGAGTCTGTTTGACCCCACCGCGGAACACGCGCTGATTTGGGTCACCAAGGGGCTCGGTGACGGGGAACCCAGAGACACCACGCCTGGGATCACGGTCGACTTTCCAGATCAGCTGACGTGGCCGAAGCTCGATATCCTGGGCCACGTCACTCAGGCGATTCACCAGAAATGCCCCCTGCAGATTGATTACGAGTCGCTGAACGGAGCCAGCCAGCGCGTCATCGTGCCTTTTTCTCTGGTCGATAATGGGCTTCGCTGGCACGTCCGTGGGTTTGACAGAAAGTCGGGAGAGTTCCGAGATTTCGTCATCACCCGGATCCGCAAGGCGATCCCTCTTCCTGATGATGCCGTTGCTGTTCACGAGACGAGCGATCAAGACATCCAGTGGACGAGAATCGTTGAACTGACACTTATCCCTCACCCTGATCAACCGCGACCGGAAGTCACGCTCATGGATTACGCAATGGTTGATGGGATGCTGTCGCTGAAACTTCGGGCGGCTACGGCGGGCTACACCCTTCGCAAGTGGAGCGTGGACTGTTCACCAGATCACAGCCTCAGGGGACCAGAATTTAGGTTGTGGTTGTCCGACCCCTTGGCACTGTACGGCGTCAAGAACGCGATCCTTGCCCCTGGTTATGTCGCACCTGACGCACGCTAATTTGAATGGATGGTAGGTGACACCGGCGATGGCTTTCTCGTTTGGGTGATCAATTGGCAGCTTTGATTTCTGGCTAATCACCTTAAGGCTAGCCGGTAAAAACCATTGACGATGATCATTCACCTATCCGCCCTTCCCACTGCTCAGACGTATTAGACATTTCGAGTTCGGCATACGATTGATTGATGTAAGGAATGCTCATGGATATTGACCTAAAAGCCCTCTGGCAGCGCGAGCGTGCTCGTCGGGAAGCGTTGTAGACGCTGGAGCGTCTTCGCCCCGGTTCAGAGGAGGCAAATCCCCTATTGGCTATCCTCAACAACATTGATCAGCAAGATCAGAACAGCCCCATCGGCGAAGCGTGTTCGTTGACGATTGATCAGTTGCGCGAACTCGTCCCAGAGGCAGCGTTTCAAGGAAGCGATGGCTACCCTTTCGTCATCGTGTTGGACCAACACATCCCTCAACCTTGGCGGATGAGGTTTGAAGCTGCGAGCGCGGGATCCATTCGATTGCACGAAGGTAGCTACGCGAGCGATTGGCGGCGTTTTTTTACGGCTGTGGGTGCGAGAGATGGAGCACCTTACCGCACACAGGAGAGGTGGATTCCATGATTGAACTTGATTTGAATACAAACGATGCAGAAGCGCTTTTGAGGCATTGCGAAAGCTATGTGCCCACAGATGATGACCCGAGAGAAAAGCGACGGTTGCAGGCCGCACTGGAAGCTCTACGAGAGGCATTGGTTGAGCACTTTCGTACAGAAATCACCTAAGCTTTTTCCCGCTATGCGACTTCTCGGCGCGTATTGAAATATGGCCTTATCCCATGGTCCCGAGATTTTTTCATGAATTCCCGAGCATCAAAAGCGCTTTCTTCGCCCTCTAGAGAGAGTACAGAACGGATGTGGAAGCACATTGCAGCGCTCCCACATCACACTTCATAGACCACTCAGTGAATCAACAACACTTCGGTCCAGCCTTGCTTCCGTAACGGGCTTCCTGGCGTTCTCGAAAGAACGCCTCGTAGTCCATCAGTGGCTTGTCGGGGTGTTTGGTCTGCATGTGCTCGACGTAATTATCGTAGTCGGGCATGCCCACCATCAGGCGCGCGGCCTGACCGAGGTATTTACCGAGACGACTCAGGTCATTGAACATGCTGCCCTCCTCGACTACGCGTTCGGCACGGCCTGAAATGGCGCTTCTTTATCCGTACGCTCCTTGCTGCCCCAGGCGGAAATACCAACCTTGAGGGCAAAGAACAAGATGCTGAACACCACAAACAGGAACAGCGCGGTCAGCGTCGCGTTGGTGTAGGCGTTGAAGATCACGTGCTGCATCTGCTCGATGCTCTTGGCCGGTGCCAACACCTGACCGTTGGCCAGGGCATCACTGTATTTTTTGGCCAGAGCGAGGAAACCGATCGCCGGGTTGGCGTCGAACAGCTTGATGAAGCCTGCGGTCACGGTGCAGATCAGCAGCCAGACCGCCGGCAGCATGGTGACCCAGACGTAGCGCTGGCGTTTCATCTTGATCAGCACTACGGTCGCCAACATCAGCGCAATACCGGCCAGCATCTGGTTGGATATGCCGAACAGCGGCCACAAGGTGTTGATGCCACCCAGTGGATCGATCACGCCCTGGTACAGCAAGTAACCCCACATCGCCACACAGCCGGCGGTGGCGATCAGGTTAGCAGTCCAGGAGTCCGTGCGTTTCAGCGACGGCACGAACGAGCCGAGCAAGTCCTGCAACATGAAACGACCGGCACGGGTACCGGCGTCGACGGCGGTCAGGATGAACAGCGCTTCAAACAAGATCGCGAAGTGGTACCAGAACGCCATGGTGTTCTCACCCGGCAGGACGTGATGCAGGATCTGCGCGATACCGACCGCCAGGGTCGGTGCACCGCCAGCACGGGCGAGGATGGTGGTTTCACCGATGTCCTTGGCCACCGCTTGCAGCGCTTCGGGCGTAATCAAAAAGCCCCAACTGCTGACAGTCTGCGCAACCGATACAGCGTCAGCGCCGACAATGGCTGCCGGGCTGTTCATGGCGAAATACACGCCTGGCTCAATCACCGAAGCGGCAACCATGGCCATGATGGCGACGAAGGATTCCATCAACATGCCGCCATAACCGATGTAACGGGCATGGCCTTCACTCGCGAGCAACTTCGGTGTAGTACCGGAAGCGATCAGTGCGTGGAAACCGGATACCGCACCACAGGCGATGGTGATGAACAGGAACGGGAACAGACCTCCCTTCCACACTGGGCCGGTGCCGTCAATGAACTGGGTCAGCGCGGGCATTTTCAGCTCGGGCATGGTCACCAGGATGCCGATGGCGAGGGCGACGATGGTGCCGATTTTCAGGAAGGTAGACAGGTAGTCACGTGGGGCCAGAATCAGCCACACCGGCAACACCGCGGCCACAAAACCGTAGCCGATCAGCATCCAGGTGATCTGGATGCCGGTAAAGGTAAAGGCCTTGGCCCAGACCGGGTCGGCGGCAATCTGCCCGCCGAGCCAGATCGAACCCAGCAGCAGCAACACGCCGACCACGGAGATTTCACCGATGCGGCCCGGGCGGATGTAACGCATGTAGATGCCCATGAACATCGCGATCGGGATGGTTGCCATCACGGTGAACATGCCCCATGGGCTATCGGCTAAGGCCTTGACCACGATCAGCGCCAGCACCGCGAGGATGATGATCATGATCAGGAAGCAGCCGAACAACGCGATGGTGCCGGGGACGCGGCCCATTTCTTCACGGACCATGTCACCCAGCGAACGGCCATTACGGCGCGTGGACAGAAACAAGACCATGAAGTCCTGCACTGCGCCGGCCAGCACCACGCCGGCGATTAGCCACAGCGTGCCGGGCAAGTAGCCCATCTGCGCCGCCAATACCGGACCGACCAGAGGACCCGCGCCGGCAATGGCCGCGAAGTGGTGACCGAACAGCACGTGTTTGTTGGTCGGCACATAGTCCAGACCGTCGTTGTTGAGCACAGCCGGCGTGGCCCGATTGGGGTCGAGCTGCATCACTTTGTTGGCGATGAAAAGGCTGTAGTAGCGGTAGGCAACGAGGTAGATGGCGACGGCTGCAACTACGATCCACAGGGCGTTAATCGCTTCGCCGCGGCGCAGGGCCACGACACTTAGCGCAATCGCTCCCAGGACAGCCACGGCAAACCAGGCGAGGTGTTTGGCCATACGGGGCATATAAGATCTCCTGCCGACAGCTCGTGACTGCGGCGGTAATTTTTATAATTGTGTCCGCGGTGCGGAGCACATCCAATATCCGCGCATGCTGTTCACAAATAAATCCGCGTTTCTACGTACATCGCACCTACGTATTACTACGCAGACTAAAGGCGCCCTTCGACATCGATGTTTGCCGACCTGACGCGTTCGCGTAAAAAGCCTTATTTCTCAAGGTTTGGAATCTCAGTTCGCTGGCATTATCCGCGCCAATCATTACGTTCAGCATTACTACTGACCTCGGGTATCTTTAGAAAATGATGCGCGCATTTGCCCTTCACTCGGTCTACATAGGATCAGTAATGCAGCTCAAACATAAGATCGTCGCGCTCGGGGTGCTGCCGCTGGTGTTGTCCATTGCCGTCATCTGCGCACTGGTGATTTCGCTGAACCGCCAACTGGGTGATCAACAGGCGCAATTAATCGAAGACAGCATTCTGGCCAGCAAGCGCGCCGAACTGAAAAACTACGTTGAAATGGCGCAGAGCCTGATCGCGCCCCTGTACGACGACGGCCACGGTGACGCGCATGCCCAGCAGCAAGTGCTGGAGGAGTTGCGCAAACTCAGTTTCGGCATCAACGGCTACTTCTTCGTCTACGACCGCGAGGGTCGCAGCCTGATGCACGCACGCCAGACCGAACTGGTGGGCAAGTATCTGTGGGATATGAAAGATCCGCACGGCTTGCCGGTGATCCAGGCGCTACTCAAAAGCGCGCAATCGGGCGAGGGCTTTCAGCGTTACGCTTGGAACAAGCCCTCTTCCGGCCAAGTGAGTGACAAGCTCGCCTACGTGGTGATGCTTGATCGCTGGGGCTGGATGCTCGGCACCGGCATTTACCTTGAAGACGTCGAACGAGCCACCCAACAGGCCCGTGCCGAGGTGACCCAGGATATCCGCAAGACCATGCTGTCAATTGCTGTGATCGCTCTCGTTGCGGTGCTGTTCGTATTTGCTACCGGCATGACCCTCAACGTCAGCGAACATCGTCTGGCCGACAAAAAACTTCAACGCCTGACCCAGCGCATCGTCAGTCTGCAGGAGGAAGAGCGCTCACGGGTTTCCCGCGAGCTACACGACGGCATCAGCCAAGTATTGGTCTCGATCAAGTTTCAGTTCGAACTGGCCAGCCATCTGCTGGAAAACGATCAAGCCCACGACAAGGGCCTGGTCACATTGAGAGACGCCACTAGACGCCTCGGCGAAGCCATTGGCGAGGTGCGTAGTCTGTCTCACGACCTGCGCTCATCACTGCTCGACACCCTTGGCCTTCCAGCCGCCATCGGCCAATTGGCCGCGGAATTCGAGCAACGCAGCGGTCTGACGGTGACCTACTACGACAATGAGTTCGACTGTCATCTGGTCGATGGCGCAGTGGTCTCATTGTTTCGCATCGTGCAAGAAGTCCTGACCAATATTGAGCGGCATGCGCAAGCAAAAAACGTTTCCATTACCTTGCACGGCACAAAAGACAATGTTCGTTTGACGGTGATTGATGATGGCGTTGGTTTCAACGTCACTCAGGTCGAACGTCGTCAAGCCGGCATTGGCCTGAGAAATATACGTGAGCGTGTTGAGCATTTCGGCGGCCGATTCGACCTGATTTCGGTGCCGGGACGCAGTGAGCTGGACGTGCTGTTGCCGATGAAGTCGACTGGCGGCAAATGCTGACCTAAAAAACCCTAATAATAAGAGTGAAAGACCTTTAATGAACCTGCCCTCTCCGACCCGCGTCGCTTTGGTCGATGATCACTCCTTGGTCCGCGATGGTATCAAGGCCCTATTGGCCGTTATGCCCCCTCTGGAAGTGGTAGGCGAAGCCGAAAGCGGCACCGAGGCGATCGAAATGGTCGGGCGCTGTCACCCGGACCTACTGCTCGTCGACATCAGCCTTAAGGACATGAATGGCCTGGAGCTGACCCGGTTGCTACGCAACCAATACCCCTCGCTCAAAGTGCTGGTGCTTAGCATGTACGACAATTACGAGTACATCAGTGAATCGGTGCGATCGGGGGCCAGCGGTTACGTGCTGAAGAACGCACCGTCACGGGAAATCATCGCGGCCATCGAAGCCGTTGCCAGCGGAGGCACGTTCTACAGAGCCGAAATTGCCCAGCGACTGCTTGCCGATAAAAGCACCGGCAATGAACTGACACCCCGTGAAAGCCAAGTCTTGTACAAAATGGCGCATGGCATGAACAACAAGGAAATGGCCCGTGAACTGGGCATCAGTGTGCGCACCGTGGAAACCCATCGTCTGAGCATCCGTCGCAAACTCAACATCGACAAACCGGCGGCGTTGGTCAAGTACGCCATCGATCACGGCATCATTTCTCGCTGAGGGCGCCGCTCGGCCACAGCTAAACGTCGAAACGGTGCGCAAACCGTTGTAGACAGACATCCATCCCCAGCACTTGACCCTGATGATTGCGCTGCACGCCAAACCACAGCTGCTCTAGGGCACGTTGCCGAGTTAGGCTGGCCAACAGCGTAGGATGTTCGATCGGCAACCACCTCCCCTTGTCCGCACTTGGCCCAGGGCTGCACTGAAAGCTGTCGCGCACCCAAGCATCGAGTTCATCTGTGTTCATGTCGACCTCCGTGTTAAGAAAGTGCCATCCCTCTGGCTTGCTTTTTGGCGTCCTCCAGCAGCCAGTTTTGAGCATTGTCGAGAGTAAAAAACGCCATGCGTTTCGCGGCCTCCAGGCTATCTAACCAGCGTGGATAGTCTGGGCCGTAGCCTCCTTTGTGGAGCATCTGCACTCGCCATCGGCCCTTGCTCTGCGGAGCAAGCGTGATGGTGAAGTCTTCCAACTGAGTCGTGTGCGAGCCGTTGCCCAGCACCGTCCAGACTGTCGCGCCATAGATGCTCAGCAAGCGCCGCTGCAAGCGCACCGCTTGGCGCAACAGAGCCAGCAGCTCGCCAGAGGGCTTGATTTGGCCTTCCAAGGCCCGGTTGATACCGCGCAAAATCGTTTGTGGCGAACGGTAGTCGCCCCACTCACGCATCTGATCCATCAGTTGGAAAGCCGTCCAACTCAGCTCGTCCAAGGCACGACGAAGATCCTCGGCCAGAGCTGCTGCCGTGTGCTCATTATCAATTACAATGTCATCATCGTCAGCCATGGCCAGCCCCTTTATGTCAGCTAACAAATGACAATATGTCACATTATAAACGACATTACGACGATCTGATCTAAATTATGGCTGAGCCATAATTCCTAATAATTTGCCTGAAAGCCTGCGTGCTAAACGCCTTAATCAGCCGCTAGCGTTTGACATGAGAGACTAGGCCCAACCTGCCGCAGTGAGTCCTCTCGATGGTAGGGTTAGGCGTCACCGGCCCGCCGCTTCTTGAATTGTTCAAAACGATCCCTGTACGAAAACATGTAGTCGAGAACTGCGTTCGTGAATTCAATGGTGTCCCTGGCGTCTGGCTGTGCAATGGAAACGCCCACTCCATGAGCAGCTTCATTACCAACAATTCGCAGCGCATCAGACCACTCAAATAGACGCTCGTCGATGAGGCCAACCTCTTTCATTTTCTTCAACGAGAGGCTGAGGTTTCGCTCCGCAACGCCATGCTCTGCGCATACACCTTCAATAGTCTTGCGGCACATGATTGCGGATGCCGTATAGGCCTGAGACCGATAGCATGCGCAGGCTTCTTCGAAGGCGGCGCGAATCTCCTTGGGGGCATTTGGATTGACTCGGACATCGGTTTGGGGGAAGACAACGAATGGGGTATCCCATTTATCGCCTTCTGCCATGTTTCCGATATTTGTCTGTCGTACCAGTATGGGAGAGCTGCAAGCCGTACATGACAGCAGCGTGTAGCGGCAAGAGGGTTCTTTGCCGCCAAAGCCACGCCAGTATCCTCCAGTCTCTTCCGCCTCAACGTATTGTCGACATTCTGTGCATTGTATGATCATGCTGTTTGGGGTACCGAACGATTAGTAAGTAGTAGGCGACCTAAGCGGAGTAACGTTATCGTCGTTTGTGTTGCATAAGGCCCTTGTCCACGTAGATCCCTGAATGATTGGTGTGTCGAGCAAGAAATCCAACATGAGGCAATGAGAAAAGTGACTACGCTCGTACGCAGATTACGAGGCCATTAGCAGCGTGTCCATGGCCTACCTTCGCCGATCGTAGCCCACCGCGAAGGCCTCAGACGCTCCAAGGCTGATCGTGACAGCAGGTAGAATTGATCGATTATTATCCGCAGCAATATGCCGCGTTGAGCCGAGGGAATAATTTTCAGCTGGCGCAATCGATCCAATGCATGTGAAGAAATAGCAAAATTTGGAACGCGTTGTGCTTTCCACATCTGGCCAATTTGACGGGTTAGGGTGCTGATTCCCGGCAGACAGGCGGCACCCGCTCTGTTTTTAGCAGCCTCGATGCGCCCTCTCCTTATCCAGCTTGTACCCCAAATACATAATATGTCACTTTGCTATCATGCGATGATTGTATATAGTAAAAAATTGAAATTACTGATTCCAATTTTGAAACAACAATCAGATCTTAAACTATGAAGGAGACGCCTATATGATAAAATTTGGTAATCAGGCGTATGACAGCTTGATAACGGAGCTACTAAATGATGCTGTTTATTTGGAAGGCAGATCAAACAGAGGCATAATATCAACCGTGCGACAATACACTGAAGTTGTCGTGCGAAGAATTCTGGATCTAGAGCCTAATGCAAGCATGACCTTGGGTAAAAGTGATGTCAGCTCAGCTCTGAAAGCGATAAGCAATAATAATGAATTGTTATTAAGTGCAGTTGAAAATATTAGAGTCCTTGGTAATAAGTGCACTCACACTCAAGAACTAGGACCTATTACAGATGAAGACGTATCGAATATATTTGATTGCCTATTCGATCTTTATGCTTATTTGTTTGTGAATTTTTTCACCAAACATAGATTTGGGCAAAATGGAGAAATATTGTCCTCATTCTCTATTTTGCCTCCGATTATTCGATACAAAACACTAAAAAATCTATACGAGTTGGACCCGAAAAATCTCAATGTAATAGATAAATACACGCTGGCTATTCTCAAGGCTTTCGATGAACACGAAGCAAAGGCTTGGATCATGGAGCGAAAAGAAGAATTAGTTGCAATGTCGACCCTCACTGAACAAAACATTGAAGACATAAAAAATAAATATGGACAAGCATTTGCGCTAGAAAACAAGCTCAAAGCGCCCAATATGTTTGATTGTTGCATGGATCGAATTGATAAGGTTGCGTTAACTATTGCAAAAAACGGCTTGCTTTATAATGATTTCGAAAGTGCTATGGAGCTTTTTAATAGCAAAGGCTTCGTCAGCGGCGACACGGCCGAAACCAACGAATTCAACGCGACAATGCAATTTGTATATCTAGGCAGAAAACCCAAACCTAATGATCGACTAGATGATAAAGAAAGCTATATAACCATCTGGTGACATCCTACGCAGAATGTTGTGTGGCGTGAGTCGCCGGTCACGATTGGTCTATTTCGGCTAATCGTGACTGGAGTGCGGTTCGGAGGCTAGCCACGTTGCCGAGAATCGTAGCGTAGCGCCAAGATAGACCTGAGGTCTTTCATTGCCCAGGCGCCTTCTGCTCCGAACGTTAAGCACCAGAGCCTTCAAATCTCAACGATCAAGTCAGCCCTGAATCCCGTTTTTTCACCTGGATAACCTCTTGGGTTCGAAATCATCCGACAGCCGTTTTCAACAAAGTCAGCTGCAGCATGGGTATGGCCATACACCCACACATCTGCCTGCCGCACCAACTCGGGCCAGTCATTCGCATAAGCCGCCTCCAGGTGCATGCCGAGCCTCTCCGAAAGCCCTGAAGGGCTCGGAGCATGATGGGTGATAACCACCGTTTTCCCTTCGAATGGTTTTCTGAGCTCTTCTGATAACCAGGCGTACGTTGCTCTTGATTCGCTAACCAGATCGTCAGGCCTGAGGCGCCTGAAGTTGTTTGAAGTGCGAATAGCGACGTAGTCGTTCATGCATTCCAATGCCGCTCTTTTTGCAGCGAACACATCGCCCATGAGTGAAAAATCAGTCCATGCGGTGGCGCACAAGAAACGCGTTTGATTGAAAACGAAGGTCTCATTGTTCAGCACGTGAACGTGCGATCGAGCACTTCCCTTCATTTTGATCAGGGTGAGCTCAAGGTGCCCCCTGTAGAACTCATGGTTCCCGCATATGTAAAGCACCGGGCAATCGAACGTGTCGTTGGCCCAATCGACTCCGCGCGCCTTCGTGTGAATATCACCGGCGAGAATAACGATGTCAGCACCAGTCGGCCCGGAATCAAATGACGCAAACTCGAGATGCAGATCAGAATAGATTTTAACTTTCATTGCGAAACCCCATTTCAGGGTGAGCGTGCGCCGCAGGCAGTACCAGCATCAGTTTTGGCTAGCTGCAACGGCTGCGCTCAACGATCTGATGGCCGGCCAAGACGCGTGTTTTCTTGAGCCTCGGCCAGCCAAGATGAACAGCACGTCTTTGCTTTCAAAAAAGCAACCGTTGAGTGGAACAATCACATCAACTTCCACCGGCGAAACGTATCTTCGAGACGCCTGAGCGGAATCATCGGAGAGCGCCAGGCTTCCTGGGACAGTCCTAAATCCTGTAGCAAATCCGGCAACGCCAGCAGCAACCGAGCATCCGCCTGTAAGCGATCGAACAACCATTCCGGATCTGCCCTATGCGCGAAGCGAGCACACACAGCCCCCCAATCGACCGAACCTAATCGTTCAATATTTGTTGGCCACCGTGTGATCCGCACAACGCCCTCGATATCCATCACCATGGGCGCAAGATCGTAGATGGGTGCAAAGCTCACTCGCTCCTTGCCCCGAAGGATCGAGAGATTTCCGCCATGGTTGTCGGTGTTCCCGACGATTTGATTGATCAAATCCCGTCGCAAGTATTCGCTAACCATGTCCGGTATTTCAGATTCTTGGCCGGCCGCAATCCATGTTTCCGCTAGCCGATCCACGACATCGAAATGATTCAAATAACTACCTCGATGCCTGACGCCACATAATGAATACATTGACTCGACTGCGATGCGCTCCACTGCCTCCGGAGAGACCTTCCGATCGAATCTTTGCATCCAAATGCTAGGCATCTTCGCTGCTTCGTGGGTCAGACCATCGGCGGAGATCGTGTCGATCCCCAACTCGCCCAGCGCGCGGTAAAAGCAGTATTCGGAATGCAGGATGTCTCGGTCTAGTCTGGTTGCGGTGTTACGCGGGAATTTAACAAACCAATGTCGGTACACCTGCGCGTCGCTTAGCACCCCATCGGGATAAAGCTGCCCCGAAGCATCCTCGACCAGCAGCATTTTTGGAGCTTCACCGCCGGCCCCGAGAGCGCCGGTTATTGCCATCCCGTTTTCCTTGGCGTGGTCGAGAAAACCCATGCCTTCCTGGACAACCTCTTCTCGGGTAGTCCCATCAGGCACTTTGCCTACGGAATACAGCGTTTCGGCCGCGCTTTTTATGCGCAGGTGTCCAATGGGAGCAGCAGCGAATTGTTGCAGCAGAAAGAGATCAATCGACATCCCTGGCGTTACTACCGATCTCGACAAGATGTGCCGACGTGCAGCACCCGCCGGGATGATATCGTGCAAAAAAGCTGGGGCAGTCTCGCGCCGAATGTCCCACTCCAGCGAGAGATTCGCACTCACGGCTGGTGCTTTAACTGTACCCAGCTGAATGTACTGATACGCAAGATATTCGGGCAGATAGTGGATGATGCAACGGCTGCGCAGGCTATCTCCTGATGAATCGAAGCTGATCACCATTGCATCATGCCAATGGCCTTCCGAGTGAGCCTGGAGTGTTATGGATTCCATACATCATCTTGGCAAATTGCCGAAGCCTCACTGTGCCTTGGTCAATATGAGTCCGCCGAGCTTTTGGGGGGCTGACGGTACCCTTGGACGGCGGAGAGTAGTTTCTCGATCAGCGTCGCCGAATCACTCCAATCGCGAGCAAGGCGTTCCGCCCAAGCAGGGAGCTTTTCCCAATCTCGCACTACTTGACGAGCCCTAACAAATATTCGTGTAGCGCTGCAACAGCAGGCACACTTACGTGCTTTCTCGCGCCACGGCCGGCCAGGATGTACAGCATGTCTTTGCTTTCAAAAATGCATCCATCAAGATCCCGTTGGTAGCCGCTTAACACGCTTTCGCCAGGGCGGTGCTTATTCTGGCTATCGAACACCATCAACTGGGCAAACAAAATGGTTGTCTCAAGACCTTGTGCTTTGATGTCTTGCTCTATGGATGGTGAAGGCAGCACATCCAGTAACATCCAATGTCGGACGACGCAGTAATGCCTATCCTTGAACGTATCGTTGGCGACACTGATCAATTCATCGTTGGTGAGGCTTGATCCTCCCATTGCGTGTGCTGCCCCATAAAACAAATCGCCGAGCAACTCGGTGTCAATAACATTCGATTTTTTCATTGCCACCCAAACCTGCTCTCCCCCTGTGATCGCCAGGCAAGGAGTCGTCGTCACGATGTTCATTACCATGGTAACTCGGAAAGCCCGGTGAGCTTGCTTCGTTGCAAGCGCATGATTCCCGAGTAAGTCAGTGATAAATACGATTCATATAAATATTGTTTCCAGGTGGAATCCAGCTCACCACGACGTAAAGACTTCCGCTGACAGTGCGGAACAACGAGTACCCGTCGATAAAAAACACCTTCACAATTCTGGATGTTCTAATGCTCGCACCTTCCCTGAAACGGCCAGTGGTATCGCCATACACCGTCCCCATAAGGATCGGGGGGCTGTCGACAGCCGCCAGCAAATAAGCAGTCACTGGCATACCGAAATCCACTTCCATTGCCGCTGCAACGGCTGCCGGTACGGATGGAACAAGCTTTTCTTCACCCATGTCGCGATGCACCTGAGGAGTGAACCAGAGTCAAAAAACGCCTTTCTCGGTGCATTATGAAATTCCTCGCATTCAACAAATTCAAACGCCAACAGTCATGCCCACAACACAGTGGTAAGCACCAAGCGTCGTCTCTATCCCGATTTCGATTTACTTCTAAATTGAAAGAGCGCACACATGGGCGGAACTGGATTTTTGTGTGGTGTGAATTCGGCAAATGAGCCACAACCGCCACTCATATGAATATATAGATTTGAGTGGCGGATAGCAAACGCGGCATACAACTCTGTTTTTACGGAACGGAAAAATGTCTGTGCGAATCGCATTCGCCGCGGCGCTGAAGCTGCTGAGAACAGGGCGCGGTCTTAAGCAACAGGATCTGAGCGCAAGCCTCACTCAATCGCACGTGAGCCAAATTGAAAGTGGAAAAACATCGCCCAGCCTTGAGGCGATCATCGACTTAAGCGGCGCTTTGCAGCTGCATCCTGTCGCGCTAATGGCTCTGGTCTGTGCGGCGCATGAAGACGTGACTGCCGGCGATATCCTGGAACTCGTAAAAAAAGACCTTCAGTCAAAATCACTGCTCGATATCTCCATTGCACTGGAACCTGAAGAAAAACCTCATCCGCGCGTTGCCGCTGCAGCGCTAGCACGAGAGCAGGTCCAGGCGTTGAAAGATCAAGGCTATTCACAAGCGGATATTGCCCGGGAGCTAGAAATGGCAGAATCGACGGTTCGACGCCATTGGCACCGTTTGAGTTAAGTTTTGTCCGCATGACTTGAGTATGTTCGTGCGCCTGCCACGGCACTCCAACAATCGCTCCAGGGCACCGACAAACCACTGCTATGCTTGGTTCTCCATTCGAACGGAGTCGAGTCATGGCTGAGCAATATTCCCTTCCTGACGTGCTGGCAAGAATGTACGAGAACCAGTTGGCGATCGAAGCCGCGCTGATGGAGCTTGTGCTCCTGGAAGAGCAGCGCGGGTCTTCAGAAGCGTGTGAAAACGCTCGAGGAGCGCTTGAAAAGATCGGTGAAAATGCTGGGCATATCAAGCAGGGCATCGCCCGATTGGGGGGAGCTGCGGGCAGTTCTGAATATTGAGCTCTATTTTTTCTGGCTATGTCGCTCGAACGGAGCAGTACTCTGCAACTGCGTAACACGTCCCGGTTTTACCTATCGAACAACTCCCTTCCCTGTTGGTCATTGTTCTCTAGACAGCAGAGCTATGGCTGTAAGGACTAAAGATCTGAACAGCTGACCGCCTTGCTCGTTCAGGCTCATCATTCTCTAGCCATGACCTGTGTCATAGGGACGAAAACACGAGCCGCAGTTGAGAATCACCGTGGCTCAGGTTGACTCGGGCCAGCAGAGTTTGTCAGATGGCTCTCCAGATCAAATGAAGGGGGCACTTTCACGCTATAGGCCTCAGCCCCCTTAAGCTTCACGTCTGCCAAATCACAGTCTCTGAAATCACATCCGTTGAGCACGCTACTTCGTAAATCTGATCCCTTGAACGACCCGTGACGAAAATTACTAGTCATCATCATCGCTCCCCGGAGTGAGCAACGATCAAAGCGTCCGTGATCCGCCGTCACTTGAAGCAAGTCCGCGCTTGTCAGGTTGCTCCGGCTAAATTGCGCCCAACTCAATTTGGAATACTGAAATCTGGCTTTCGTCAAATTACACAAATGAAAACTGGCAAAGCTCAGATCGGAATGCGTCAACGAGACCCGCTCCAGGCGCTCCTCGCATAGATCCAATCCTCGCAAATCATCCAAAGCCTCGGGATATGGAGCAGCAACCCCAACGTTGGGCAACTGCGAAAGCAGATTGGGCCAACTGTCATCTCCATTACGCAGGGCTAGTAGAAGCTGTTTCTTTACGCGCAAACCGACCTCAGTTTTCCACCGATCTCGAAGCTCAGCTATCTCTTGCACTGATAGTTCTTGTTCTTCTGCCATTCTTCCAACTCCAAAAAGCGTCTGCCCTTCTTCACCCGGGCTCCCCTGCGAATCATCGAGGGTAATATTCTTGCATCGACTGAGCACTCGAGTTCACCGGGATAAGGTGTCCCCGTATAGCCATTGATCGTCGGAACCCGACCTTCTAAAAGGCGCTCCAGATCCCAGCCGATCATTTCACCTAACTCATAAACCCAGCCACCCGCATCGGCCCAATACATAGCACCTTGCCCCATGGGATGAGACACCACCGATGTCGGCGTGGTGCCTCGAAAGCGAGTGCCCCTTCCTCGACTTGCGTGCCTTAAAAGATCAATGCAGGTGCCTTTGAGCGGGATCCCAGTACTAAACGCCTCTGCTGGATCGACCAATGAAGTCCCATAATATCTGTCACCAATTCCAATCGGCCCCACCAACTCACCACTGGGCAATTTGGCCTTTAAATCTATCATTGGGTTGGAGCTGTCACAGGTGCAACAGGTATCGTCACAATATTGTTTTTTTCGTAGATCCATTACTAGCTCTTGAATTGGATACTGCGCTTTATCTGCGATCTGCGCCTACAGGGCCGATCGCTTCAACAGAACTGGCAGACGTTGTTTGACATCTCGCTCAGCTAATTTCGGTTGTAGCCGTGAATCCTGGTGAGCAGCACTGCTTTCCAATGGCTTTCACGCGCTGAAATTTCGCTTTTCATGGCATGAATATCGGCAATTTCCAAGATGGAAAATCGCAGGTCGTATTTACGATCAGGCGATGCCTCGATACCGAATTCCTTTTTCAGAGCAACATTACCGCCGTGCCCGGTCGCAGCGTAGGTTCGCCATCGTCCCCAGATACCCTCCTCGCCATCGGCCTTGCCCACATAAAGTTTGCCTGTGGCACTGTCAGTGATGAGATAGACCCCCTTCACGTTAGCGAGCGCCGCGCGCCAACTTTGTACGTCATGACGAACCACAATATCCAAGTGTTCCTTGGTCAGGTTCACGGCTTTGTAGCCCGGAAAGTCGCCGACACTCAAACGCTTAGGTAGTAACTCTCTCACAACGAGATCTGCGGCCATCGTTGTGCCCAGCGGGTACGAATGTCGCTTCTTGTACGCGCTGGTGAGATAAAGTCTGCCCACCCAGTCCTCTGCCGCGTCAATACGTTGCAACTCGTAGACGTAGTGTTTGCGTGGTTTGCTGTGCTTGGTGCACCCCACCTTTCGGAAAAGCCCTGCGAAAAGCCAACTACTTGGGCGTCCTGCCTGAATGAGTGACACCACAAATTCTTTTTTGAAGTTCTGATTGGCTTGCCAGGATTGCCACCGATCAAACCGGCCTTCAAGGAACACGTCCAATGGATGCTCCTCGCCGTTGTGCCTCGCGAGATGGACCTTCGCGGTTGTGGGAGTGAACGTGGGCTCCCACATTTTGAGTAGATCGAATAGCAGCATTTTTGCTCTCTTATGCAGCTTGGAAACAACGTGCGCGCGAGCATACGGCGTCGCTGTCTCACCTAATCCAAATGTGCGCTAAGTGCCGAGGTACTCCGAGAGAACCAGATGGAGGCAGGGTTGATTGAATGAACAACTTCGTGGGGTGAATCCAGGATTCGTGACAACAGCGGGTAGCGTGCTCATTCCGCTGCAAGGTCATGGAAGACCTGTGCTTGCCGCCGTTTGTAGCGTCCTGCTGCCCAGAATATAAAATCGAGGGCCTTATGGTCGGAAACGTATCCCTCAGTGTCTCGAAATTTTGACCGGAACTGAGCTCTGACCTGCTTGAATGTCCCCTCCTCGATGATCTGGTCATAAAGTTTTTGAAGGCCTGAATAGAAGAGAAAATATTGTTCTAATCGGGCCTCAAAAGATTTATAGGCAGGCGGCCTTTGGAAGCCGAAGATCGAGGCGACCTCAGCATCATAGATGGGTTTGCGGGCGCATACGGTCGCCGCCATTTTGGTGGCAAATGAAAACTGGAGGGAGGACTGACCTTTCAGATTTGGAAAGTCTCCCAGCTCTCTTGCGATCTCACGGAGATCGACGGTGCAGGCCGATTTCGCGATGCTCATGAGCTCAAAATAACGCCCCTTGAATTCAGCGCTAAGGCCTGCACTGTCCAACCGATAAAATGACCGATATACAAATTGAAACAGCCTGTCTTGCGCGGGATCCTCAACAGAAAAACGCTCACTGAGGAAACGATAGACCGCGATTGATTCGGCTCCAAGCTCACCCAGCACCTCAGTGGCCTGTCCTTCAACCCAGATAGGTGACTCCAATATCATTGCTGTTCCTTGCACCATTGAGGTCTTCCTGCCAAGGCCCCTGGGAGCGCCCTGTATCAGCGGCGCCTGACGTGTAACGTTCAATGTGATGTTCTCACATCGAAGCACGCTTTCAGAGCTTTAAATAGCCTCGCTTTTGTCCTATCGGCTCGCTGTATTTAGTCAAGGTCTTCCTTGGAATGGCGTTCTCGAATAAGCCCTGGCACATCATCGCTTGTGCGGTTTACTCGGATGCCACGCTGCACCGCGGGACGCTGCTCAATCGCTTTCGCCCAGCGCTCGACATTGGGGTATTCGGCGCTGTTTAGGAATTCAGCGAGACCATATCCCCAGTCGAGAAATATCCCGCCGTACCAAGGAAAAATGGCAATGTCCGCAATCGAGTAGTCTTCGCCAAGGATGAAGGTTCGCCCCTCGAGGCGCTGATTCAAAACATCGAGCTGCCGTTTCACCTCCATCGCATAGCGGTTGATCGCATACTCGATTTTTACGGGGGCGTATTTGTAGAAATGAGCCAGGCCTCCAGGAAGATACGGCGTGCTGCCAACCTGCCAGAAAAGCCAAGACAAGCACTGGGCGCGCCCAACCGGATCTTGTGGAATAAATCGACCGAATTTTTCCGCCAGGTGCAACAGAATGGCGCCCGTTTCGAAGAGCTTGATAGGTTGCGAGCCGCTGTAATCGATCATGGCAGCAATCTTGGAGTTCGGGTTCAACTCAACGAATCCAGAGCCAAACTGATCGCCGGCGAAGATGTCGATCATCCAGGCGTCGTACTCGGCATCATGCTCGCCAGCTGCCAGCAGTTCTTCGAGCATGATTGTGATCTTGCGCCCGTTTCCCGTTCCCATCGAGTAGAGCTGAAGGGGATGCTTCCCACGGGGCAGAGGTTTCTCATGCGTAGCGCCCGCTGTCGGCCTGTTGATGTTTGCGAAGGTGCCGCCATTGGGCTGATCCCACACCCAAACTGCTGGTGGGACGTATGGATTGGATTCGTTCATCGTCTACTCCTATTCGTGGACAGGTGGCGAGCGGCTGCGCAATACGCCACATTCATCGAGCCCAGATCGCTTTGGGCGAGCCGAGCACGTTATCAAGTACAGAATAGTTTATAGATGACACAGCCAATCTAATCAACCTTGGTGACGCTTTGATCGGGATCTCCTTGATCGCAGATTGAGAGCATGTAGTCCGCGTCCGGTGAGGTCACCTACCGAACTCTGGTATTGAAGGTGATGGTGACACACAGGTGCACACATACACTGGGCTGATTCGCGAACACTCTGCCTGTGTACCATACCGGCGCTCTCCCCTCTGGAGTGCGCAAATTGGGCTCGGTTTTATCTGCGTGGCGCGCCTGGTGACCCTTTCACGCACAAGAAATAGATTTGGGCCGTTTTATGTTGTTCATCAGCAGCCTCACACCCAGCGTCAGTTCTGTGTCGCTGAATGAGTGAGACAGGACCATCACCTGACTTCGCTTGAAAGCTATTCTTATGCGTTGATTTTACAGGCGAATGCGCTTGATATCCCGTTGTGGTGGCTCTCCGAACAGGCGGCTGTATTCGCGGCTGAACTGCGAGGAGCTTTCATACCCCACCAGCCCTCCCGCGCTGCTCGCATCGACGTTCTGGCTCAGCATCAGCTGTCGAGCGGCTTGTAGGCGTAGTTGTTTCTGATACTGCAATGGGCTCATTCCCGTCACGGCGCGAAAATGCTGGCGAAAAGTCGTTGGACTCATATGTGCTTGCGCAGCAAGATCGTCCATGCGCAAGGCTTGACGAAAATTGAGTTTCAGCCACGCGACTGTTTTGGCGATATGCTGGTTGGATGACCCGGCGGCGATAACATTCAACAATTGCGGACCGTGAAATCCATTTAATAGACGAACGACGATCTCTTCCTTGATCAACGGGGCAACGGTCTCAAGCAATGCAGGTTCGCCCAGCAGTTCCACGAGACGCCTCAGGGCGTCGAAAACTCCGGCATCCAAAGCCTGTACGGTAATAGGTCGAAAGTCAGCAACCCTCATCTGTTGCGATAATTGTATGCGTTCGGCGACCTGTATGACCGTGGCCCTGTCGAAAGTCAGCATCAGCCCTAAAAAAGGTTGCGTGTTGCTGGCCTCGGTTACGTTTGCGATGACCGGCAAATCAACGCTACTCACCATGGATTGGCCTGAAGCGCAGCTCAGTACTTCGTCTGCGACGATCACTTGCTGACAACCTTGCAAGGTAACGGCGATGCCCAATCCATAAATACAATGCATGGGCACGGAGGATGATTCAGACCGGTGCAAACTCAAGCCTGGAATGGCAGTGGCATGGTCACAATCGCTGCGTACGATCAAGCTCACAGCTTTGGCAAGGCTTCGGGTATTGGTGGCGGCCTGGTTGAAACTGCTATCAGGTTGCACAGTCAACTCCTTGAAAATATCGGGTGATCGTAAAGCTCCACGGGTGGAGCTCGGGCACTGAGCCCAAATCAGGAAGTCTTCTTCATGATTCACCGAGCTCATGGAAGGCAGTTGTTATACCGCTCGGTTTATAGCTGCTGTCCCGCACGACGCCCTCCCTTCGACTAAAGTAGAAGCTCAAAGATGTATCAAATTGTAAAATCGGATTATCGATGCGAGGCTGTCTCTTAGTGCATGATGAATGCACTCGACAAAAAATCGCCTTCCAATCCACTTAATATGCTCGATCTACAGTACAGTAAAAATACCGCGCCACCCTATAACGACCTATCACACAAGTGCGCATGAGGGTAATTTTCGTAATACCGTGACATCTCTAACTCATTAGAAGCCTCAACAGTCACACCTTGTTCAAATTTAAGCGGAAGAATTTTTAGAAGATGCGCGGGTGTGTTTGCATCGGCGAAAGTTAATCTTTCGATCACGTTTGGTGTTGAATGCCTAATTGGCATGGACATCAAGTTTGCGGCCACTTGCAGTGGCCGCAAGTCTTCTGATGGTCTTTCTTACCAGATTGGCAACGTATAACTGACGATAAGTCGGTTTTCGTCAATATCGCTGCCGACGTTGCTTCGCGTACTGGCGTTGCGCCACTTGAGACCGACGTTTTTCAGTGGCCCACTTTGCACCACGTAAGCAATATCCATGTTGCGCTCCCAGGTTTTACCCTCGCTCAGCCCTGCGCCGCGGTCGACGTTATCACCCGACAGATAACGGGTCATGAAGGTTAGCCCGGGCACGCCCAGGGCGGCAAAGTCGTAGTCGTAACGCAATTGCCAAGAATGTTCGTCCTGGTTGCCGAAGTCGTTGATCTGTACCAGGTTAATCAGCGCATTATCACTGCCGGCGATGTAGGCAAAACCTGTGTCACCGCTCATGCTCTGGTACCCGGCGGTGAAACCGTTGGCGCCGAGGCGATAGGTGAACAGTGCGCCGAAGGCGTCGTTGTCGACATTGCTGCCGCCGTCATCGGTGGAGCGAGCGAAACGGATGTCGGATTTGAAGCTCTGGCCCTCGCCCAGCGAAATCTGGTGCACCACGTTGACCAGGTGCTGCTTGTAGATGCCATCGAGACCGCCGTAGTAGTAGCTGGTTGAGAGTTCGGGAGTCCACTGGTAACGGCCACCGCCGAACAGGAACTCGTCGCTGGTCTTGGTACTGCCTAGCACGATATTACGCTTGCCACCGTTGAATACGGTCATTTCCTCATTATCCGAGGAATCGCGCTGATTGACCCGGTCAATACGGCCAAGATCGAGTGTCAGGTCCTTCACCTCATTGCTATTGAGCCAAGCGCCTCGGAAAGTCTGTGGCAGCAGGCGACCGTCGTTGCGTATCAAGGGAGGCAGTAAAGGCTGTAGCGTGCCGACCTTGAGCGTGCTCTTGGACGCGCGCAATTTGGCGGTGAATCCCGCCTCGCCGTATTCGTCTTGAGCCCGCCGCGGGGCCTCACGATCACTTTTGAGGAGACCGGTGCCACTTCTGTCCGGACTGGAATCGAGTTTGATGCCAACCAAGCCGATGGCGTCGAAGCCGACGCCAATAGGGCCGTCGGTATAACCAGAGTCAAAACGCAATATAAAGCCTTGGGCCCATTCCTCCGCTTTGGATTGCGCTGCGTTGTGCTGACGAAAATCACGGTTCATATAAAAATTGCGCGCTTCTAGATTGGCCTTGCTGTCGCTAATAAAATCAGCCGATGCCGGCGTTGAGATGCCTACGGCAGCAACAACACCCGATAATGTGCAGAGCGGAGCAAAACGACTTAGATACATAAGACTCTCTTCTTCTAATTTATGGATAGTGCGTTTGTGAAACAGTTCACTGCAACGCAATATCCTTGGCGGCGGCCGGCAGAGCAGACCTGATATTGATGTTGTTTTCCCGCGATTTACAGACAACTAATTAATGACGCGAATCTTTGATTTAGTTAAATAGTTCCCCTCGGTGCAGACGTGGATCTGCCCCCAAACAAACCCATCATTGGCTTTAGAAGGTGCGTCGCGCCAACTTAAGTACCGAGCCTACGATTCGGAGGCGAAACAGCAGTACATAAATGACGAAGATCAGCCCAAGGATCACATGCACCCATTCGCTCAATGGACCGTTAGACAAATAGCTCTGCAATGTGACCACTACCGTGGCACCTACAAACGGGCCGAGCAGGGTTCCCACTCCCCCTAGCAGCGTCATCAAAATCACCTCTCCCGACATATGCCAATGAGCGTCGGTCAGTGACGTCAACTGGAACACTACCGTCTTGGTTGATCCGGCCAGGCCAGTCAATGCAGCGGAGATCACGAAGGCCAATAGTAAGCGGACGTCGATGTTGTAACCCGGAGAAATGGCCCGAGGCTCATTCTCACGAATCGCCTTGAGCACCTGTCCGTAAGGTGAGTGGATGATGCGATGAATGACGGCGTAAGCGCGTGAATGTGACCTGCTTGCACACGAAGATCGACTGAATCTACCGTGGTGAAACCACGAAATTCTTTGGTCAAGCCACGCTTTTCCAACACGACTTCTGGCGACATGTGAAGCCCTCTAACCTTCATTATTTTTATTGGTTATGGTACTACTTGAGCACTGACGTTTACGTAAACGACATCACCCATACAAAAACTCTGCCCAAACACATGCTTGCCCAAGGGATACCAGGCGAGCCAATTTTCGATAGCCTTTCTCAAACTGCTCCACAAAGAACCGTGAGAGGCTGCTGTCTGAGCTTCGAGAGCCAAGTATGGAGCAGCTCAAGATTGAACAATCGCAGCTCACCCTGCATGCCTAAAATGACGATTTTGTTGCACAATCCGGTGAGTTGTTACTGGCTTAAAACTTCTTGGATATCCACCACAATTTCCGTTGGCGTATTGTTGTTGAAATCGAAAGAATATGTACGGACAGACAACTGCACTAATCGATTTAAACTGCCCGGACGGGTCGTCAAAGAAAATGTACGGTTTCAATACACCCAAAATTTGTCCTTTGTCGATGCCACTCAGAAAGAGTACATCATTGACCATAAAGGCCTCAACTCTTAAACGTATTCATCTCATCTCATCGCGCGCTCAAGAGGCGGAGCATTACGGGCCATGAAGTAGAAGGTGCGTATTTGAAGGTAGTTTTACTATCCTTCAAAAAGCCGTGCCAATACGATCGCCGCTGAACGTGACTATTTATGCATAACTACACCTACTGATCTCTTTTATTTAAACAGGTGGTTTGCCCTTATCGCGAATCTCGCGTTTCGTAATATTCACGCGGGCGATGCAGAACTAAAGCCGACCGAGATTCCTCGGCCGGCGTTTCTGTCCGGGCCATTGCAGCCTTCGGCTGCGGCTACGGGGTTATGCATGAGGTGAGAGTTAGCGGCCTTTTTTCCACAGGTACAGCCCCGCCAGCAGGCCTATACCGCAAATAGCCGCAAGGTAATAGGCCGGTCCCATCTGGCTTTCCTTGAGCAGCAAGGTCACCGCTATCGGTGTCAAGCCACCGAAGATCGCGTACGCCAGGTTGTAGGAAAACGACAGGCCGCTGAAGCGCACCGCCGCCGGGAACGCCTTGACCATCACATAAGGCACTGCGCCGATGGTGCCCACAAACAGACTGGTCAGGGCATACAGCGGAAACAGCCACTGAGGGTTGTCCTGCAGGCCGTGATAAAAGATCCAGGACGTGGCCAGCAGCAAGACGCTGCCGAATGTGCACACCCGACCGGCGCCGAAACGGTCCGCCAAGACTCCGGCGGCTATGCAGCCCGCGCTCAGAAAGACGATTGCCAGGCTGTTGGCCTCAAGCGCGGTGATGGCCGGGAATTTGTAGACCGTCTGCAACACCGTGGGGGTCATGAGGATGACTACGATGATCCCGGCAGACAGGAACCAGGTCAGCAGCATGGAGATCAGGACGGCCCCACGATGATCGCGCAATACCGCCCGCAGCGGCAGCTCCTCGGCCAGGGCCTTGCGCAACTGCAACTCGGCGAATACCGGTGTTTCGTGGAGCAAGCGGCGCAGGTACACCGAGAACAGGCCAAACACGCCGCCCAGCAGGAACGGGACACGCCAGGCGTAATCCGCAACTTCCAGCGGGGTGTAGATGCGGTTGATGGCCGTGGCCACCAGAGAGCCGAGTAGAATCCCTGCCGTCAGGCCAGACGTCAATGTGCCGCAGGCATAACCGATGTGTCGCTGCGGCACGTGCTCTGACACAAACACCCAGGCCCCAGGTACTTCGCCGCCGATGGCCGCACCCTGGATCACTCGCATCAACAACAGCAGGATCGGCGCCCACATGCCGATCTGCGCGTAGGTGGGCAACAGCCCCATGATCAGGGTCGGCACCGCCATCATGAAAATGCTTAGGGTGAACATCTTCTTGCGCCCCAGCAGGTCGCCGAAGTGCGCCATCACGATGCCGCCCAACGGCCGTGCCAGGTAGCCGGCGGCGAAGATGCCGAAGGTCTGCATCAAACGCAGCCACTCGGGCATGTCCGCCGGGAAGAACAGCTTGCCCACCACCGTGGCGAAGAACACGAAAATGATGAAGTCGTAGAACTCCAGCGCCCCACCCAGTGCGGACAGGGAAAGGGTCTTGTAGTCACTACGGGTCAATGGGCGGGCGGGTTGCGCAGATTGCTCGGCGCTCAAAAGCGTAGTAGTCATGTAAGGGCTTCTCGATAGTCCGTTCTGAATGCCACATCAGCATTAGTTGTGACCTGGCAGATTCGACACGGTTGTAATTATTAGATAAAGCATTTCCTAAAAGCCAAGTCAGGCGCTAGAGGGCGCTTTTGCTGTCGTACATGCTTAGAGTTCCTAGTTTTGTTATTAGTATTGGGTACTACATAGTGGCGGGGAAATAATGTGACGCCCAAGAAAGCGAGCGCAATGGTCAAACCCCTCAACCTAAGTGACTGCTTTGGCCAATAACTAGATCGCGCATCATTGGCTCGCCATGATTGAACGACTCTTGAAGCCAAAACATTAAAACTTTCCTCATATCATTACGCCTAAAATGTTTAATGTTCTCAGGATTTAAGGCCCCTGCAATCTGTGAGGGTCGTCTTCTAACGCGAGACTGTTGGTTCCTTACGACACAGCGGCCTTATGCAAATAAGCGCAACAGACATTAAAACGCCTGCGTGTTATGCCCTACCGCGTTGACAGTGCATGTATGCAAAGATCAAAACGCAGTACCAATACTCACCGGAGCTTCGAACTCACAACATAAAGACCGCTTTTGTCACGAAATCCCGCACACCAGCAACACTCGACGAGCTGCTAAGCCTACGAAGAACTCATCAATACCCTGCAAAACACCGGCTTCGCGGATGATTCCCGGAACACTTCGAAATTCATGAGTCATGGCGATCTCCTCAAAGCACTGAGGCGTAGATGGCGCGGGCGTCCTCCCTGCTCACCGCGCGAGGGTTGTTGATCAACAGGCGCTCGACCTTCATTGCATCGTCGCTCAGTTGATCGAGGTCCGCATCAGTCACCCCTACCTGTGCGAGGCGTTGGGCGAACGGCATGCGTCGTACCAACGCAGTCATGAAGGTGATAAAGGCATCGCAGGCCTGCTCCGGAGTGTCGAAACACTGATCGGGTAGCACCGTGGCCGCCAGCTGTGCATACAGGGGCAGTGCCACGCTACGATTGAAATTGAGCACCGGCACCAGTACCAGCGCGTTGCTCAGACCATGGGGCACCTGAAAGTGCCCGCCCAATGGATAGGCCAATGCGTGCACCGCCGCCACCGGCGCATTGGCAAAGGCCATGCCGGCCAGCATCGAGCCAAGCAGCATGTCTGAACGCGCTTGCAGATCGCCAGGCTCCGCCAGCACACGATCCAGGTTGGCGCCTAACAAGCGCATGGCCTGCAAGGCCAGAGCGTCGGACAACACGTTTTTCTTGTGCTTGCTGGTGTAAGCCTCGATGGCGTGGACCATCGCGTCAACGCCAGTCATCGCACTGACCGCAGCCGGTAGACCGACCGTCAGGCGCGCATCGAGCAAGGCAATGTCGGGATAAAGCAACGGACTGACCACGCCCTTCTTTTCGTGGCTGGGCGTAGTCAGGATTGCCACGGCAGTGACTTCCGAGCCTGTTCCGGCGGTGGTCGGCACCTGTATCAACGGTAGGCGCGGGCCTCTGGCCAGGTTGATGCCGTAGATATCAACCAGCGCCTGGTCATGACCACACAGCAAGGCCACCAACTTGGCAGTGTCCAACGAGCTGCCGCCACCCAGACCGATGACCGCCTGGGCCCGGCAGTCGCGCCCCACCGTAACAGCGGCCAAGACAGAGTCTTCGGGAGGATCCGCTTGCACGTCGCAGTACAACGTGACTTTGATGCCGGCATCGCGCAGTGCCTGCACCGGCGCGTCGAGCAAGCCCGCCCGCTGCAAGCCCGGATCGCTCACCAGCAGCACCCGCTCGGCACCGAGTTCGCGGCACAGTGTACCGAGACGCAAGGCGCCATCGATTTCGCAGATCACTCGTGGCGTTGTTTCAAAGGTAAAGTTGGACATGGTTATTTATCCTGCTCGCACGCTGCCGCGCTCGATGCGATACAGCGCATCGACCAGGTCAGCGGAATGGGTGTCATCGGACTCGGAGATCAGCACGCACAGGCCTTGTTGTCCGAGTTGGGCAATAACTTCGCTAAGACGTCGGGATAACACCGGCGCCACGCCTTCGAACGGTTCGTCAAGAATCAACAGGCGATTACCCGGCATCAGTGCCCGGGCCAAGGCCACCAGCTTTTGTTGACCACCCGATAACTGCATGGCGCGTCGGTCACGAAACTGGGCGATTTCTGGGATCAGGCTGTAGACCCATTCCAGGCGTTCGGCGCTACCCGGTAGCTTGTTGGCCCAGACCGGCAACAGGATGTTCTCCTCCACCGTCAGCGCCGGAATCAGTCGACGATCCTCCGGCAGATAACTGATCCCTGCCGCGGCGCGTTGGTGACCCGGCTGAGCACACAGATCGCTACCGGCAAAATGGATCGAACCGGAAGTGGCACCAATCAACCCCATCAAACTGCGAATCAGCGTAGTCTTGCCGGCGCCGTTGTGACCGATCAGGCCGACCATTTGCCCCGCACCGACATCCAACGAGACGTTGTGCAAGATCGGCACCGACTCGATGGCCACGTTGAGGTTACGAATTTCCAGGCTCATGCTTTTGCCCTCTTATGTGCCCGTTGCCCCCCAGTGACCAGCTCCTGGACCCGAGCGTTGTCCAGCACCGATTGTGGTGGGCCGTCGGCCAACACCTCACCGCTATAAAACGCGAGAATGCGCGACACGTAGCGGCGGACCACGTCCATGTCGTGTTCGACGAACAGCACCGTCACTTGATGGCGAGACACCACCTGCATCACCGTGTCCATCAACTGGGTTTTTTCTTCGGCGCTGACGCCACTGGTGGGTTCGTCGAGCAGAAGCATCTGCGGGTCACCGATCAGCGCCATCGCGATGTCGATCAGCTTGCGTACACCCTGCGGCACCGCCGTGACCTTGCTGTCACGCCAGGAGAGGATGCTGAACTCACCGAGAATTGCGTCGGCACGAGCGATTCGCCCCTCGTTGCGCAGCGGCCGCAACAGTGACGGAAACGGTGATTCAGCGCCTGCCAGCGCGATCAGCAGGTTGTCCAGCACCGTCAGTTCAGGAAACAACTGAGCGACCTGGAACGATCGGGCCATGCCCGCGCGAGTAATGGCGCGTGGCGTGCGGCCGATGATGGATTGACCGTTGAACAGGATTTCGCCTCGGCTCGGTTTGAGATAACCGGTCACCATGTTGATGAAGGTAGTCTTGCCTGCACCGTTGGAGCCGATCACGCCCACGACTTCGCCTTTGCTGATGCTGACGTTGACATCCTTGGCGGCGCTGACCGCGCCAAACTCCTTGTACAGCGCACGGGTTTCGAGAATGTAATTCATGCCTTGGCCTCCACTGCCTTGGCCCTGCGGGCCTGACCACTGAGCAGGCTCCACAGGCCCTTGGGTAGAAAGACGATGATGGCCAACAAGGTGACGCCCAGAATCATCTGCCAGCTGTGAGGCACCAGCTCGATCGCATAGGTACGTACGACAGCGAACAGAATCGCGGCGAGGATCGGTGCCGCCACATGAGAGGTGCCACCGAGCAAGGCAATGAAGACGAACTCCCCGGACGTGATCCAATAGGCCATCTCCGGGTCAATATGCCCGGCGGCCAGGGCCATGAAGCCACCGCCCAGTGCCGACACCCCGGCGGCGGCGACGTAGTTCATGTAAAGCACCCAGCGCGGCGATTGACCCAGGTATTCGACCCGCACTTCGTTCTCGCGAATCGCCTCGCACATCGCCCCGGCGCTGCTGTGACCGTAGCGATGCAGCAACACCGCCAGTACCGCGGACACGGCGATGATGATGACGAACAGCGCCAGCGGCGCCTGGCCGGAGGCCGGACTCCAGCCGAACAGCGTCCAGGCTATGACGTTGAAGCCATCGGTACTGCCCAGGCCCGGGCTTTTTACCAGCATGCCGTAAAGAATCATCGAGAACGCCAGCGACAGCATGGCGAAAAAGATCTCGCGGTAACGGGTCATCAGCAGGCCTAGGATCATCGCCAACGCTACGGCGCTGGCGACGCCAATCAGCAGCAAGGTCGGCAGGTCGCTGATAGTCAGAAAATGGCCGCTCATGCCCACGGCGTAGCCACCGATGCAGAAATACAGGCCTTGACCAAAAGTCACCAAGCCCGCACGCATCTGCATGACCACCCCTTGCACCACCAAGGACTTGGCCAGCGCCATGGTCAGCAAAAATACCAGCCACTGCGGCGCAACAAGGCCACTGGTGGCGAGCACGACAGCGACGCCCAGCATCATCAGTTCGGTTTTATCCAGGCGCATCAGATTTTCCTCGCGAGCACGCGACCGAACAGGCCTTGCGGGCGCACCGCAAGCACCAGCGCCATCACGCCATAGATCACAAAGAGTTCGAATTGCGGTGCGTAATGCACCGCCGCCGCGCGGCTCAAGCCCACAAGTAACGCACCCAGGGCCGCCCCTTCGATGCTGCCCATGCCGCCGATCACCACCACCGCGAACGCCAACACGATGATTTCCACGCCAATGCCGGGTGCGACAGAAATCGCCGGAGCGGTCAGTGCGCCGGCCAAGGTGCCAAGCACCGTGCCGAGCACGAACACCAGGGTGAACACGCGACGAACGTTGACACCCATGGCCTGCGCCACTTCGCGATCATGGATCACCGCGCGCAGCACCTTGCCTTGATGGGTGCGCTCCAGCCACAACCACAGGGCAAAACCGATCACGAGCGAAACGCCCACCAGCATCAAATCGTAATTGGACACCTTGAGCCCGGCCAGCACGCTGCGGCCCATGGCGGCGTAAGGCTGGTAGGCAAAGTACGGATTGACGCCCCAGACCATCTTCATGGCGTCTTCAAGGATCAACAGCAAGGCGTAGGTGATGATCACCATCAGCACTTCATCCCGGCCATACATGAAGCGCAGCAGGCCACGCTCGATCAGCAAGCCAACTGCAAGTCCTGCCGCCAGGGCGCAACCCAGCATCATCAGGTAGCCGACCCAAACCGGCCCTACCCCATTGTTGAAATACCACCCAACCAACGAGGCGGCGGCATAGGCGCCGATGGCGTAGAAACTGCCATGGGCCATATTGAGAATGCGCATGACGCCGTAAATGACGGTGAGCCCCGCCGCGACCAAAAACAGCCACGAAGCATAGATGGCGCCGTCGATCAGCACCGCATAAACGCTGAGCATAAGGTTCTACCTTGGCAAGAGTGGCGGAGCCCATGCGGGTCGCCACGTTCAGTCAGGTGTGCACGGTGATCAGTTGCACTGCGCGCCAGGGAAACCAGCCTTGATCCAGTCATGAGCGCTGGTGCCATCAGGCGGGGTCACGCACTCGCCGGCGAAGGCGATGACGTTCTGCACGCTGCCCTTCTGGCTGGTCTTATCGAAGTAGTATTCACCGTAAGCAATGCCCTGCATCGCCTGGTGGCCGCCAGCACGGGCCATCTGCACGGTGCCGGAAACCGACTCAAAGGTCGCGCCCTTCAAAGCCTTGGCCATTTCAAGCGCTGGGGGGACTTTGCCGGCCTCTGCCTTGGCGTTTTCGGCAGCAAACTTCAAGCCCAGGATGGCTTGCGCCATCTTGGTCGCTGGGTACGTCGGCGCCGCCTTGTAGGCGGATTGGTACGCTTGGGTGAACCAGCTGTTCAGCGAGTTCTGCGGGGCGAAGGCACCAAACGGGCCGCGGCCGCCGATGATCATGCCGTTAGGGGCCTGATCCTTGTAGCGCACCAGAGCCGATTCCCCACAGGTCAACACGGCAGTGGCTTCTTCAAACAGTCCACGCGAGTTGGCCTGCAGTACCAGCGCCTCCATGTCGCCACCCCAGAAACTTGAATGAATGATGTCGGGACGCTTGACCGACAGCGCCGAAATTTCTGCACCGTATTGACCCTGGAAAACCTTCGGCATTTGCGATTCGACCACTTCGCTCTTAGGCATGATCTGGGCCATGGATAAGGTGAAGTCACTCCAACTGTCCTGGCCAAAGGCGTAGTTTTGCTGGATGCCGCCAACGCGAACGGCGTTCGGATGGGTCTTGGCCAAGTAGCGGGCGGCGCCGATGTTGTCGACAGAAGCATCGAGGCCAGTGCGGAACACGTACTGCGGCGTCTTGTCTTCGCTGAACAGTTGCGAGGTGCCGCAATCATAGAGCACGGTCATCGCGCCCAGCTCTTCAGCCACGGGAGCAACGGCCAGGCAGTCGCCGGAGGAAATGTAACCGACCACCGCATCAACCTTCTGGCGTTGTACCAGGTTGCGGAACTCTTCCACCTGTTTGGCGGCGCCACCCGCTTCATCGATGATCACCATCTCAATCTCGGCGCCATTGATACCCAGCTTGTCGTAAGGTGCGGGCAGCTTGCCTTGGTTCAAACCGTCGACCAGCACCTTGGCAGCGTTGGCTGAAGGTTCACCGAACGGTCCTGCCGCAGGGCCTGACAGGAAGGTCACCACACCAATGCGAAATTTGCCATTTTCCGCGGCCACAGCGGCTCCGCTGAAGGCAATGCTGACCCCAGCGGTAGCGATCGCCAGGGTTAGAGGGAGTGCTTTACGGTACAACGGGACGCTTTTCTTATAGTTGTTCATGGATATATCCATTGCGGGTTGTTGAATCTATAGGGCATGGCTCTGCGGGTTTTGAAGAGGTGTGGCTTGCCGGCGTGCGCGCGTGGCCGGATCTGGCATCAGGTCTTTGGCGGAATACACCGACCACTCACCGAGCATCAGTTGCGCAGGTGGGTAATCGTCATTGCGCACCGGCGTTCCAATCGCCTGGGCCTGCTGGATCTGATGAGTCTGTGGATCAATGCGCGAGGTGAAGCCCGGTGGGTCTTCCGGCAAATCGATTTCCAGCCCTTCGAGAGCTGTAATCAGTGACTCGGTATCGGTCGCGCCACCGCTTTTCTGGCTGGCTTTGGCCAGGGCCATCATGCCGGTGTAAGCCCCTTCGGCGGCGTAGGTCGGGTAGCGTCCAGTGAGGGTGTGGAAGCGCTCAACAAAGGAGGTGTTGCGCGGCGTCTGCGGCCAATTGTTGTGGTGTCGGGCAGAGAGGATCAGTCCCGGTGGTGCCTGGTCACCGAGCGACACGAGAAAGTCGTAGCTACCACCGGTATCAAAGTTGGCCAGCCGTGAGCGATCGAACAGCCGAGTACCTGCAGCCTGCTTGACAAAGGCGGAGAAATCGCCGCCCCACAGCGCCGAGACAATGATGTCGGGCTGTGCTTGTTCCAGTGCGGCGATATAGGGCGAATAGTCCGGTTCGTACAGACGGGGCCACAGTTCGGTGACGTCTTCAAAGTGCACGCCCTGCTGACGCAGCGCCTCGTGCAGATCGTCACGAGAGATGTGGCCGTATTCGTAATCGGCGCCGATAAACGCCAGACGCTTCCAGCCGGTTTTGGCTTGTAAGGCTTTAAGGTAATGCGCCCCGGCCGACATCGACGTCCAGGTGTCGTTGGTGACACGAAAATAATAGCGATGACCGTTCTCCAGGGTCATGCGCGACGAAGCGTGATCGGTGCCGATCATCAGCACTTTTTCTTCCCGGGCCAGCTGACTGACTGCAATCGCCACGCCGGAGGAGACCATGCCGCACAGCACCTGCACCCCGTCTTTGTGAATGAACGCCCGCGCAAGGCTCGTGCCGTAGGAGGCCTTGGACTGGTCGTCGTCAACGATCACCCGCATCCTCGGCACCGGCTGCCCTGCTTCGCGCTGGGCCTGCAACTCGGTCAAGGCGACCTGGATACCGGCAATGCTGTCTTGGCCGTAGAGGGCTGCCCGTCCGGTCATCGGGTACAAGCAACCCAGAGTCAGATCCGTCTGTTGAGCTGCCGCACCCAATTCGACGCGTCCGGCGTGCACAGTGCTGGCGTGAGCCATCAACAGGCCACTCAGGACAACAGCTATGGGCAGATGAGAAAACGGCAGTTGCATAAGATCCCTTGGGGCGTTCAGGGACGCCTCTTGTCGGTTAGCGAGATGGGTTATCGCAAAGGCTGTGCCAGCCTCTGGCGCATGCTGCAAGGGATATCAGCCAAGCGCTCTGGAACAAGGCCACGCGTGATAAGCATTGAAGTTGAGAGGCGCCGCACCGGTTGATGGTGCGGCGTTACGCGAGCGATGTTGAGCGGCTTGCGCTCAGTGCGCGCGAGCGTTTGAGCGGTTAGCGCTCATCACCGCGCTCGATGCCCAGACGCTGCAATCGTCGCTTGAGCGCGTGCCGGGAAATACCCAGCAGGTCGGCTGCCAGGCCCTTGTGACCGGCGCTTCGACTCAGTGCATCTGTGACCAGGTCGCGCTCCGCGCGTTCAAGCTGATCGTCCAGCGACGACAGTGAGTTGGGCGTAGCCTCGACTGATTGCAGGTGGGCGGGAAGCTGGGCGCTGCCGATGGCGTGCCCGGGAAACAAGATGGTTAGGCGCTCGATCAGATTCTTCAATTCGCGGACATTGCCCGGCCAGCGATGACGGATCAACACAGCGGTGCTGTCGGGGTCGAACTCAATGGGCACGACCTTTTCTTCCTGGGCCTGACGTACAGCAAAATGCCGGGCCAGCAACAAGATGTCGTCGCCACGCTCGCGCAGTGCTGGGATATCGAGGGTGATGACGTTGAGACGGTAGAACAGGTCTTCCCGAAATCGCCCCTGACGCACATCGTCGGCCAGGTCGCGATTGGTCGCCGCGATAACGCGTACGTCAGCACTGCTGGCCTGGCCAGCGCCCACAGCACGGTAGCTGCCATTCTCCAAAAAATGCAGCAGCTTGGCCTGCAAGGACAATGGCAGCTCGCCGATCTCGTCTAGAAACAACGTGCCGTTGTGGGCCTGGGTAACCAGGCCCGTGCGCTTTTGGTGGGCGCCGGTATAAGCGCCCTTCTCCGACCCGAACAGCTCGGCTTCGATCAGTTGCTCTGGCAAGGCCGCGCAGTTGACCTCGATAAAGGGGTGCGCGGCTCGCGAGCTATGAGCATGCAGCGCCTGGGCCACCAGGGTCTTACCGGTACCAGACTCTCCCAGCAGCAAGATACGCGTGGCAGAACTGCGGGCAATGCGCTGCACTGCGTCTTTTAGACTGGCCATGGCCTGGCTTTGTCCCAGCAAGGCGCCCTGCTCCTCGACGGCTTCGGCAGTAATAGTGGGGGCACCGAGGGTACCGTGAATGGTGGCCAACAGATCGTCCAGCTCGAAGGGTTTGGTCAAATAGTCCGTTGCCCCGCCCTTCACCGCCTGCACGGCCGCACGGGTATCGCCATGGGCCGAAATCATGATCACCGGCAGTTCCGGTCTACACTTGCGCACACCCTCAAGGGTGGTAATGCCATCCATCCCCGGCAGACCCAGATCGAGCAGCACGATGTCGACCTTGACATTGCGGTCAGTCAGCAGTGCCAGCGCCGCCTCGCCGCTGTAGACCGCACTTGGCACCATGCCTTCGCCGCGCAAGGCATAGCTCAGCGAGCGCACGAGTGCCTCTTCATCATCGACGATCAGTACATGTATGTCGGGCATCGCACGCTCACTTCAAATCAATCGTTTGGGGGCCGGGAATTCCAGGCTGACCATTGTGCCTTCTCCCGGTGTGCTCGCCAGCTCCATGCAGGATGCGTTGGCTTCCAGCAATTGCTGGCAGATACTCAAACCCAACCCGGTGCCGCGCGCCTTGAGGGTGAAAAACGGCTGACGCACCTGCTGCAGGGCTGCCTCGGGAATGCCGCACCCCTGATCGACCACGGTGACACAAACCCGCTCGCCCAAGGCCCAGCCATCAATCGCCACGCACTGACCTGACACGCTCGCTTCCAAGGCGTTGAGACATAGATTGTGGAGCACTTGCTGGGCTTGATCCGGATCGACCCACAGCTGAAGGCTCGGCGGGCAGGTGCTGATGAACCTGATGCCCCTGGCATCAGCCTCCGGTGCGATCATCCGTTCGGTGTGCGCAAGCAGCGTAGACAGGTCCACCACCTGCGGATTGGCCGGATGTGGCCTGCCGTATTCGAGCAGGTCGCTGGTGACATGGGAGAGGCGATTGATTTCCTGGCTCAAGTCACTGAGCAACAAGCGTCTTTCCACGTCCTGCTCGCGCCGCAGCAGTGCCTGCACGCTGGTTTTCATGGTAGCCAACGGGTTGCGCACCTCATGGGCGACGCCGGTGGCGAACGTGCCAAGCACGGCGAGGTTTTCCGAGCGCACGGTACGATCCATCACATCAGCCAATCGCCCGGCCATGACGTTGAAGGCTCGCGTCACCCGACCAATTTCGTCGTTATGGGCCTGCTCCGGCAAACGATAGGCCAGATTACCCGACGACAACTGGTGTGCCCCTTCCACCAGGGTGCCGACCCGCGCGCGCAACTGGCGCGACAAGGTGAAAAACACGATGAGGATAAAGCCGACAAAAGCGACAGCAGCCAGGTACAGCCACCAGCGGGCATCGTCCAGTGGTTTGAGCACAGCCCCAGGCTGCACGCTGAAGACCAGTTGCAAGCCAGGCAGGATCACCGGGCCATCGCGCCACTCACTGGGCGCCGCGACCTGGCGCCCGGTGGCATCGATAAACGCCCCGCCCGTCACACGCAACAGTGGCGTGACCACGCCACTCAATCCGGACCTGACCAACAGCTCGGTGATCGACGCCAAGCGCAGGTGCAGGCCGATACTCACGCGGTGATCGAGCCGGCCATTGCGGATGGTCTTGCGGATCAGCAACCAACCCGAGCGGCCAGCCTGAGGCAACGCGGGCCCAATCACCTCGATATCGCCAACCATCTGCCGCGCCAGGCCGTTGAGCGACCACCCTTCACGCCCCCAGTAAGGTGCCCCCGAAGCGCCCTGCCCAGGTATGACCTTGATCAGGTGTTCGTCCGCGTCGAAAAACAGCACGCCGTAGAGAAACGGTAGTTCGCTCTCGAGCTTGAGCAAGGCATCGACATCGCCAACGGAGTGCTCCTGATCGGTGACGAAGTCTGGCATGTTGGGGTGATTGGACAAGGCCGAAAGCTGGTAGAACCGGTCGTCGAGAAACGACGACAATCGATTGGCAGTAGACAGCGCCTGGGCATCAAGGCGTTCACCGGTCAGACGATTGAGCAGGTCTTTTGCCAGGTGCTCATACAGCACTGCCAGCGCGATCAGTGCCACGCTCATGACCACAATTGAAAGCAAGGTATAGCGCGCGACCAAGCTGCCGCGGGGCCGAGCCAAGCGTCGCCAAAGGGCACTTGAGGAGGATTCGATTTCCATGGGATTTGTAATTATTGTTCATGTGATGAAGGGAAGCATAAGAACCGCGGGTTGCGGTTATCCATGCTGGAACAGATTTACTCGATAAGCTATCGCAGTACTTTCGACCGACAATTAATGCTTAAAGGGTTCCGCATAAGCTGGATGAACACCGATACCACACCTTGCCACATATACCTCCCTCTGTGCTGTATTTAGAGTATAAGAGTTCACTTAATCTGTGAATCCACCCTCTTGGCCGTGTTTGACCGATTCGCCAATCCACATGTCCGGAAATGGCCAGTGACAATGGTGGATGGAAGGTATGATCCACATCATGCAAACCATTCTTGACGCTTCACAAAGCAACGCTTGTTACGAAGCATTGAAGGCGCGCGACGCCCGATTCGATGGCTCATTCTTCGCGGCCGTCACCAGCACCAAAATCTATTGCCGTCCGGTGTGCCGTGTGAAAACGCCAAAGCGCGAGAATATTCGGTTTTACAGGCACGCCGCTCAAGCGGAAGCGGCAGGGTTCAGACCCTGTTTGCGGTGTCGACCGGAGTTAGCCCCGGGCGTCATGTCGTGGAGTACTGAGGACGCTTCACGCATCCTTGCTCAACAGGCCTCGCGAATGATGGACGAACTGCAGGTGTGGGGCGTGACCTCATCGACACAAGACAATCCAAGGCCTGTCAGGAGCGGTTTGACGACTTACGTCGCGCAGCAGCTGGGCATCAGTGATCGGCATCTGCGGCGCATCTTCGAGGCCCAGTTCGGTGTGTCCCCTCTTCAATACCTGCAAACCCGGCGGTTATTGGCAGCAAAGCAGCTGATTGCGGATACCCGACTGCCGATGACGCAGATTGCCCTGTCCAGCGGATTCTCGAGTGTGCGCCGCTTCAACGATGCGTTCGTGCATCACTATGGTCTGAATCCAAGCACACTAAGGCGCAGCAAGGAGGTTCCACAGGACCAGGGAATAACGGTCAGATTGGGCTGGAGACCTCCCTATGATGTAGCGGCAATGCTCAATTTTCTTCGACTGCGCGCGCTGTCCGCTCTTGAGTGCGTAGAGGGCCAGGAATATTTTCGCACGCTACTGCTACGGCAAAGTGGTCATCACTACAAAGGATGGATGCGTGTTCGATTCGACGAAGAACGCAACCTTGCCGTAGTCACGGTCAGCGATTCTTTGGCATCGGTTCTCCCGACGGTCATAAACCGGGTACGCGCCGTTTTTGACCTGGATGCCGATCCACTGGCCATCAACACGGCGCTGGGCACTGACTTTCCAACCAGCGAGGGTATGCGAGTCCCCGGTACGCCAGATGGCTTTGAATTAGCGGTAAGAGCCATCCTTGGACAACAGGTTACCGTGGCGGCTGCACGCACGCTGGGCAATCGTTTTGTCGAGGAACTGGGCGAGCCCATCGAAACGTCAGTGCCGGGATTAGATCGGCTATTTCCAACGCCAGAGGCATTGGCCACCGCCAGCTCGGATGCACTCGGTCGGTTGGGTATAACCCGGCAACGACAGAATGCGCTGTATGCGCTGGCGCAGGCCGTGCTCGCTGGAGAATTGATACTTCAACCTGGTATGGACGTCGCCGTCGCGTGCACGCAGTTGCGGGAGCATCCCGGCATCGGCGACTGGACGGCGCAATACATCGCCATGCGCGCGTTACGGTGGCCCGATGCATTTCCAGCAGGAGACGTCGCCTTACAAAAAGCCCTGGGTGTGAGCAATGCGAAGGCGGCTACACAAGTCGCCGAACGTTGGCGGCCATGGCGAAGTTACGCGGTTCTGCGCGCTTGGCAGGGTCTGGCCGAGGGCACCCACCCCGTGGTGCCATATGCATGCGACAGCCTCCAAGGCACCGATCAGAACGAAAAATCCCCCTTGAAAGGAGCGATCGTAGAGCCATGAACTCTCGCAACCACTCGCTGAGCCTTTTGAACGGTCAAAACGATCTGTTCGGCGATAACGAAACAGAATTTACAATCGATAGGTCTTTTCACACGGCCAAGCGAGTCGAGCTCGACGAATACTCCTGGGTGGAGATCGTGCCTGGCTGGGCATCGGGGGCGTCGGTGCTGTTTGAGCAGATGTTGGCCTCCGTGCCGTGGGCTGAGCATCAGCGCCGCATGTTCAACAAGGTGTTCCTCGAGCCGCGCATGACGGCCGCCTACCCGGATATTCGGCAGATTTCCCAAGAAGGCCTGCTAAAAGCCATGGCGGCACTCTCAGACCATTATGGCGTTCCCTACGATGGGTTATGGATGAATCTCTATCGCAGTGGACGAGACGGCACGGGCTGGCACCGTGATTATCCTTCCTGTCGGAAGCTGGAATGCATCGTTCCGGTTTTGACCCTGGGAGCCTCTCGAAAGTTTTTGATCAAGCCGATTAAGGGCGGCAGCTCTCTGACATTCATCCCCTCCTCCGGAGATCTGGTGGTGATGGGAGGACGGGCTCAACAGGATTGGGTGCATTGCGTTCCCAAAGAGCCAGGTATTCCAGATGCGCGGATCAGCGTTAACTTCATGAGCCAATCGCAGGCAGTGCGGGATTCGTAATCCTCAGCTCTCGCGCTTGACGATGCACGCGCCATGCCCTGCTTATTGGCAGGTGGTTGTGAGAGGAATTAATCGGTGCGTGAACCGGCGCCATGAAACTGAGTCCTCAACTTGAGCTGGTCTTCGACGGGCTTGGCTCTCATCTGACATTTTTGAATTCGACCTGGTCTTCAGATGGATCATCGTCGAGCATCCATTGTTCAACCTCGGCCGACCAGCCAGGTTTGCAAAACTCGAGGGTTGGCCAATAGTTTTGATAGCTTTTATAGTCAAGTTCTTGGGCGATGGTCTGGTGGTTTTTATTCAAGAGATACCATGCGGAGCGCATCCTGGTGCTCCAGTTGTACGCGCTCAGTAATATCTGAGCGGTTTCTTCTTGATAGCCGAGCATGCGCAGGCGAGATGTGAAAAAACCAATTGCAACCTGACTATATTGCGGCTGTTGGTCTACGAGCTCGTCAATCAGCTGGTAGAGCAATCCGATACCTTGGAATATCGAGATATTGGCTGACTCTTTCCTCTGAGTAACGTGTGCAACCTTAAGTACTGGGCCGTTAAGAGAAGGCGTCACGCTGACATTGATGCTGAAAATACTCACGGTTGATCCTCCATTACTTTTGTTTTTATATCCACTTTAATAACTGAGAACCAGTCGATGCAAACTATTCGCGGTTGACAGCAATGCCTTTAAAGGTAGTAATACGACCGTACTTCTTCGATTTCGCGTACTGACTGCGCTGCAAGCCCTATCGGCATATGTCGTTCAGCAGGTTGTGTGGTTATCCGATTTATCTGTTTGCAAACAGCAGGCGACAGATTGCACAAGTTCTGTCAGTCTCGCCTTCAGTAGAGCAATGCTGGGTAATCTAGAAGTCTCCACCCATATCGTCGCCGAGAATCCACCTTTCAAGTTTCTCTTGCCACTCGGGATTACAGAATTTATCGGTAGGCCAATAATTCTGGTAAATTTCGTAGTCAAGCTCTTGGGCTTTGGTCTTGTGAGCGTTATCCAAGATATACCATGCATAACGCATCCTGAGATTCCAGGTGTCCGCCTTCAGCAGTATCTGGACAGTTTCTTCTAGAAAACCGAAAAGGCGCAGACGAGACGTGAAGTAATCAGTGACGACCTGAGCGAGTTGTGGTTGCTGCTCAACAAGCGCGTCCGACATGCGGTATAACAAGCCGATGACTTGGAATGCTGAAACGTCCACTGACTCTTTTTTGTGTGGTGAGTGTGAAACCTCGAGTTTCGTTCCATTAGGCGTGGACGTAACAATGGCATTCATAGTGAAGGTGTTCATGGATATCTCTTTTTATTATAATTGTTATATCAATATAATGCCCGCCACCCAAGCAATGCAAACTATTTGCGATTGACGCCGTATTGTTTTGACGTATAAAAGACCATGCACCTAAACAATAATGGCCTAAAATCATTGTCACAGTCATTGATGCAATTTAAGTGCGACGCTAGCGACACGCCCTCGTTATCACCCTGAGCGCAAGCAATATCGCGACTCATGTGTTCCACCGCATGCCAAATCATTTAGATCAGAGAAGTCTTTGAAACAACATAGTGGCTGTGAAGCCAGCGATCCAGTGAGTTTCAATCAGAAAGACAATGCGGGAGTTGGCTTCCAAAACTGCCTCTTTTCAATGAGAGTAAGTCTTCATTTTTTCCGAAGCGCAATCGAAAATGACAAGTAACTCGCGTCAACACGCATTCCAAAGCGCTTATGGTGTTCCCGCTCCGCCACTACGTCAGTGAAAAGCAACGGCGTACGACACACCGTGTTGGCCTCACAACGTGCCCCCCTTCAGTACCATTGAACCGGCGGTGGGAAAGCATTTATTCGAGCACGTTACGGACCCGACATTTGCGTTGATCTTTTTTCACGTGGGCACTGTCAAGCCAGCCACACTGGGCCAGGCATTCATTGTCATGTCCACGACAGCCATCAATTCTGCACGGGTTGCTCCGCTTGCAGCCTGGACTGCCAATCCATGAACCTGCGTGCCGACGTAACGCGCCAGCCCCTCAGGAGACGCTTTTTCCGGTAACTCTCCCTTGGATCGTGCCAGTGCAAATCGATCAGTCAGCGCGACCTGACCAGCAAGGCGGGAGTGGTTCAGTTCTTGCCGAATGACACTGGACTGGTCAGTGCAAGCCAGCGCGCCCTGCACAAGCAGACATCCGTGCGTGCGGTCGTCGAGGGTCTGCTCTTCGACGCTTCCACGCAAAAAGCGTTCTACGGTTTCGGCAACCGTTGGCGCGGCAAGGGCGAACTCGATCACAGCCTTGCGCTCAAGCAGATAGCGCTCATGCACCTGGCGAAAGAGGCCTTCTTTGTTGCCAAACGCCGCATAGAGGCTGGGGGGATTGATGCCCATGGCTTGGGTCAAATCAGTCAGAGATGCGCCTTCGTAGCCTTTCTGAAGAAACACATCCAGGGCTTCTTTCAAAGCTTTATCAATGTCGAATTCTCGCGGTCTGCCGGCAGCCATCTGGAGCTTCTCCTTAATTTCTTAGTGAACAATACATAATTTTCTTGACAGTGCATAGAGCCGCGCTTGTATTGTGTAGTCATCGATACACAATCGATTTAGAGCCTGGCCATCATCTTTGCTTAAGGAAATGCTCCATGTCAGCACCGCAACCGCCGCTTGATATTTCTAGAAAAGCCACCCCACGAGAGTGGCTAGCCATTGCACCCGTGGCGCTCGGCACCTTTGCGCTGGTCACCAGCGAATTTCTTCCAGTGGGTCTTTTGACGAGCGTTGCATCAGAGATGCAGGCTTCAGAAGGCATCACCGGTTTGATGATGACCATTCCTGGTCTCGTTGCAGCGGTCGCAGCTCCTGCCGTTATGCTCGTGGCAGGCAAGCTGGATCGCCGGATCATCCTGTGGGTCTTGAGTGCCATTCTGGTTCTGTCCAATCTCATCGTGGCGCTCGCGCCGAATTTACCGATGATCCTCCTGGGTCGTGTCCTGCTCGGCATCGACATCGGCGCCTTTTGGGCGATCAGCAGCGTGGTAGCCACTCGGATTGTTCCCGCCGCCTCGGTGGGAAGAGCCAATTCCATTATCTTCTCGGGCATCTCCGTAGGTGCGGTGCTAGGTGTTCCGGCAGGCGCGCTGATCGGTCACGCCTTTGGCTGGCGAGCGTCATTTGGCGTGGTGGCGGGCTTTGGCGCATTCGTCCTGGCTGCCCAGCTATGGCTGTTACCACGCCTCGCCCCGACCGAAGTAGTCAGCATGCGGCACCTCGTTGCCCTCTTTCGCATCCCGCAAGCGCGCATTGGTTTGATTGCAATCTTTGTATCCTTTGCAGGTCACTTCGGTGCATACACCTTTATGGGCGCGTTCCTTGAACACGTGACGCACGCTACGCCTGCTCTGCTCTCTTCTGTGCTTCTCGGTTACGGCATCGCCAGCTTCACCGGCAATTTCGTTGCAGGTGCCGCTGCCCAGCGCGATGCGCGCATGACGTTGGGCCTGACTGCGCTAGGGCTTGGTGTTGCGATGGTTCTTTTGACGATCTTTGGCAGTGCCGAAGTACCGGCAGCCGTTTTGATCATTCTCTGGGGCTTTGCCTTCGGTGCACTGCCGATTGCAACCCAGGGGTGGATGCTCAAAGCGGCCCCCCAAGAGATGGAAAGCGCCAGTGCGATGTACATCGCCGTCCTCCAACTGGGATTGGCGTCGGGCGCGTTTCTCGGCGGGTTCGCCGTTGACCGTATCGGCCTTATCGCGACGCTGGTCAGTGCCGGAGTTGTCTGTCTTGGGACCGCCGCGATGGTCTGGTTGTTTGGGCGCGATGATCGGGCGTCGGTTACCAGTCACGCAGCGATGCCTCGCCGCACCGGTGCAGTAGGAGACTGATGCAGGGTAAGAGCGCAGATGGGTGTGGGCTTTCAGGTTGTGAAGGCGATCATGACAGCTCGGCATTATCTGCGCTCTGAACCAAGATTCTTGCGCGCTGAAACGCATCGTTACCCGGAGTAAACGGTACCTATCCTGCAAATCGGAAGCCGAAAAAATCAAGTCGTTAGCGGATCGGGACTTTGCTTTTAGGGATAATTGATCGTGAGCCGGTAACGTGGATAACGGCTTTTGACCAAATTCAGAGGGGTGCCTCGCCAAACAATGCGGCGGCATTTGAAACGAAGATGGGTGAAAGTGCAGCTACCACATCGGCACATCATTTACCGGCGCGGAAGGGAGCGCATGTGCTGGCACACGGTCTCCCATTGCCCAAGCCGGAAACGGTCATACTGGCGAACCAGAACAACTTTTCCATCTTTCATGGCATTTTCTCCATCTGATCTCAGCGGGCCGCTGACAGCCTTTGCACGTCATGAGCAAAGCAAGCCAATGAGCGCGGGCGAGAGGGAGAGTGCTTCGGTGGTAGCTGCGGCGGCAATGCTACCAAGGGTTTTCGAGCTTTTCCAGGGTTATCCTTTACCGCCGGTTGCGACCCGAAAAAGAATTGAAAAATCGTCTTGAATCAAGAAATCCGAACAAAAAAAAGCCCGGATAGCATGCGCTTCCGGGCTTCGTAGGTTGCCAGTCAACTCATCATTTTGTCGAAGTGTGATTCGAAATTCGTTTTCACAAACACGGCCCGGAACCGTGCAACGTATTGTGCAGGATCAATCTCGCCGAAATCGGTCAGGTTGACCGCATCCGAATGGGATTGGCGACTGATGTACCGGTACAGCGCTCGGAACTCTGGATTCTCATCGGCCAGGTCTGCGAGTGCCGCTCCAAGTGAATCCTGACGGTGCACAAACGAGAAATAATACTCCAGGATATTTCTCATCATGTTCGGGATCACGTTGGTGGATGTGCGCCCGGCCAAGGCGTCCTTGATGGCCTGCCAGAACGATTGATAGTCGTTCTGCACTTCCTTCTCCAGCATGGTGGTGACCGAGCTGAACTGCGACTTGGTGATCCGGAACAATGCGAAAGGCGGTTCCTCATTCTTGGCTGCCGGCATCAGCTTGATCATTTCGTGAAAGAAAAACAGGTTATGCGTGAGAATGATGACTTGTTTGAATCTCGCTTTGGGAGTCAAGACCTGTCGTCTGATCAGCGAGGCAATGTCGTAGATGTAGTTGTGGGACAGGCTGGAGATTGGGTCATCGATCACGATAATCCGATTGCTTTTGAGCTTGCTGGTTTTGTCATCCAGGTCGCCGTTGCAAACCTCCAAAAAATACAAAAACGAAATCAGCGTTTTCTCACCTTCGCTCAGTGTCTTGAACACGCCATCTTTTTGCTCAGGTCGGTGTAGTCGATACTGTGGAACCTCACCCTCCTCCCTCAGTAGCTCAAAGCCCTTCAGACCCAGCACGCCGAGCCATCGGTTGATATTCCCAATGGCCTGGTCGATATTCGTGATTTTGGCGCGGCTTTCGACGATCGTTTCCTGGTGCGTTTTGATTTTGCCCAGTATCAGCCTTATTGCATCTCGCTTCGCGGCCAATTTGTCATCGTATTCACGATGCTCCTTGGTAGCTTTAACGATCATGGCATCGCAGCTGCCGCGCAAAAGGTTCCAAAAACGCTCCTTGATCTGCTCAAGATGGGTTTTCTTGTCCCTGATCTTCAGGTTTATGGCATCGATTTTGTCCTGCTCGACCTGGACTGCAGCGTTTAGATCGGCGATCAATGTGACGGTCACCGTAAGGCTAACGGGGGCCGAAGGGCTAGCCATTTTGGCTTCAATACGCTGAATATTCTGCTGCAGTGCAGATTTCAAAGTGACCACGTGCGCGAGAAACGACTTGCCCTGGTATGGAGGTTTATCAAGCTGAAGAAGCAGTTGATCAACACCGCTTTTATAGCGGGTTTCCAACGCTGCCAGCTCCGCGATGCGAAGCTCGTACGTCTTATCGAATACCTTTTCCAGCTGCGCGTAGAAGTCATTCGGCAGCGCTTGCTGGCAGAATGGGCAATGCTTGTCAGTTTTGTCGACAAACTTGAAGGATTGCTTGATCCAGTCCGAGTTGCCTAATTCCTGAATCAGAGCCGACAGATAAGAGTCGCCAGAGCCGGCAATGGTCTCTTGGAAAATAGGCTTCGTTTCTATGTCGCCCGCATAGAATGCGAAAGAAGCAATGCCCTCAAGCTCCGTGTCACTGGCGGACTGCAGCTCCGAGGCTTCTGCTGCCAATGACTCAGCAGTATCGGCCGTCGACTTGAACTTCAGCGGCACGAGTTTATCGTGCAACCGATCCTTGGTATTGATTCCGCTAAGGCAGTAGCTCAGCGGGCCACTGTCATACGGCTTTTTTTGTAGCCACATCTGGTCTTTAAGCGCAGCGGAAAGCGTTTCCTGCGCCGCTTTCAATTCCTTCCCGTCAGCAATTTCCGTCTGCTGCTCCTCGCTAAGGACCTTGATCGCGTCCTCTGCTGCCTTCAACGCAGCCTCCGCCTCAATGTTGCCTTCATTCAAGGTGAAAACACCCGGCTGGACACTGGCGTGAAAGTTTTGCTCCATGAATGTGTGGTTGTAGACCAGTATTTCCCGTTCGGCGTCGACAGGGTCGATACGGCACGACGTGTGATCCGATGAGGTCGGATTTTGCAGAAAATTGCTGATGGTGGTTTTGCCGGTCCCGTTCTGTCCGTAGAAAATGTTGACTCGAGTCAGCGGGCCAATGGACGTGTCTACGTTGGGGTCGTAGCTTGAAACATTGCGCAGAACAATATTCTTGATCATTGTGCTGTCCCTGCGAGGCGGATTTAGTTACAAGGCATCATGTTAATTCGCGTTTTTCTGTTTGAACAGCGCCGGCGATGAGAATGTGCCATCACGAATCGCCCAAGGGCTTGATCCCCGCATCTGCAGCGATGCATGCGCAGTTACTGCACCAACGAGTATCACTGACGTGATGCGCTCGCTGTGTTCGGAAATGCCCAGCTTGGCGGTCGGGCATGCGCGTCGCCCAATAGATCACGCTCGTGACTGAATTGAAGTTAGCCGCCCGCTGTGTTTCTGCCTTGGCTTAATTGCAGAAAAAATCATCATCGGATCGAGAATTTCAAAATGCGGAACCCCAACTATCCGCGTTAAACTCCAATTTATAATATTGATTTATAACAATTCTCTGGTATGTCACACATGCACAACCAGAGGGCACACCAGCTTATCTGGCAATTGAAAAAGCGCGCCCTGCCCGCTCTCAATTTGAACCAAGAAATTTTCTAATTTTTAGAGCAAAAAATACGTCGCCATAGTGGCAAAAGGCAATCACACCATGTTAAAATTTGGATAATTCAATTCACGTCAAGACAGTAGTATTTTTTCTCAACTGCTTCGACGTATGATTATGAGAGAAAAACATGGACACCCTCGAATACTCGAATTTCATTGAAAAAGTTTCAGCTGATGTGATAGATGAGATCAAAAAAAATCGCTACGTTTTGATGATCGGAAAAAATGGACGCGGCAAGAGTAATATTTTGGCGATGCTTGCAGAAAGACTAGCCTTCCAAAAAAAACTAGTGCTTGCATTATCGTTCTCGATTACTGATAAATTTCCATTTTCGAGCAAAACTTTTTACCAATATCTCGGTGTTAAGTCGACCAGCAACTCAACACACACCAATACCATCGATAATAAAATTTTTGAAAATTTGCTTAAAGGCGCATCCATTCCAGGATTTGAAGGTCGCATCGCACAAATCTGTGAATTTTTGGAAACTTCCTATACCCTTAGTATCAAGGGTGAATGCGTAACCGGTTTTGCTGAAAGCAATATAGATCGATATATTGCCCGGGCAGTGACAGCCAGGCGTGGGCGATCAATTTTAGATCTTGATAGCCTGGAAACAGATCTCGAAACTCGAGAAGCTATCGACAAAATCCTGGACAAAGAAGACCTACAGCGAGATCAGATACATTTCTGCTTACGTGCGCTGGGCGCAGAAGAAGAAAACAATAAATTTGAACGACACCTTGAACTCAGTGACCACGATACGATCAAGGCGTTTTCATTCATACCCAAGCTAAGAAAGCTTGGGATCATCCGAAATTTTTCGCTCAGTATCGGTAATCACCAGTCCGGGAATCTTAACTTCTTAAGCTCAGGACAGAAGCACATTTTTTTCACCTTGATTCAGGTGTGCCTGTATGTGGGTCGCAAGGCTACGTTGCTGATTGATGAGCCCGAAATCAGTCTGCACCCTGACTGGCAAGCGCGCTACATCCCTCTATTAGAACAACTGTTTGGCGACGAAGACTTCAAATACGTTATCGCAACACATTCCCCTTTTGTCGCTATCAATTGCTCTCATCTGAACACATCAATAATTTCGTTGGCGAAACAAGATGGTGTGTTAACCAGCGAGCGCCTTGACTCCATGAATGGCTGGAGCGTCGACATTGCCTCAGTGGATGGATTCAAGGTGGGTAGCTATCGATCGATCCAACTGGAAAAACTCTTACTGCAAGCCTGTGAGATCATCGCAGCCGACACCCCCTCAAAGATAGAAGCAAGAGAGTATATCGCGAAGCTTAAGCAATACACGTTATCACCGGAGGACCCTGTACACAGCATTATTGCAGACCTGGAAGAGGTGGCTAAGTGAGCAGCAAATGGACGTGGCAAATCCGCGTGTACAAGGGGTTCTCACTGTCGGCCTCAGAGCATTCTTATATAAAAGAGGTCACCGCACATCCTGACTTCAGTCACTTGTCTTGGGACTCTATTCAAACCAATGCGATGAAACGCATAAAAAAGAAAATTTACAATCAGCTCAAACATGAGCAAAAAGGACGCTGCGCCTATTGTGGCACTCCGATTATGCGCGAGCCTGCCGATCGAGAACACATACTTCCGAAAGAAAAATACCTTAAGCTGATGTTTAATCCGTACAACATTGTTTTATCCTGCATCAACTGCAATCGTAATCTAAAGGGGCGATATGATTCGCTGGCACAACACATAAAACATAAGAGAATGGCGACCTCAGGTTGTCTTTCAGCGCGTTACAGCTACGAAAGTTGGCATCCTTTCTTCCATCCCCCCGAAGAACACTTCAAGTACAGCGGCAGTGTTAGTAAAATCATAAAGTCTGATACCCCACAGGGTAACAAGCACATCGAGTTGTTCCGTCTGTCGACACTAAAATCTGTCGAAGAACGTACTCAGTTTGCACTCATTATGGAAATGAGACAGAAAAAACGACTGAAGCGCTTCATGGGGACAATCGATGCAGCGCTCGACTTCAGAAATGATCTGAGCGGAAAATGAGTATCCGATCAGGCGCCATTGAATCCAGGCTTCTTGCCACTTATAACCGTACTCAACAGCCCAACCCGCCTAGTGGTTATCGATCACCTGTGAGCTGAGACCTTCAGGCATGAATGCGAGCGTGGTGTTGACGAAGGACTCCTTATCGATAGCTGAAGACCCAAGGAATACGATAGTGAAGATCTTGAAAGCCGCCAACGTTGAAGAGGCAGTTGCGATGGCAACGGAGCTTAAGCGGAACGGACAATATGACTGGTTTCGAGGTCAGTTGCGCGAATGGAATCCAGCGTCGTCACTGGAGCGCAAGTTGCACCAAAACCCGGGTGCCCAAATCGAGATTAATGCGAAGCTGAATAGATTTTTCACATGGGCTCAAGCATACCCGATGCTCGCTTACCTGTTGCAAGAAGAGAACATTGATGCACTGGTTGCGGTGCTTCAACATTACGGCGTCGCCACCTCGTATATCGATTTCACGACAGAGCCTTCGATTGCCGGCTTTTTTGCTTCTGATGCAACAACCTTGCCTGTCGAGGAAGGAAATTCAGTCATCTATTGTCTCAACACGACTCACCTCGTGGAGTTTTATAATGATCTAAAAATTGACAAAGCGTTCATGCATTTGCAAGCAATGCCAGTGACAGTAGATGTGCCGAATTTATGGCGTTTGCAATCTCAGCACGGTCATTTTTTATTTGCCAACCACGCGTGGTATCAGTATTACGAGATGGATCGAATCGTTTTTCCTTGGAGTGGTACTCCTGCATATCCCTCTCAAGATCAGATATACCCTGTCCACAAGAGTGCCCTTGAGCAGTTGCTGGATGCGTATTTTTTTAACGAGCACAGAGTTGAAAGTGACGCTGCGCTACGGGCGATGGCTGAAGCCGCGGGAAAGCAGAGCCTGTTCAAGCACTTTGCTCTCAGCGAGCCTGAAACGTACCGAAAAGAGTCGTTTATCTCCCCTCTGGTAGCTGCTGAGCATTGGAGCGACTACGCATTAAAAGATTGGCTCGCCTTCCCGGTTGAGCACTTTGACTCGACCGTTGGCCGACGAATACCAGTGGCACTGCGTAGTGACGCAACAGCCCCTAGCTCTGCCGATCAAATACGCCACTCAATCAACAGTGCCTTGAGTTTGCAGCCAAAAATAAGGGCAGAGGCCGTCGAATGGAGTTTCACAGGTCTGCCCAGCGACGTGAATGAACAACTCTTCATAGCCTCGACGCGTGCCGCATGGAATGGGATGCGTAACCTTCCCTTCACGGACAACGATATCGCGAGTGCCTTTTCTGCCTTGGTAGTTCTTTGTGCCCTTCCAGACTGCCAATCGCCCGACGGTAAGAGGGCTGACCAGGCATTTACGGGATGGATTGTTGATGCGATTCGCGTGGAGTTTGGAAACCAAGACAGTTCCTATTCCAGGGCATACTGCTCTGATAGGGGATTGTTTGAGGCCCTGGATCCGGCATGGGTGGCCAATCTACGGGAACCGGAATCGATATCGTCCATACACGGCGCATTCAAACATACCCATGATCCTCGTCTCATGTTCGACTTCAAACGCCTCGCGAATATTTTTGCCCGGGAGATAATTCCGTCTCAGCTGGTATTGAGGCGACCGGTCGTGCTGTTTAATCCTGCACACCTCGAGGTGTTGGGCCTCCCATAGTGTATTCCGTGTGTAGAGCGGGACTAAGCGTATGTAAGATCGCAGTGGCCCGCCCACAACAAGGCGGCCTTTTGGGCCCACCTCTAGCCCTACGTCGCGTTGGATGTATCGAGTGCTTCGCATCCTGTGTTTACGCATCAGCAACGCAAAGCGACCAACGAGGGGCGAGTTGCTGGCTTCAACAAACGTTTCGAAGGCTTTAGCACACGCTAATGGCAGTGATAGATGACTTCCATCAACCGCCAATCAACAATCCCTAGCAGCCCCTTAGTTGGGCTACCAAAGGAGCGGTGGGAGAATTACGCCGCCATGTTCTCGCGGGTGGTCGTCACCTGCGATCGCGACCGTTGTCACCTTCTCGTAACCGGGCAACGTTCTTGTCGATGCAGCCTTTGATCGTACGCAGGGTATCGCGTGTAATAACCTTCGGGTACATCTCATCGGCGATAGCTGCAAACCGGCTGGCCACATCACAAATGCTGTCAATCATCTTGCCGGCAAGTTCTTGGGGCACCTCGGCTTCCTTTGCAAGCCGAAGCATGTCCGCGCGGAAAATTTTCTCTGCATGCCCCATCACGTCCATCTGGTGATATCCGCCAGGCCCCTCGCAAAAGGTCACATCGTATGCCGGCGCCAGTCTCCACTGACCTTCTTTCGACATGATGTAAGAGAAGTTTTTGGGATGGTCGTCTCTGTTGTTGAACGCAACATTGAAGACGGCACGCTCGAAGGCCAGCGCCATCTCTCGTACGTCGTTGGTACAAATCTGCGTCGCGCGCATGAAATTGACGTAGTCCAAAACGCCTGGAGACCTGTAATTGGCGCCAGTGAAGGCCGCGAGACTCTGCATGGGTACGCGCATGCCGTCATGGCGATCAAAGCGCTTGCTTGCAAATGCCGCAAACCCATTTGGCAGACTAAAGTACGCCGTGTCAGGAGTCTCGATGCCGCAAAGACGCAGGCATTGGGCGTAGACCATTTCAATAGCACACACCTCGGCATGCTCTTCCTTGGCTGGGAACTTAACCAGCCAGGCTTCAAAGCCTGGTGTAACAGCAGTAGTAAACTCGTTGGTTTCGGGGTTGCGGTAAACTAGCGCCTTTGGCCTTGCACCTTGAGGTGAACCACCCACTAGCATCAGTGTCTGCAGGAACTCGCCACCTTCTCCGTGGAGCACGTCCTGCACTTCGGCGGCAAGCTGCTCCAACGGAATGTGGACTTCTGACTCCTGACCTTCGGGCGCCACGGGTTCAAACGTCATAGCGCCCATCGCATTGCTACCAATGTAGGCCAGCCGCTCCAGTGCACCGATGCGCGCCGTTGTAAGAGCACGTCTGCGGAACATACGGTCCATCAGCAGCATGCCCCACCCGTCCGGCAACGCGTCATAAACAGGCCCTGGCAAGTCCAGTTGGTAGTCGGGAAAATTTTGACGCAACTGGGGGCCTTCCAACGGCAGCGTGTAGGACGATAACTCCAATCCACTTTGCTTAGCTTCGTTGCTGTATTCGAATACGATCCTTGGGCGACCGGTCAGAGTTGTAGACACCAGCGTGCCCCAATGCCATCGCTCTCCCCAACCCTCGTAAAAGACATTCACTTGTTCAAGCAAGACCAGGCCCTCTCTTCATACGCATACGCTGGGCACTTTTCTCATAGCGCTTGATGTCCTCGATGCTCTCCAGCTTCGGCAAGAAAAGGCCTTCAAGTTCTTTGGTTCGGCCAAGGGCCATTGCGATCCGGACAACGTTCTCAAACCCAACATTGCGCCCGGCTTCCAAATTGGACACAGTGTTGGCTGCAATGCCAGCACGCCCGGCTAAGTCGGCTTGAGTCATGTCCAGCGCCAAGCGCTCTGTGCGCAAGCGATCGCAGAGGCGTTTGACGACCTCGCTCGGCTTACTAAAGCTTAAATCCAACATAGTGTGCATCCAACCCAATAAATGGCAGTTAGTAACCAAATTATAGATTTTATGCGCATCCCAATCAAGCAGGTTAATTCCTAAATAATGTGTCTTATGGCGATAAAAACCACCTAAAAACACAATTTAATGGAGTTACACTGCATTGGAATGACAAGGAGATTGAGCCACATGAGCTCTCGCTGGCAATCATCCATCCCTCCAGCGTTGAGTCGAGCTCAAATACATGTTTGATCTACTGGAAATACCTATCCAGAAGCTCCTCTAGCAAACTCTAGTGGATGTCAGTCAGGGTACCCTCCCAATGGGTGTCAGCCGCTCGATGCGTCTGCTGAGTTCGAAAACGCCCGGCTTGGCGAAAGTCTCATGCCTATGTATTGCCCCCTTTAGGTCGCGCTCGTGACCAGTTTTGCCCCCCCCATTGCCCAGCCTCGATGAATCGGGACTTGATATTGAAATGCTGCCATGCACAAATTTCGACAGCTGCGCTTCGCAGCCTGGCCAAACTCAGAGAGCAAAATGAAGAACGTAGTCACGATTCGATACACCCAGGAACGATCCGTCGAGTTACGAGGAAAACGAGAGATCAGCTTTACTCTCTCAGAGGGCGAGGCATCGATTGAGAACCTCACGCTCGCGGGGTACTTATTGATCGTTGATGAGCGACAAATCCCTCAATGGGTCGCACAAATCAGCCGCTTCACCATTACACCTGGAGACCACCCGAAGTCCGTGACTGCCTCGCTGGGTCGCACCGCTTCTCTATATGGAGCCTGGCTTGAGGTCGCGAAAATCATTCAAGGCAAATCACTCACCCACGCCAAGGTTGAGCTGCTCGACGTGGAGGCATTGTTTAACGTCGGGAATCTGATTGCGTCAAACGCGGGAGAGCCGTTCGACTCTTTGACGGCCAAGGACGCGGCGACCCGCTTGGCATGGACCTATGGAGTGGAAACAAGCCAAGTCAAAATCTCGATCGAGTTGTAACCTGATTGGCTCATTGCCCAGTTGCTTGACGCGAGGCAGGACAGTCCTTCCACAGGGATCCCTCTCGATTTGGCGCAAACAGGTGGGCGATCGCACCTAGCAAGCGATCAGAAGGATACTAATATTGGCCACTAAGATTGGCAGTATCATCTAAAACAATTCTACACGCTGCCCAAAATGCACGATGATCTCTATCAAGCAATCGGTGGCGGCTCAGCAGGCCTGCGCCGATATCTTCGTCAAACCGTCATTGTCACTTGAGAACGGAGAACACCATGAAAGCAGCTACCCACCCGAACTATCGTCCAGTGCTGTTCCACGACACCGCTGCGGATGCATTTTTTCTCATCGGCTCTACCGCACACACCACCAGCACGCAAAAGCACAGCGATGGCAACACTTACCCCTATGTCGCGTTGGATGTATCGAGTGCTTCGCATCCCGTGTATACGCATCAGCAACGCAAAGCGACCAACGAGGGGCGAATTGCTGGCTTCAATAAACGTTTCGCAGGCTTTAGCGCACGCTAAGGGCCCCGAATGGATGACTTTCACCAACCGCCAATCAGCAATCTCTAGCAGCCTCTTGATTCAAGAGGCTGCTTTTTTTTGGCCGTCGACAGCGCTTGAGGCCAATAGCGGATTCCACGCTTGGACCCTGCTGGGATGTTCAGTTGTGCAGGACCCTTGAAACCAATTTTAAAGACATTGAAGCAGCCAGTCGCCTAGCTCACGGTCGTTGATGGCGCTGATGCAAAGTGAGCCGCTAGAGTCGCCCGACATTCAATCAGTTCCATTGACCCAAAACACGCCCGGCGGTGGTTGTTCATCACCATGCTGCAGGAATGTTCAATGCCTATTTGGCATTGGTGAAAAGCCCTAAAGGGCCTGGGTAAGCGTCTCACTATTCATTCGACGGATAGCGCATTCCAACGTCTGCTTCAGCGTACCCAGCATGATGTTATAGGGATCAGCCACCTGCTCCAATTCATGTCGCTGCCAATCATAGAAAATTCGCAACCATCTCCTTTCAAAATCGCCATTAAAATCCGTCCTGCTGAAACGAACAGGGCCTAACGAATTTCTGAGGGAGTCAGTTTCAAGCCTGAAAAGATGTTTCTTGTAGTCCATCCGTAAAGCATTGGTCTTGGCGAATAGCTCGCCACTGTCGTGTTTCACGAACGGTATCCGATGGACATTTGTGATCCTATCTCCGAAGGTAATCGAGTAGGACAATATCTCACCGGTGACTCCGTTCACTTGCAAACACACGATCATGGCATAGTTCGCATATTCGCCGGGCAAATGGACACGAAATGCCGGGCGCCAGTACCACGCAAACACATACTTCATTATGTTGGCCTCCAGCAGCGAGGAATATCGGCAAGCATTGAAATGTTAAGGCTCCTACTTTCGTAACGACGAAGCTCGTCGCCGAGCAACGTCAGTAGGTTGAAATGCTTTTCCATTAGCCTCCAGATCACCCACGCTCGATCTGGTGTAAAAAGCTCTTCGGAGCTGGTCGATATCCCCTCTTCTTCTGTAACCCATCCCAGCAGCAGCCCACTGAGGTAAAGTGCGCCAACTCTTGCAATAGACGTTGCGCGATAAATCTCTTGGTAAAAATTGAGATAGAAAGCATCACGGCGATAGACGTTAGGTCCGCCCCAATCTGAAAACACAACTTTAGGAAAAGCATAGTGCAAGCAAGGCATCATGACCGCTCGCATTAACGACAAGATGAAGCCGTCAATCTGAGCTCGCTCCACATGATCAGTTGCCTTTTCACGAAGATCATCAATGCGACGTTGCACATCGAAAGCGAATGCGTTTCGAAGCGGCCAGGCATTACAAATACGCTCATGGTGCTCTTTGGCATGCAAAGAATCCCAATACCAAGTAAATGCACGCGCTGGGTGATCAAGTGTCAAGGCAAACGAAACAGGAGCGTCCAGAAGAGGAACGGCATGCACGCTACACATGGGTTGCGCAAGATGCCGCCAGTCAGACTTCCATGCAGGCAACCCTGTCGCTTGCATGTTCTGCGCAAGGCATTGGTAACAGAAGGCTCGTCGATACCGCAAAGGCGTGTAGGGACGCTCAAAAAAAGGAAACTGACATTCGAACCATTGGCGAGGAATCCCTAGGGTCTGGACGCAGTTATCTACCCAATCGTTGGATGCCACCCCGTCGGGGTCAACGAATCTGATCCCGGATGAATCAGGGGCGTCACTTTGCTCAATTCTGCGAGCATCCGAAACATACTTTGGATGATCGAAAATGGGCCCATTGATTTGTAGATTAATCCGATAACTCCAGGACGACAGGCTTTCTCCAACAACGGGCTTGCTGATCCCCAACTGTTCCAGACGTCGCAAACCTTGGAGCAGGATCGCTGCTTCACCATCTTGCATCGATTCACCCGAACAAGACACGCTGCACCTCCCATTTCAGATCTTCCGTTGCCCTCGCCCCAGGCATCGCAGTTGGCAGTTGATCGTGAAGAAGCTCTGTGCAATAGAGCACTTCGAGCAACGACATAGCTCGGTCAATTTCAAGCTCGTCCGCCGTTGTCGCAAATTGATCCCGGTCCTGCACTCGAATATTCAAACCGTATCGAGAGTTGGACCAGTGACAAAACTGAGCCTTCAGATCCGACCAGTTTTGCCCCGTCAGCGCGCCACGTAGTGAAATATCTGATGTTTGAACCGTTTTGATTTTGCAGAATTCGTTTTGTAATGGAACGCGGCGTGTTGAAAATATCACCTGCATCCCTGCGGCACTCATAGCGAATTTGAGCATGTCGTCAATTATATTTCCCACTGAATCCCTTTCGTTAATGATGATTTCTGCGTCATCAATCACAATTGTCCTGCGGTTGGTCAGTTTTACGAATTCAACCAGACTCTTCGGAACCTGTTTAAGCCATCCAAACTCGCTGGTAGGGAAAACCATCTGTTGAACTCGATCTACCAGACTCACACGGCTTAAGAATATGTCGTGCCGAATAACAATCACCGTCGTTGAATGAGTGGCGATAAAAGCGTCCAACAAACTTGTGATGCCAGCTCCAGTCGGACCTCGCACCATAACGACGGCGCCTGCTGTTGACTTAGATATGGAATCAAGCGCGTCATGCGCTTGGTTCCATGAGTCCCAGCGAAACTGGAAGCCATGACGGCCTTCCAGTACGCTGCGAGCGATAACGCGACGTGCATCCAGATTCACGCTGTGCTGCCCTCGTCTGCGGCCTCAGGCTCAGAGACCTGAAGCGCATAGTTGAAGTCAGCCATGATCGCTTCGATGTTGTCGAGATGGCGATGATTGATGTGCTCAGAGCCGTCCAGGATACTGGCCATTGCAGAGGCCTGGATCACTTTGACGACGTTGTCCATGAGACCGCCACCCTTTTCCATGATCTTCAAAAACAGCATTTGATCCTTGAAGTTAGTCGGTTTCTTCAAAGGCAAGTGTTGGATATAAGTCGCCACAAAATTTCGGAATTCGGGGCCGTTATCCCAGCCGGACAGGGTTACCACCGGATAACGTCGCTCCAATTGCGGGTCGCGGCGAAGCACCTTTGCAGCATCCGGAATGCCAAAGGCAAAAACCGACAAGCCGTAGGTCGAACCCGAAAGATTTTTCAGAAGCGACAGGTTGATTCGTTGCTGGACTTCAGTCAGTGTCAGCGCATCATGAACTTCGTCGATCGCAATACCCCTGATGTTCTCAGTCCGGATTTTGTACTGCATCTCCGGGGTGATGTTGTCGCCTTGTCGAGCCCTTCGCCCGACGCCAAGCCCCATCTCACTCAGGATAAGATCGCGAAGAGAGTATCCATTTGGGCTCTGGTGCATGGTGACGAATATCATCTTGTTTTCGGAAGTTTGATTATCCATTTTCATTTTCTCGATCAGGGCCGACTTCCCTCCTCCGGGAGGTGCAATGACCAGCATGCTTGGCGCATTAATCTTGTTCCTTGTTTTCATTGCCATCTGCACTTTCATAATGATCTTCTGGGCGTTCGGATGATGTATCCAAATATCATTGGCACAGGCCAAGAGCCTGCCTTCATCGGTTTTATCAAAGTGTTGTAATGCCGAAGCGTGGACGTGCGGGTACTTTGACATAAAAATGCCTCATGTTTTAACGTTAAGAATCTGTTCAGATGAACAGGGTTTCAAATCTATAAAGTGCAAGGCGCATCACCTGTATCGAGCGCCAGTTAGATTCATGCAATAGATCGAACGAGGGAGTGTTGCCCCTTTTTTTGATGGATGGGGAGCAAACAATGCAACTAGCGAGTGTCGCTGTCATAAAAGATTGGTTCTTCATCGAAATCAACAGCGGTGTCGCGCTGAAACAATTTGCTAATATCGTAGACGTTGGTTTTATCCTTTTTCTGGGCATTCGAACTAGTTCTTGTCGTCGTAGTCACCTTCGTTTTCGAAGAATTATTAGCCACTTTGTTAATGGGTGCTTTGTTATGAGTGGCGGCCTGCTCTTTGTAGTCCTCCTTACCCTTTTCCGCTTTCCTTTGACGCTTCTCCTTAGTGGTTAATTGCGCCTCGGCTTTTTTAACTTTGTGCGCTTCACCGAATGACTGCGCACCTGCCTTGTCCATCGTGCCATCTCGAGAGCCTTTTTGTTGGCGTTGCCACCGGTACGTTTCAAAGTCAGCACTTTTATTAAAATTATTCCTCAAACATGGAATTTTCGTCCAAGTGCCATCCAGTTTAACAAAGATGAAACTGAGATCGTACGGGTCATACTTAACCAGCACTTTTTCTCGAACTCGATGTTTGATCGCATCGCTGAAATAAAACCTGCGATACAGCTCAATGCCTTCAGGAACGATCTGCTTATCATGGATTTCGGGATAAAACCGGTACTTGAACTCCTCGTATTGAGACGCATCAAGCACCCTAGGGCCTGCATGTTTTGCATAATACCCGGTAAATGCTTCATCGGGGGTTTTGCCTAACGCCGAATGCTTGGTGTGGTGATAAGCATGGAAGTAATAGCAAAGGATCTTCCGCAGGCCCGTCAACGTGATGCCTGCGCGCATGGCGCTTTTCAGATGCTTACGCTGGACAGTGTTCGATCCCGTACTGCCAGGCAGCCCGTGAACCGTGTTGAGCATCAACTTGCCAATCAGACTTTCAATGTGTCCCCCTTGGTGTTTCTTGGGAATGTCCCTGTGTTGCACGTCGACGCCAAAATCCTTGGCGTTCAGCACGAAGACGTCGGAGATGAACTCCTTCGCATTGTCGGTATGAATGACTTCAGGCAGGCCATGCATCGGCAGAAGATCCTCAGGAAGCCCCAGCTTCGTGAGAAACGCGTCCTTGGGCAAAACGCAGCTTTCCATCAGCATGGCCACCGAGACGGCACTTGGCGGCAGGAACGACAGGTAAAACCCCAGAACCACACGGGTGTGCAGATCCACAGCAAGACTGATCCAGGGTCGACCAATGATGACGCTGCGGTCATTCTCATCCACGACGAGTAGATCAACGACGGTGTGGTCGAACTGCACCCATTCCAGAGGTCTGGTCGTAACCTTGTACCCAGGCCTTGCTTCATACCGCTGCTTGGTTTGGTCACTGGTGTGCGTCATGGCGTAAAGCAGAGGTTTGCCGATGGCATTAATCCAGCGCTTGACGGTGTGATAGCTGGGTCGCAGCATCCTTCTGTTGTCCGCCTGTACCTGACACGCTTTCCAAACGATCGAGATCTTTTTTGACTCTGGGTAGTACTCATGAAACATCTCTTCGATGAGTTTCAGCACCTCCGAATCCGTCGTCATCGAGCCTTTTTTGCGCCCTGTTCGCTCTGGAATCAGCACCCGGTAACTCGTTGCACCCTCCATACGTTTAAGCAGTCTGAAGAAAAGCGCCCTTTTAATTCCAAGCACCTCCATGGCAGTCTCAGCACTTACCTTGCCCGACTTATAGTCGTTCAGTGCTTTGAACCGCTTTGCAGCTTCCTTATGTCGCTCAAGCTCGTCGGCTGTACTTTTCGAATTTAAAGTCGCCTTGGCTCGCACGATGTGTTCTTCAGTGATTTTTTTCATAAAAGTTTTCCATGCAGCCTAAGAAACCCTTGGCGCAATGCATGTATAAAGCGCGATTTGCGCTGACTTGAGCATCTTCGATCTATTACACTGCGTTATTAAAGAGCGGGTAGTTCCTTGCTTCGATTGCGTCGAAGCAAAATTAGTTAAACTCATTGTTTTGAGGGTTGCAATAGGCCGGCCGTGTCGTTCAATATCAACTAAAATCGAACGTCAAATTATATAAATATTGCAATTCACTTTTACGCCGCGCGCGTCTAGAACAGTATTTACAGAATTTCGAGGGCTATTTGTGACCATTTATTTTTTGAGTCCAGTTGAGCGACTCGAAGATCCAATTAGAAGTTCCGACTTGTTTAGATGAACAAAAATTGAACCGACCGCCCTTTGAATTCAAAATTATTCATGAATAAACTTTGAAATTTTTCCTTGAGCATGAAATCGCGACCTGGCTCTCGCTTAATACATATATTGGGTAGCTTTTAGAGTCGACAACAGATTTTCCTTCTGTTTTAGCATCGCTGCGACGCGCGAATTAGCTATAAATTGAAAGCTGGCTAAGGCTATTTGACGGGCATGCTTTAGTGCACTTTTGGGGGCCGTCATCAGTGATTGATGCACCAGAAAGGGAAAAGAATGGTGGTATGAGTAAAAATTGAATGATCGCTTTATGAGGAAGTAGCAATGCGTCACAGAAGCGGCACGCAGCAGTAAATTAATGAATAGACATTCCCGTGTTTTTGGCTTTCTTGAGTAGACATTCCGGAAAAAAGTCTACTCATTGATGACAAGAATCCAGTTTAGCCAATGAAAACAAGGGGATGGGAATGTCTACGCGTTTCGCGACTGGAGCATCCGTTCTCTCGACGAGCCATGTACCAAATGTTCATGACGGCCTTTTAATGAAGACCTTCCAGTGAAATTGGTTCAGAACCGTTTCTCTTCCGGTCAGCACGTGCCGCTACTTGTGCAGGATGGTCAGGTAGTGATTGGCGGCGGATTCCATTTTCCAGTGAGTGCGTCAGAAGAAGGCGCATAAAGACGCATGGTCAGGTTGAACGGGCCTTTGGGTGCGAGCAGCCAGTTGGCTTCTTTGTCATTGCCCGGACTCTCGTTTTGTATATAGAGGTCGAGTGAGCCGTCAGTGTTATGCCGCAGTTCGACACCTTCGGTGGCTTCCACAAGCTCAATTTTCTCCAGCTCAGCAACGAGCGTCTTACTGTCCAGCAATATCTCAAGAGAGTCCGTAGTGAATCCTGATTGGTGGCCATTCAATTGCAACGATTCTAAACATGAGCGCAAATTGACGGTCGAGACGATGAGCAATCGCCCCTAGCGTACTTACTATATGGCCCAGGGATCTGCCGCTCGTGTGAGAGACGAGTACGTCGGGCGTTATCTCGAGAATATCGCCCCTCCCTAAAGCTCTCTCCCCTGCCCTCATCACAGGAACAAACGCCGCTGATTACCATGCTGAACGTCGCGCATGAAGGTTCAGCTCAATTTTCTGACCGCTATCGCGGAATCCACTAGAGAAATTGCTCCAATGGTGGATCAGTCAATTCAATTTCACCCAGTTTATCCCGGATCAGGATTGATCAATTATGGCCCCATCACTACTGAGGAGCCCGCAATGAATTCTCTCTTTTCCCAAGTCCAGCTCAGTCGCTACACCCTCTCCAACCGCATGATCATGGCCCCGATGACGCGCTCACGCGCCGACGATGACGGTGTGCCAAGCGAACTGGTTGCGACTTACTACGCTCAGCGTGCCAGCGCCGGACTGATCATCAGTGAAGGCGTGTTCCCCATCGCTATGGGCAAGGGTTATGTCCGTACCCCTGGTATCGAAACCGCCGAGCAGGTCGCTGCGTGGAAGCACGTCACTGAGGCCGTGCATGCTCGTGGCGGACGGATTTTCATGCAGTTGATGCACAGCGGTCGCATTTCGCACCCTTCGTTGCTACCGAATGGCGCCCTGCCACAGGCCCCTTCCGCGATCAAACCCGCTGGCCAGACCTGGACCGCAACGGGCCTTCAGGATTTCGTTACCCCCCATGCGCTGAGCGTGGTTGAGATTGCCGCAGTCATTGAAGGCTATCGCCAAGCGGCGCGTCTGGCCATTGAAGCTGGCTTCGACGGTGTCGAGTTGCATGCCGCGTCGGGCTACCTGCCTGAACAGTTCCTCTCGACTGGCAGCAATCAGCGCACGGATGAATACGGTGGATCGGTTGAAAACCGTGTGCGTTTTGTATTGGACGCGCTGTCCGCAATTGCGACGGAAATCGGTGGTGACCGGGTGGGTCTCAAGATCTCCCCTGAAATGAATTTCAACGACATCGTCGATGCCAACCCGCAAGAAACCTACACCTATCTGGTCGAACACCTGCATGGGCTGAATCTTGCCTATCTGCATGTCGCCCTGTTCGGCGCCAATGTCGACTACCACGGCTTGTTACGTCCACTGTTTGACGGCAGCTACCTGATCGGTGGCGGGCTCGATCAACACTCCGCCGAATCACTGATCGCTGATGGCCGCGCTGATGCTGCCGTGTTTGGCAGCGCATTCCTCGCCAACCCGGATCTGCCCGAGCGTTTTCGCACAGGCGCCGAGCTCAATGTTCCGGACAAGAATTCGTTCTACGCACCGGGTGCGCAAGGGTATATCGACTACCCGACTTTGCCCGCAGCGGAACGCGTCTGAGGAGCACAGCCATGTTACCCATCGCACGCCTGCAGCGCATGAATCACGGCAGTCAGTTCCGGGCTTTCAGTCTGCGTGGAAGTCAGTTCGCCAAGCCTATCGACCCGTTCCTTGCTGTCGATCATGCCTGGATCAGCGGGCCAACTTTTCCACCACACCCACATGCCGGGTTCTCGGCTGTGTCCTATCTGTTTCTTGATTCCGAAACCGGGATTGATAACCGCGACGCGCTGGGCAACCGCAACCTGATTCGACCCGGTGGGCTGCACTGGACGGCGGCGGGTAAAGGGGTGGTGCACGAGGAGGTGCCGGCCGAGCCGGGCAAGACGGTGCACATGCTGCAGATTTTCATCAACCTGCCGCAGGAGCGCCAAGCGGACGCTCCGTTTGCGCTCAGTCTCGAAGCGCAGGATGTGCCCGTGGTGCGGTTGCCAGGGGTCAAGGTGCGCGTGCCGCTGGGCAGTTTCGCCCAAGTGTCGTCGCCATTATCGGTGCCCACCGAAGTGACCGTGCTGGACATCTCGCTCGAGGACGGCGCTGAAGTCAGCGTCCCGATTCCCGAGGGTCATGTGGCGTTCGTGATGCCGATTGACGGCGAAGTGTGGGTCGACGACCTCCCCTTCAATCTCATCGAGCTCACGCTGCCGGTGAATCTGCCGCTGCATGACGATCGCGCAGTCAGGTTGAGCGCCCCCAAGGGCAACGCCAAGGCTGTGCTGTTTTCAGGTGTCCCGTTGAATCAACCCGTGTATTGGCAAGGTTCGCTGGCGCTCGCTTCTCAGCTTGCGCTGACCGAAGCCATTGATGGCTACCAGCGCGGTGCGTTCGGAAAGCTGCAACCTCGTTAACTCAATGTTGACCGAACAACGCGCCCTCCCTGGCAGGTAAATGACGCTATGACGACAACTACGCCCTCCCCAGCCGCTACCACTCAACAGCGAACATCGCACCGCCCCACATTGCTGCTGATCCTGGCCATCGTCCTTATGGTCGTTGCCTTGTGCGTTGCCTACCTGCTGAAACTGGATAGCGAATCCACCGACGATGCCTATGTCGACGGCAATGTGGTTCAGGTGACCTCCCAAGTCAGCGGTACCGTAACGGCAATCAACGGCGACAACACCGATCATGTCGATAGCAACGCGCCGTTGGTCACATTGAACGCCGTGGACGCCGAAATTCAGTACGAGCGCGCCCAGTCGAACCTCGCTCGCGCAGTACGCCTGGCACGCACTGAGTACTATCAGGTCCAGCAACTCCTGGCCGAAGTCGAGCAGCGTCGAAACGACGTGCGCAAGGCTCGGGATGATTTGCGTCGGCGCAACCAACTCGCCGACAGTGGTGCCGTTTCTCGTGAAGAGATCAGCCACACCGCCGACGTACTCAAAAACGCAATAGCAGGGCTTGATGGCACCCAACACGCGCTCTCCATTCGGCGCGCGATGGTCGACGACACCACGCTTCGCACTCACCCGGATGTGCTGGTCGCGGCAAGCAACCTGCGTGATGCCTACATCGCCTTGCATCGCACCCAGATCTATTCACCGGTTGCCGGCGTGATCACCAAACGCAGTGTGCAGGTCGGACAAAAAATCAGTCCGGGCGTCGCACTGATGTCGGTGGTGCCGGTTGATCAAGTCTGGGTCAATGCCAATTTCAAGGAATCGCAGATTGAAGATCTGCGTATTGGCCAACCCGTTGAACTGCGTGCGGATGCCTACAGCCGCAGCGTCATCTTCCACGGGACCATCATCGGCCTGGATGCCGGTACCGGCAGCGCTTTCTCCTTGATGCCGGCCCAGAACGCTACGGGCAACTGGATCAAGGTGACTCAACGGGTGCCGGTAAGGATTGCCTTGCGGCCGCAGGAAATCGCACAAAACCCCTTGCGCCTCGGTTTATCCATGCGGGTTTCAGTCGATACATCCGATCGCAATGGCCCCGTCCTGAACAAGACCGGTGCACAGCAACCGGTTTACAGCACCGAGATTTTCAAGAACGAACTTAAGG
>Ga0209050_1000441_pt1 | contig 75474 bp, 62 predicted proteins | sample Araplavi_mTSA_r2_FD_184276 | JGI IMG/M metagenome (GOLD analysis project Ga0209050, IMG submission 184276) | Arabidopsis root microbial communities from North Carolina, USA - plate scrape MF_Cvi_mTSA_r2 (SPAdes) (version 2) | ecosystem: Host-associated > Plants > Roots > Endosphere | place: USA...
GGCTCCAGATCGACGTGTCCGGCGGCGATAAGGCGCTGCTGATCGACGAGAGCTACAACGCCAACCCCGCCTCGATGCGCGCGACGCTGGAACAGCTCGGCCGCACCCCTGCACACCGCCGGATCGCCGTGCTCGGGGCAATGAAGGAACTCGGCAGCCACGGCCCCGACTATCACGCCGCCCTCGCCGGTCCGATCGGCGAAGCGGGCGTCGATTACGCCGTGCTGGTAGGCGAGGAGATGGCACCGCTCGCGCAGGTGCTTGAAGCGGGCCGAAATTCAGGGGAACTGGGGAAATCCGCCGCTCTTCCGCTTGGCAAGGCCGTGCCCTTCGCGCATTGCCTGACTGTGCGGGAAGCTCTGGACGCACTGCGCGAATTCGGCCTCGAAAAGGATGACGTCATCCTGGTCAAGGGTTCGAATTCGGTGGGCCTGGCTTCCCTGGTGAACGCGCTCGACAAACAGGAAGGGTAGGGGGCAACCCCGCAAGATGCTGTATCTTATCGCAGATTGGTTCCACTACGAGGGACTGTCCAACCTCTTCCGCTATCAGTCGTTCCGTTCGGGCGCGGCGCTGATGACGGCGCTCGGCCTCGGCCTGCTGATCGGGCCGCGCTTCATCAACATGCTGCGCGTGCGCCAGGGCAAGGGGCAGCCGATCCGTGAGGACGGCCCGCAGAGCCACCTCGCCAAGCGCGGCACGCCAACGATGGGCGGGCTGATGATCCTGACCGCGCTGGTCAGTTCGATGATCCTGTTCATGGACGTGACCAATCCCTTCGTCTGGGCCTGCGTGGCCGTGACCGTGGGCTTCGGCATCATCGGTTTCCTCGACGACTACGACAAGGTCGCCAAGCGCAGCACCGCCGGGCTTTCCAGCAAGCTGCGGCTCGCGCTGGAATTCGTGGTGGCGGGGATCGCCTCCTACATCATCGTCAGCCAGCTCAACACCAACCTCTATGTGCCGTTCCTCTCGGGCCGCTACATTCCTCTGGGTCCGTTCTACTACGTCTTCGCCGCCGTGGTGATCGTGGGCGCGGGCAATGCGGTGAACCTGACCGACGGGTTGGACGGTCTCGCGACGATGCCGGTCATCATCGCGGCGGGCACGTTCGCGATCATCTGCTACCTCGCGGGGCGCGTCGACTATGCCAGCTACCTCGGCATCCCGCACGTTCCGCGCGCGGGTGAACTCGCGGTGTTCTGCGCCGGGATCATCGGCGCCTGCCTCGCCTTCCTGTGGTTCAACGCGCCGCCCGCCGCCGTGTTCATGGGCGACACCGGCAGTCTCGCGCTCGGCGGCGCGCTCGGCGCCATTGCCGTGGCCGCCCATCACGAGATCGTGCTGGCCATCGTCGGCGGCCTCTTCGTGCTGGAAGCGGCCTCGGTCATCATTCAGGTGTTCTGGTTCAAGCGCACCGGCCGCCGCGTGTTCCGCATGGCCCCCATCCATCACCACTTCGAGCAGAAGGGCTGGAAGGAATCGACCGTCGTGATCCGCTTCTGGATCATCTCGATCGTTCTCGCCGTCCTCGGCCTCTCCACCCTCAAGCTGCGATAAGGGGCGTCTGGCCGTGATCGTCTCCTCCGCCTTTGCCGCCAAGCGCTACGCGGTTCTCGGACTTGCGCGCTCCGGCCTCACTGCGGTCGAGACGCTGCTCGCCAGCGGCGCCCATGTCATGGCCTGGGACGCGCGCGAGGAGCCGCGCCAGGCCTTCTGCGCCCGACGCGATGCGGAAAGCATCGAACTGGCCGATCCGGTCACGGCGGATATCACCGGCTATGACGGCGTGATCGTCTCGCCCGGCGTTCCGCTCAACACCCACCCGATCGCCGAAGCCGCGCGCCGTCAGGGCGTGCCGGTGATCGGCGATATCGAACTCTTCGCGCTGGCCCGCGCCGATCTGCCCGCGCACCGCGTGGTCGGCATCACCGGCACCAACGGCAAGTCGACGACGACCTCTCTGGTCCATCACCTGCTCGAAAGCGCAGGCGTGCCCACCCGCGTCGGCGGCAATATCGGCGTGCCGGTGCTGGGCGAGGAGCCGTTGCCGGAAGGCGGCGTCTATGTGCTCGAATTGTCGAGCTACCAGATCGATCTCACCCGCAGCCTCGACTGCGACGTGGCGGCGCTGCTCAACATCACCCCCGACCACCTCGACCGCTACGACGGGTTCGAGGCCTATACCGCCTCCAAGGCGCGCCTCTTCGCAATGCAGGCCGCCGACCGTCCCGCGGTGTTCGGCACCGGCGACCGCGAAACCGCCGATATCGCCGAGGCAGAGGAAGCGCGCCGCGCGCCCGGTGCCGTGCGGCGGGTGGACGGCAGCGATCTCGCCGCGCTCCAGCCGGACTGGCCCTCGCTGCAAGGCCCGCACAATCTCCAGAACGCCGCCGTGGCCGTCGCCATCGTCGAGGCGCTGGGGATTTCCGCCGAGCAGTGGCAACCGGCGCTGCGCACGTTCAGCGGCCTCCCCCACCGCATGGAGCGCGTGGCCGAGGCAGGCGGCGTACTCTACATCAACGACAGCAAGGCGACCAACCCGGCCTCGACCGCACCCGCGCTGGCGGCCTATCCTCCCGCGCCTGCGCCGCGCATCCACTGGATTGTCGGGGGACTGCCCAAGGGCGACAACCTCGACGAATGCGTGCCGTACTTCGGCAATGTCACCGCCGCCTATACGATCGGTGACGCCGGAGCGCGCTTCGCCGAGATCCTTGCGCCTTATACCGAAGTGCACCGCAGCGAGATGATGGCCGAGGCCATCCGCGAGGCAATGACCCGCGCCGTTCCCGGCGATGTCATCATGCTTTCGCCCGCCTGTGCCAGCTTCGACCAGTTCCGCGACTACGAGGCGCGCGGGCTAGCCTTCCGCCAGATCGTCGAGGCGCTGCTGGAATCGCAGGGCAGCGATGCCGAGGGGATGAAGCACTGATGGCTACCGTCGCGCCCGGTAACGCGCCCGGCACCGGAACGTCTCCCGCCAATGTGCGCTACAACCGCAACCGTCGCGGCCAGCTGGCGATCTGGTGGCAGGAGATCGACCGCACCGTGCTGGCCATCGTCCTGATCCTCATGGGGATCGGCGCCGTCGCCGTGGCCGCCGGTTCCCCGGCAAGCGCCCGGCGCCTGTCGACCGCGCACGAGAAGCTCTCGCAACTGCACTTCTTCTGGCTGCACCTCCGCTGGCAGTTCGTCGGCCTCTGCGCGATGTTCTGGGCCTCCAGCCTGTCGAAGGACAGCGCCCGCCGGGTCGGCATCCTGATCGCGGCGGTCATGCTGGTGGGGCTGGTGCTGGTGCCGGTTGTCGGCTCCGAAGTGAACGGCGCGCGGCGCTGGCTCAAGCTCGGTTTCTCGATCCAGCCTTCGCAGTTCCTGGGTTCCGGCTTCCCGATCCTGCTGGCCTGGATTCTCTCGTGGCGCGCGCGCGATCCGCATATTCCGGTGGTGGCGATCTGCTTCTGCCTGATGGGCCTGCTCGGCGCGCTGCTCATGGCGCAGCCGGACTTCGGCTCGACGATGCTGTTTTCCGGCACCTTCTTCGTGATGATCCTGCTGGCGGGCATCCCCCTGAAGCGCATCGGCCTGTTCGCAGGGCTCGGCGTCGCGGGCATCGTCCTGATGTATTTCACTTATGACAACGGCCGGAACCGCATCGACTCGTTCCTGTCGGGCGGCAATGCCTTCGACCAGGTAGACCTTGCCCAGCGCACCCTGCTCAACGGCGGATGGTTCGGGCAGGGCTTCTGGATGGGCGCGCGCAAGATGGCGCTGCCCGAGGCGCATACCGACTACATCTTCTCGGTCATCGGCGAGGAATTCGGGCTGATCGCCTGCGTCATCATCGTCATGATCTACCTCGCGCTGCTGACGCGGGTGATGCTGCGCCTGACCGAGGAAGAGGACCTCTTCACCGTGCTGGCCGCCTCCGGCATCGCCTCGCAGTTCGGCGGACAGGCCTTCATCAACATCCTGGTCAACCTCCAGCTCTTCCCCTCGAAGGGCATGACCCTGCCACTGATCAGCTACGGCGGCTCCTCCACGGTCGCCATGTGCATGACCGTGGGCCTGCTGCTGGCGATCACGCGCCGCAACCCGTTCATCAAGCGCGAGAAGTTCTCGCTCCGCGCCGTTGGAGACTTTTCTTCATGAGTTCGGCCGTAAAAGGCTCGGTAAGCCGTCACTACGTTCTCGCCGCGGGCGGGACCGGCGGACACCTCATTCCCGCCTTCGCGCTTGCCGCGGAGCTGGACCGGCGCGGGCATCACGTCGCGCTCATCACCGACGAGCGCGGCGCGGCGATTCCCGGCAAGCCCGACTATCTGCCCGCCCATGTCCTGCCGCAGGGCCGGATCGCGGGGAAGAACCCGCTGAACTGGCTCAAGGGCCTCAAGGGCATCCTGTCGGGCCGCGCCATGGCGCTGCGCCTGTTCGAGAGCTTCCAGCCGACCGCCGTGATCGGCTTCGGCGGCTATCCCGCGCTGCCGACGATGCTGGCGGCCCATTCCGCGAAGATCCCGACGATCCTGCACGAGCAGAACTCGGTGCTCGGGCGGGTGAACCGCTATTTCGCGGGCAAGGTCAACGCCATCGCCACGGCTTTCGAGCAAGTGGACCGCCTCGATCCGAAGCTGGCGGACAAAGTCACGCTCGTCGGCAATCCGGTGCGCGACGAAGTCCTCGCCCTGCGCGAGGCACCGTTCCCGGAATTCGCCGAGGACAGCCTGCTGCGCATCCTCGTGACCGGCGGCAGCCAGGGCGCGCGCGTGCTGTCCGAAGTCGTGCCGGACGGTCTCGCCATGCTGCCCCCGGCGCTGCGTTCGCGCCTTCAGGTGATCCAGCAGTGCCGGGCTGAGGATATCGAGGCCGTCCGCGCCCGCTATGCCGGTCACGGCATACCCGCCGAACTCGCGACTTATTTCGAGGACATGGCCGAGCGGCTTGCCGGTGCGCACTTGTTCATCGGCCGCTCGGGCGCCTCGACGATCGCGGAACTCACCGCTGTCGGCCGTCCCGCGATCCTGATCCCGCTGCCGATCGCCACCGACGACCATCAGGCCGCCAACACCCGCGAGATCGTCGCCGCGGGCGGCGCGCGTGCGATCCGTCAGGAAAACTTCACCGCGACCACGCTCGCGAAACAGATACAGGCCATGGCCCAGCATCCTGAAACCCTTGCCAATGCCGCCCACGCCTCGTGGAACTGCGGTTATCCCAATGCCGCCAGCGATCTGGCCGACCTCGTCGAGAGCTTCGGCGCCGCGCCGATCATGGACGTGATCCGCATGGAGAAGGCCATGCCCGCCAAGAGCGGCGAGGCCCTCGCGAAAGGCAAGCTCGCGAAGGAGTCCGTGCAGTGAGGGGCGTCGGCACCGATATCGGCACGATCCACTTCGTCGGCATCGGCGGCATCGGCATGTCCGGCATTGCCGAAGTGATGCACAACCTCGGCTATTCGGTGCAAGGCTCCGACATTGCCGAGGGCTATGTAGTCGAAGGCCTGCGCGGACGCGGGATCAAGGTCATGATCGGCCAGTCGGCCGATAACGTCGAAGGCGTGGCCGTGGTCGTTACCTCGACCGCCGTGAAGCGCGACAATCCCGAAGTCGTCTATGCGCTCGAAAACCGCATCCCCGTGGTCCGCCGCGCCGAGATGCTGGCCGAGCTGATGCGCCTCAAGAACACCGTCGCCGTGGCCGGTACGCACGGCAAGACCACCACGACCTCGATGGTCGCGGCGCTGCTCGATGCGGGCGGGATCGATCCCACCGTCATCAACGGCGGCATCATCAATTCCTACGGTTCGAACGCGCGCCTCGGCGCTTCGGACTGGATGGTGGTGGAAGCCGACGAGAGCGACGGCTCGTTCCTGCGTCTCGACGGCACCATCGCCGTCGTCACCAATATCGATCCCGAGCACCTCGACCACTACGGATCGTTCGACAAGGTGAAGGACTCCTTCGTCGAATTCATCGAGAACGTGCCCTTCTACGGCGCGGCGATGCTCTGCATCGACCACCCGGAAGTGCAGGCGATCATCCCCAAGGTTCGCGACCGCCGCGTGGTGACCTACGGCTTCTCGGCCCAGGCCGACATTCGCGGCGAGAACGTCACCCCGATTCCCGGCGGCAACCGCTTCGATGTGGCCCTGCGCCAGCGCGACGGCTCGTTCCGCCGGATCGAGGGCATCGAGCTGCCCATGCCGGGGCGCCACAACGTCCAGAACGCGCTGGCCGCCGTGGGCGTCGCGGTGGAGATGGGCTGTTCGGACGATTGCATCCAGAACGGCTTCTCGAAGTTCGGCGGCGTGAAGCGCCGGTTCACGAAGGTCGGCGAAGTCGAAGTCGAGGGCGGTGTCGTGACCGTGATCGACGATTATGGGCACCATCCGGTCGAGATCCGCGCCGTGCTCGCCGCCGCGCGCGAGGGTGTGCGGAACCGCGTCATCGCCGTGGTCCAGCCGCACCGCTTCACCCGCCTGCGCGACCACATGGAGGACTTCGAAGGCGCCTTCAACGATGCCGACGTGGTCTATGCCGCGCCGGTTTACGCGGCGGGCGAGCAACCGATCGAAGGCGTCGATTCCGAGCACATGGTCTCGGGTATGAAGGCACGCGGCCACCGTTCGGCGCAAGTCGTCGCCGGGCCGGACGCGCTGGCGGACGTGCTGGCAGGTTCGATCCAGCCGGGCGACATGGTCGTCTGCCTCGGCGCGGGCGATATCACCAAGTGGGCGGCAGGGCTGGCGGATGCGATCCGTTCCAAGAGGGCAGGATGAGCGGCGCCGTCACGCCTCGCCAACGTGCTTCGACAAGCTCAGCACGAGCGGGTTTTTACGTGTCTCGTGAAAGCTCGCTCATCCTGAGCCTGTCGAAGGATCATCCTGAGCCTGTCGAAGGATGATGGACGTGGCGCAACCTCACCTCCCGGACGTGCAGGGCAAGCTGAAGGCCGCCGCGCCGCTGGCGCCGCTCGTCTGGTTCAAGTCGGGCGGGACGGCCGAGTGGCTGTTCGAGCCGAAGGACCTGGCCGACCTGCAAGGCTTCCTGCGCGACCTCGATCCCTCGGTTCCGGTCATGGCGCTGGGCCTCGGCTCGAACATGATCGTGCGTGACGGCGGCGTTCCCGGCGTCGTTATCCGCTTGGGCAAGGCTTTCGCAAAAGTCTCCCGCGTCGATGATGTCACGCTGGAATGTGGCGGCGGGGCGAGCGGCATTCTCGTCTCTTCGACCGCGCGCGACAACGGCATTGCCGGGGTCGAATTCCTGCGCTCGATCCCCGGCACCGTCGGCGGCTTCGTGCGGATGAACGGCGGCGCTTATGGCGGCGAGGTCAAGGATGTGCTGATCGACTGCGACGTGGTCCTGCGCGACGGCTCGCTGGTCACGCTCGGCAATGCCGATCTCGGCTATACCTATCGCCACTCGCAGCTACCCGAAGGCGCCGTCGTCGTCGCCGCGCGCTTCAAGGGCCGCGCCGGGGAACCGGAAGCGATCCAGGCCGAGATGGACCGTATTTCCGCCAGCCGCGAAGCCAGCCAGCCGCTACGCAGCAAGACCGGCGGCTCGACCTTCAAGAACCCCGAAGGCCACAAGGCCTGGCAGCTCGTGGACGAAGCCGGATGCCGCGGCTTGACCCTCGGCGGTGCGCAAGTGAGCGAGAAGCACACCAACTTCCTGCTCAACGTCGCCGACGCCACCAGCAGCGATATCGAGGCCCTGGGCGAGGAAGTCCGCCGCCGGGTCAAGGAAAAGTCGGGCGTGACGCTCGAATGGGAAATCCAGCGGGTGGGACTATCCGCTGAAAGCAAGAAGTGAGTGATCCAGTGAGCCTCTCCAAACTCCACGTCGCAGTCCTGATGGGCGGTTGGTCGAACGAACGGCCGGTCTCGCTGATGAGCGGCGAGGGCGTGGCCAAGGCGCTCGAGTCCAAGGGCCACAAAGTCACCCGCATCGACATGGACCGCGATGTCGCGCTGCGCCTGTCGGAGGCGAAGCCGGATGTCGTGTTCAACGCGCTCCACGGCGCGCCGGGCGAGGATGGCACGGTGCAGGGCATGATGGACCTGATGGGCCTCACCTACACGCACTCGGGCCTCGCCACTTCGGTGATTGCCATCGACAAGGAACTGACCAAGCAGGCGCTGGTCCCGCACGGTATCCCGATGCCCGGTGGCCGCACCGTCGAGAGCGCCGAAATCCACGAGCGCGATCCGCTGCCGCGTCCCTATGTGCTGAAGCCCGTCAACGAGGGCTCCTCGGTCGGCGTCGCCATCGTCACCGATGAAGGCAATTACGGCAATCCCGTCGCGAAAGACGCCAAGGGCCCGTGGCAGGAATTCGACCGCCTGCTCGCCGAGCCGTTCATTCGCGGTCGTGAGCTGACCACCGCCGTGATCGGAGACCGCGCGCTGCTGGTCACCGAACTCAAGCCCAAGTCCGGCTTCTACGACTTCGACGCCAAGTATACCGACGGCATGACCGAACACGTCTGCCCGGCGGAAATCCCCGACGCAATCACCGCGGCCTGCAAGGACCTCGCGCTGCGCTCGCACCAGTTGCTCGGCTGCAAGGGCACCAGCCGCGCCGACTTCCGCTGGGACGATACGCAGGGCGTCGAGGGCTTGTTCCTGCTGGAGGTCAACACCCAGCCGGGCATGACCCCGCTCAGCCTCGTCCCCGAACAGGCGCGCGCCTGCGGCATGGAATACCCCGATCTCGTGGAGGCCATTATCGCCGAAGCGCTTGCCGACGCCGGAAAGGTCGCCAAGGGGGGCAAATGAGCCAGACGATCCGGCGCAAGCCGAAGACAGCGCGAAAGGCCGCAGCGGCCCGGAACACCAAGGCCAAGGTCCGCCAGGCCAAGGCGACGAGCGGCACGGCCGTCGACACGGTGATGAGCTGGTTGCCCTTCACCGAGGAGCAGCTTCACAAGATCTTCCTCGTCGCCATCCTCGGCGGCGCGGGGCTGCTGATCTGGGTCGTCGCCAATGCGGCGGGCGTGCCGATGCTGGCGGGCAAGCAGTTCGCGCAAGTCGCCGCCGATGCCGGGTTCGAGGTGAAGCGCGTCGAAGTGCGCGGGGTGAAGAACCTCAACGAGCTGAAAGTCTACGAAAAGGCGCTGGCCGAGCGCGACCGGGCGATGACCCAGGTCGATCTCGACGGGCTGCGCGGCGAATTGATGGGCCTCTCGTGGGTCAAGGACGCGCGCGTCTCGCGCCAGCTTCCCGACACGCTGGTGATCGACATCGTCGAGCGCGCCCCCCATGCAGTGCTGCGCAAGGCCGACCGCTTCGTGCTGATCGACGAGACCGGACAGGAGCTTGAGGCGATCAACCGCAAGGACGCCAAGGGCAAGCTGATCGTCTCCGGGCCCGGCGCGGGCCAGCAGGTGACGCAGCTCGGGCACTTGCTGGAAGCCGCGCCCGCGCTCCAGCCGAAAGTGCAGGAAGCCGAATGGATCGGAAACCGCCGCTGGAATCTGACGTTTCAGACCGGGCAGGTGCTGGCCCTGCCGGAAGGCGACACCGAATCGGCGAGCGCGCTCGTCACCTTCGCAAGGCTGGACGGCACCAATCGGCTGATCGGCGGCAAAGTGACGGCGATCGACATGCGCGCGAAGGACCGCATCTACTTGCGGGTGCCCGACGGCGAAGGACAGGAATTGGCGATGAAGGCGGGGGCAGTGCCGCATACCGGTGCAGAAGCGAGCGGGGCCACGGCGCCCACGACCGCCGTGGCGGCGGAGGAACAGTAATGGCGCCGCCCCGCATCACCCGCGTGTTCGGCGCGGTCAATATCGGCTCCTTCCGCATTTCCGCGATCGTCGCGGGCATGTCGGAGATGGGCGACATGATCGTGCTCGGCTCCGGCCACCGCGCCAGCCAGGGCATCAAGCGCGGCTATGTCACCGACATGGCCGCGGCGACTTATGCCGTGCGCGACGCTATCGACCGCGCCGAGAAGATGGCCGACACCAGCGTGTCGAAAGTCTGGATCGGCTGCTCGGGGGCAGGGTTGGCCAGCCGCATCGACCAGTTCGATGCCGAGATCGGCGGCCGCCGCATCGAGCAGGAGGACATCGACCAGCTGCTGATCTCGGCGCGCGAGGTGATCCAGCCGGACGGACGCATGGTGCTCCATGCCCAGCCCGCGCAATATCGTCTCGACGGCGCCCACGGCGTCGGCAATCCCACCGGCCTCCATGCTGAGCGGCTCGGCGTCGATATCCATATCGTGCTGGCGGACGGCGCCCCGATCCGGAACCTGACCGAGGCGGTGCAGTGCGCGCACCTCGAAGTCGAGGCGGTGGTCGGCTCGCCGATCGCGGCGGGGCAGGCCTGCCTCTCGCCCGAGGAGCGCGATCTCGGGGTGGCGCTCGTCGAATTCGGCGCGGAAGTCACCAACGTCGCGGTCTATTCGCATGGGCTGCTGATCGACATGATCTCGATCCCGATGGGTTCGGCGGATATCACCGACGCGGTCGCCTCCGCCTTCGGCATCCGCCGTTTCCAGGCCGAGCGGCTGAAATGCGTGAACGGCTCGGCCATCGCCAGCCCGCACGACCACCGCGAGATGATTCCCGTCAACGCGCCGGGCGAGGAAGGCACCGGCCCGATCGCCCGCCATGCCGACGACAAGAACCGCATTCCCCGCGCCGAACTGATCGGTGTCATCACCGGCCAGCTCGGCATCCTGATGGAAGAGATCAACAAGGCGCTCAAGCTGATGCGCTTCAACGCCCAGCGCGGCAAGCAGGTGGTTTTCACCGGCGGCGGCGCGGAACTGGTGGGACTGGCGGACTATGCGCAGGCCGCGCTCGGCAAGCCGGTGCGGATCGGGCGGGTGCCGCATCTCTCGGGACTGGCCGAAGCCCACGTGAAACCGGGCTTCTCGACGCTGGCGGGCCTGGTGCTCTATGCCGCCGCCGACCCCATCGATATCCGTACTTTCGGCAAGAACCGTCAGGGTACAGTACGTTACAGCGGTCTTGGCGTAGTCAATCGCGTCTATAGAGCCCTGAGGGAATACTTCTGAGTGATTTGGCCAGTCGTGCAATCCCTGCGACAGGGACGGCAGGATTGGCTGGAATTGGCGGTTTCGCCTGTGGACAACAGCCCTGCGCGCTTTGCCTTGATGAAGGCAGGCGTGCAATCAGGCTAGTCAAGATAATTTTCTTCGCGCACGTGCCTGCCAGGAGAACGAAATGAGCATCAACATCGGACCGCCGGCGATCGAAGAGCTTCGTCCGCGGATTGTCGTCATCGGCGTAGGCGGTGCGGGCGGCAACGCCATCGCCAACATGATCCAGGCCCAGATAGAGGGCGTGGACTTCGTCGTCGCCAATACCGACGCCCAGGCGCTCAACAATTCTATCGCGGAAACGCGCATCCAGCTCGGTCCGGAAATCACCCAGGGTCTCGGCGCCGGTGCGCGTCCGGAAGTGGGCCGCGCCGCTGCAGAGGAAACCATCGAGGACATCGAGCGCCTGCTCGAAGGCGTCCACATGGTCTTCATCGCCGCCGGCATGGGCGGCGGCACCGGCACCGGCGCCGCACCGATCATCGCCCAGGCCGCGCGCGCCAAGGGCGTGCTGACGGTCGGCGTGGTTTCCAAGCCGTTCATGTTCGAAGGCACGCGCCGCATGCGCTCTGCCGACGCCGGTATCGAGGAGCTGCAGAAGCACGTCGATACGCTGATCGTCATCCCGAACCAGAACCTGTTCCTGGTCGCCAAGGCGGATACCACCTTCAAGGAAGCCTTCTCGCTCGCCGACGAAGTGCTCCAGCAGGGCGTGCGCTCGATCACCGACCTGATGATCATGCCGGGCCTCATCAACCTCGACTTCGCGGACGTCCGCTCGGTCATGGGCGAGATGGGCAAGGCGATGATGGGCACGGGCGAGGGCGAAGGCCCGAACCGCGCGCTGGAAGCCGCCGAACGCGCCATAGCGAACCCGCTGCTCGACGGCGTGTCGATGCAGGGCGCCAAGGGCGTGATCATCTCGATCATCGGCGGCGACGACATGAAGCTGCTCGAAGTCGACGAAGCCGCGAACCACATCCGCGAGCTGGTCGATCCCGATGCGAACATCATCTGGGGCTCGGCGTTCAACCCCGACCTCCAGGGCAAGATCCGCGTCTCGGTGGTCGCCACCGGCATCGAACAGACCACCGAAATGGCCGAGATCGCGGCGCGTCCGCTGAACCTCAGCGCCTCGCGCGGCCCGGTTCGCCCGATGGTCTCGCGCCCGGTGCCAAGCGCGCCTGCACCGCTCGTCACCCCGGCTCCGGCCGTGGCAATCCCGCAGACGCCTGCCGCTTCGGTCTCCGAGCCGTTCGAACTCTCGACCCCCGCTCCCGAGGCGGCCGAGCAGCCGTTCGAACTCGAACTCGGCGCCAGCGAGGAAGTCGAGCCGGAAGCGCCGGTCGCTTACGCCGGTCTGCGCAGCAGCCAGCCGCTCGATCTCGGCGCGCCCCAACCATCGGCAGCCCGTCCGCAGGACGAACTGCTGCTGAACGGCAGCCAGCACGCCGAGCCGGAAGTGCCGGTGCGCGCGCCTGCGCCCAGCCAGCCTGCAATCAGCCAGCCTGCCCCCGCTCCGGCCCGTCCGGTCGGCGGCGGCTCCACGCTGTTCGAGCGCATGACCAGCCTCTCGCGCCCCAAGCCCACTCCGGCAGAGCCTGCCGGTGACGACGACGACGGCGCTTCGATCAGCATCCCGCGCTTCCTCGGGCGGCAGAACAACCAGTAAGCGAGACGGGCGGAGGTGTGCGCATCTCCGCCCGTTTTCGCAAGGTTCAGGATCGGCGCGGCATAGGCGCGGCCGGTCGATTTCCGGCAAAGGCCCGACCCATTCGGGCCTTTGCGCGTTTGTAGAGGTTTTTCGGTTCGTGCGGCTACGTCAGAGGGTTTCGAGCAAGTGGCTGGCTTCGGCGGCCGCCCATGTTGCACTCGCCGTTCCTGCCGCAGGTCTCGCGGTCGCTTTCGTGGCGACACCGGCCTCGGCTGCGCCCGTGGTTCAGGCGCTGCCCAGCGCGGACCAGACGAAGCTGAATGCGGCGCTGGCCCGTCTCGGTCGCGATCCGCGTGACGTTTCCGCCCTGATCGATGCCGGTGACGCGGCGCGCAGGCTCGGCGATTTCGACGCCGCGATCGGCTTCTATCGCCGCGCCGACGAAATTTCCGCCGGGAATGCCCGCGTGAAGGCGGGGCTCGCCGCCTCGCTGGCGCAGAGCGGCGATCCGGTGGCGGCATTGCCGCTCTTCGCCGAAGCCGAGCGGGCCGGGGCCAGCCCGACCCGCCTGGCTGCCGACCGCGGCCTCGCCTACGATCTCGTTGGCGATAACGCGACGGCGCAGCGCTACTATGCACTGGCGCTCGGCGGTGCGAACGACGAGGACGTGCGCATGCGTCTGTCGATCAGCCAGGCGATTGCCGGAGATGCCCAGGCTGCCGAGACTACGATCATGCCGCTGCTGCGCAAGCAGGACAAGCCGGGCTGGCGCACGCGCGCCTTCTCGCTGGCCATCGCGGGCGACACCAAGCAGGCGGTCGAGGTGTCCAATACGATCCTGCCGCCGCAGCTCGCCCAGAACATCGCGCCTTATCTGCGCTACATGCCGCGCCTGACCCGCGCGCAGCAGGCGGCGGCGGCGAATCTCGGCAAGTTCCCGCGCGCCTCCGAGATCGGTCACGACGATGCCCGCATCGCCGCCTACAAGCCGGTGCAGGTGGCGAGTGCCGACGCCAATCTCGTCCCGCGCGGCGAGGCGCTGGGCAGCGGCAAGGCGCCCGAGCGGCCTGCGCGCACGACGCGGACCGGCAGCGGAAGCAAGGCAGGACCGAAGACCGGCGGCGCGTCGCTCGCGGCGGCCGATCCCTATCGCCTTGGCGGTACGCGCACGACGCGCTCCACGTCCAGTGCCGCGAAGGCACCGGAACCGGCCCGCGTCGCCCCGCCCGAGCCGAAGCCGACCATCGAGCGCGATGGCACGACCGGCGAACTGCCGCCGCTCGCGAGCGCGCCTCCGACCACGACGCCCGCATCGTCCCCGGTTCCAGCCTCGACTTCGGCACCTGTCGCGGCCAAGCCTGCGATCACGTCGCCGGCCGCAGCCTCGTCGCTCCCGCCGGGCTTCGATCCGAAGGCCCTCGGTGCGGCGCCGGTTCACACGGCGGCTGCGTCGCCTCTGAGCAGTGGCGCAGCGCCGGGCTTCGATCTGGCCCGTTCCGTTCCGGCTCAAGGCGCTCAGGCAACGCCCGTTCCGGCGGCAGTGACGCCCACGCCCGCGCCCGTCCCGGCGGCAACCGCGCCCGCCGAAAAGCCGCCCGAGCCGGGCGCGCAGCAGCTTTCGCTGGCGCAGATCTTCGCCGATATCGGCAAGCCGACGATGCAGAGCATGCCTGCTTCCGGCGCGGTCGATATTCGCCAGATCGAACCGGCCCGTCCCGCACCGCCGAAGATCGTGCCGCCCAAGCCAGAGCCGGAAGCATCCAAGCTGGCCGAGAAGGCTCCCGCCAAGGCCGATTCCAAGGCGAAGCCGGACCCCAAGGCCAAGGCTGGCACCAAGGCGGAGGCCGACGACGAGGACAAGCCTGCCGGAAAGGTTGCTCCCAAGACCAGGGCGGAAATCGCCAAAGCCAAGGCGGAAGCGGTCAAGGAAGCCAAGGCCAAGAAGCCTACGCCCCCCTCGCATCCAAGCCGAATCTGGGTGCAGATCGGCGTCGGGCGCGACAAGGCCGCCATCGCCTTCGACTGGCGCCGCTACAACAAGCAGGCACCGGCGCTGTTCAAGGGGCGCGAGCCTTACGTCAGCGAGATGGGGCGGACCAACCGCATCCTGATCGGTCCCTTCGCGACGCAGAAGGCGGCGAGCAGCTTCATGGCCGATGCCAAGAAGCAGGGCTTTTCCGATGCCCTGCCGTGGACCAGTCCCGCCGGACAGGTCGTGGACGCGCTTTCCGCAAAGTAAGGCTGGCCGAGAAGTAAGACTGGCCGCGAAGGAAGACAGGCTCGGTTCGCCCCGACTGCCTGTCGTCCGGCCTTATCCACATCCTGTTAACAGGCTAGTGGAGTTTTGCGCAGGCGATCGCATGTCCCGGATTGTGCTTGCCCCCCTTGGCAAAGCATCCATGCCTCCGTCGCGTCGCGGAGGGCAAATGTCGGAAATCATGAGAACGGTACAGGACGACATTGGCCGAGAGGACGAATCCGCTCCGATCGAGATGCTGGCGTCGCTGTTCGAAGCGCGCGACTGGGCCTTCGAATATGCGGGCGAGGACGAAATCTCGGCCGAAGTGAAGGGCGCCTGGGCGACTTACCAGATCCAGGCGATCTGGCGGGTGGAGGACCGGGTCCTGCAACTGCTCTGCCTGCCCGACATTCGCATCGCCGACAGCAAGCGGCAGGCGATGTTCGAGGCGCTGGCGCTCATCAACGAGCAGATCTGGGTCGGCCATTTCGACACCTGGTCCAGCAGCGGCGTGGTGCTCTATCGCCATGGCCTGATGCTCGGCGAGGACGGATTGCTCGGCCCCGGCCAGGCGCAGACCGTGGTCGAGGCCGCGATCGAGGAATGCGACCGCTTCTACCCGGTATTCCAGTTCATCCTCTGGGGCGACAAGACCCCGACCGAGGCGCTGGCTGCCGCGATGATCGACGCCGCCGGAGAAGCCTGAACTGGCCCCGTCGGGGGCGGTGTCATTGGGTCTTGGCAGCCTTCGGGCGCTCCCCTAAGCGCGGGATCGAATACGAATTCGCGCAAGGGGAATGATATGAACCGCTTTGGAAACATCCTTCTGGTCGGCTGCGGCAACATGGCCGGTGCCATGCTCGAAGGCTGGCTGAAGGGCGGCATGTCGCCTTCGGCATTCACGGTCGTCGATCCCCGCCGCGAGAGCGTGCCGGAAGGCGTCACCCTGCTGCGCGAACTGCCGCGGGAAGGGCGCTTCGACGCCGTCATGCTCGGCATCAAGCCGCAGGGGCTGGACGAGGCGGCGCCCGCCATCGCGCCGCTGGTCGGCCGGGGCACCGCGCTGTTCTCGATCCTTGCAGGCGTCGAATTCGACAGCCTCGCCGCGCGCTTCCCGGATGCTGGCGCCATCGTGCGGATCATGCCGAACCTTGCCGCCGCCATCGGCAAGTCGCCGATCGCGCTCGATGCACGGGGCCTCGACGAGACCGGCCGCGTGGCGGTCACGGCGATGATGGCGCATCTCGGCACGCCCGAGTGGCTGGCGCGCGAGGATCTGTTCGATTCCGTGACCGCGCTTGCAGGCTGCGGCCCGGCATTCGTCTACCGCTTCATGGATGCGCTGGCGGCGGGCGGGGTCGCGCTGGGCCTGGAAGAAGGGCAGTCGCAGCGCCTTGCCGTGGCGATGGTGGAAGGGGCGGCGCAGCTCGCCGCGGCCTCGCCGTTCTCGCCGGGCGAACTGGCGGACAAGGTCGCCAGTCCCGGCGGCTCGACCCGCGCGGGCATGAACGTGCTCGATGCGGACGAGGCGCTGGCCCGCCTGATCGCCGCGACGATGACCGCCTCGCGCGACCGCAATGCCGAAATGGCCGCCGAAGCCCGCAAGGGCTGAGGCAACTCGCGGCGGGTCCGTTCATTTTTACATTTTGACACAAAGACGAACTTCCGGTTTTTCTTGAAATCGCGGTCTTGCGAGACGATATTCCTTCTGTCCGGGCACCGCATTTCGCTGGTGCCCGCCAAAGGAGTTTGAAATGGCGAATTGGAACGACCCCCAGCCCCGCACGGGCTTCGGTGCGTCTCCGAGCCTTGACGGACGCGAAGCCGGCCGGGCCACGTATGACGCGGGTCTGCGCAGCTACATGCTGTCCATCTACAACTACATGGCCTCGGGCGTGCTGCTGTCGGGCATCGTGGCGGTGCTCTTCGCGAATTCCGGCATGGCGGTGCAGGTGCTCAGCACCCCGCTGCGCTGGGTCATCATGCTGGCGCCGCTCGGCTTCGTGCTGGCGATGAACTTCGGCCTGAACCGGATGAAGACCTCGACCGTCCAGATGCTCTACTGGGGCTTCTGCGTGGTCATGGGCCTGTCGCTCTCGGCGATCTTCCTGGTCTTCACCGCGACCTCGATCGCGACGACGTTCTTCGCGACCGCTGCCGCCTTCGCGGGCCTCAGCCTCTACGGCTACACCACCAAGAAGGACCTGTCGGGCTTCGGCACCTTCCTGATCATGGGTCTGGTCGGCATTCTGGTGGCGATGGTCGTCAACATCTTCGTCGGTTCGACGGTGCTGCAGCTGGCGATTTCGGTGCTCGGCGTGCTGATCTTCGCGGGCCTTACCGCCTACGACACGCAGATGCTCAAGAACCAGTACTTCCAGCTTCGCGGCACCGAGTTCCTCGGCAAGGCCGTGGTGATGGGTGCGCTCAGCCTCTACCTGGACTTCATCAACATGTTCCAGTTCCTGCTGAGCTTCCTGGGCGATCGCCGTTAATCCACGGTTTTTTGATCGGGAAACAGGATATGCCCGGTGCGATTCGTCGCACCGGGCATTTTCATTGGAGTCGAGTCGCGATAGAATCCCGGCCATTGTAAGAACTGGGCTGAAATCGGCCTGAGCACTGGAGTTTCCGGGGTGGTAAACCTGAAGAATAGAGGCCTGCTGCGCGGTCTCTCGCTGATGACGGGTTCGCTCGTCGCCCTGCTTTCGGGTTGCGGCCCCAAGGAAGTCGCTGTGGCGCCGCCGCCGCCGCCGCCCCAGGTGGTGATCCCGCCCCGGCCGATGCCGCCGCTCGGCGCCTCGCCCAACATGGTGGTTCCGGCGCTGGCGGTCGACGGTTCGCGCCGCACGGTCAACACTGGCGTTTCCTCGGCCCAGACGGTCTGGAACCTGCGTTCGGCCTACAATGTGGCGGCGCTGAACTGCGTCGGCCCGCAGTACGAGCCGATCCTGGCGGGCTACAAGGACTTCCTGAAGAAGCACCTGAAGTCGCTGACCGCGGCGAACAAGGCCTTGGATAAGGAATTCAAGACCCGTTACGGCGCCAAGTCCGTGCGCGAGCGGGAATCCTACCAGACCCAGGTCTACAACTTCTTCGCACTGCCGCCGGTCGTTCCGGCGCTCTGCAACGCGGCGATGGGGCTTTCGGTCGATCTTCAGGCCGTGCCGGCCGGTCAGCTCGACGGCTTCGCGGTGACCGGTCTCGCCAAGGCGGAGGCTCCGTTCAAGGAGTTCTTCAACAGCTACGACCAGTACCGCGCCGACCTCGCCGCCTGGGAATCCCGCTACGGCGCCGGTGCCACGGCGGGTGCGCCTGCCCCGACCACCCCGGTGGCCGTCGCTCCCAGCCTCGGCCAGCAGGCCTCTTCGCGCTGAGCCGTCGCCCGCGGGAGGGCTCGCCCCAAGCACTCCCGCGAGGTCCGCGAATTTGCGGGCACTTCATTTTTGCTCTTTCATGGGGAAGAGCACTTCGCTAAGGGAGCGCCTCGCAGAGCGCCTTGCGCCTTGCGAAAATACTGGAACGGGGCCGTAGCTCAGATGGGAGAGCGCGTCGTTCGCAATGACGAGGTCAGGGGTTCGATCCCCCTCGGCTCCACCAGTATATAAGGATTGATGTATGTCCGGCCCCGCGCCGGGCATCACCCGGCCCGAGACATGGCCGGGTTTTTTGTTTATCTGCGATGCGCCGCTTTTCCCGCGGCGCAAGGCACTGGAAGAGAGCCGGTGCCGCCGCGGCGATGCCATCGCCAGCCCATTTCAGCTCTCAGGATTGCCGGAAGCCAGACACATGCATTTTCTCGACCAGGCCAAGATCTACATCCGTTCGGGCGGCGGCGGTCCGGGTGCGGTATCCTTCCGGCGCGAGAAGTACGTCGAGTACGGCGGTCCCGACGGCGGCAACGGCGGCAAGGGCGGTGACGTCGTGTTCGAGGCCGTGGCCGGTCTCAATACGCTGATCGACTTCCGCTATACCCAGCACTTCAAGGCCCCGCGTGGCGGCCACGGCATGGGCAAGAACCGCAACGGTGCGGCGGGCAAGGATCTTGTCATCAAGGTCCCGGTCGGCACCCAGATCATCGACGACGAGGACCGCGAAACCGTCCTGGCCGACCTTACCGAGGCGGGTCAGCGGGTCGTGCTGCTCGAAGGCGGCATGGGCGGACGCGGCAATGCCAGCTACAAGACCAGCACCAACCGCGCCCCGCGCCAGCACCAGCCGGGCATCTCGCCGCAGGAGCTGTGGGTCTGGCTGCGCCTCAAGCTGCTGGCCGACGTCGGCCTCGTCGGCATGCCGAATGCGGGGAAGTCTACCTTCATCAACAAGCTGTCGAACACCAAGGCCAAAGTCGGCGACTACGCCTTCACCACGCTGCGCCCGCAGCTTGGCGTCGTCACCCACAAGAACCGCGAATTCGTGCTGGCCGACATTCCCGGCCTGATCGCGGGCGCTGCCGACGGCGCGGGCATCGGCGACCGCTTCCTCGGCCATATCGAGCGCTGCCGCGTGCTCGTCCACCTCATCGACATCTCCAGCACCGACCCGGTCGAGGCGATGCAGATCGTCGAGGAAGAGCTGGAGGCCTACGGCGAAGGGCTTGAGGACAAGCCGCGCCTCGTCGCGCTCAACAAGATCGACCTCGTGGACGATGCCCTGGCGGCGGACTACGCGAAGGAACTGCTCAAGGCCGGTGCCGACGAGGTGTTCCCGATCTCGGGCGCGACCGGCAAGGGCATGTCGAAGCTGCTCGATGCGGTGATCGACTATCTCCCCGCCGCCACCGTGACCGAACGTCCCGAAGGCGAGCGCGAGGAAGCCGACGACAAGCCCTGGTCGCCGATCTGAGCGGACAGGTGAGAGCGGGCGGCGCAGGCCGTCGCTCGCGATTATTCGATTGCGTTTCAAAGCTATGTTGGCAGGCGAGGTAGTCCTCGCTAGACCATGGCGATGACGTTCATGAAGACGCTTCTCGCCGCCACGCTGCTCCTGTCTCCTGCGGCCGCTTTCGCGCAGAACGCGCCGCTGCGGGAGTTTTCCAGTCAGCCCATCGCGCTCGGCACCAGCTACCAGCTTCATTCCGCCGTGCTGGATGACACCCGCGAACTGAACGTCTGGCTGCCGACCGGCTACGAGAAATCGACGGATCGCTACCCGGTCGTCTACCTGCTGGACGGCGGGCTGGATCAGGACTTCGTCCATATCGCCGGCCTCGGCAATCTCGCCTCGCTCAGCTGGACTTACGGCCCGATGATCGTGGTCGGCGTACAGACGAAGAACCGCCGCGCCGAACTGACCGCCCGGCCCAGCGATCCGCGCTACCTTTCCGCCTTCCCCGAGAGCGGGGGCGCCGACAGGTTCCGCCGGTTCCTGCGGCAGGAAGTCGTGCCTTTCGTCGAAGCGCGCTTCCGCACCGGAGATCGCCGCGCGATCATGGGCGAATCGCTGGCCGGGCTGTTCGTCGTCGATACCCTGCTCAAGGACCCGACGCTGTTCGGCGACTATGTGGCGATCAGCCCCAGCCTCTGGTGGGACGACCGCCGCCCGCTCGCCGATCTCGCCCGCACCGCCCACGTGAAGGACATGACCAAGGCGCGGCTCTATCTCGCGGTGGGCGACGAGGGTGGCACTATGCAGGACGGGATCGACCGCCTTCGCACTTTCCTCGAAGCGCAGCCGCCCGAGCGCGTCAGCTTGCGCTACGACGATTTCAGCAAGAGCGCCTCCCACGCCACCGTCTATCACCACGCGGCGGAAGACGCGCTGCGCTGGCTCTATCCGGCCCCGCCTTACGAAGGCGAGGGCACCCCGTGGTTCATGATCGAGGGCGCCCAGCCGCCGCAGAAATAGGGGCGCGAAAAAATACTGCCGCGTCCACGCCGGCGAAGCTATGGGGCGGCGCATGAACACTATCGCCACCCGCAAACCGGTCGACGGCAAGGCCGCGCTGCTCATGCTCGGCCTTTGCGCGATCTGGGGCATGCAGCAGACCGCGATCAAGGCCGCCGCCGCTGACATGGCGCCGGTCCTCCAGATCTGCCTGCGTTCCGGAATCGCGGCGCTGTTCATCGCCGTACTGGTTTTCGCGCGGGGCGAGAGCCACGCGCTGCGCGGCGGCACCTGGAAGCCGGGTGTGGTGATCGGCGCGCTCTTCGCGCTCGAAAACCTGTTCATCGGCGAGGGGCTGCGCTTCACCAATGCCTCGCATATGGGGATATTCCTTTATACGGCGCCGATCTTCACCGCGCTGGGCCTCCATTTCGACCTCCCCGAAGAACGCCTGAGTCCGCTGCAATGGCTGGGCATCGTCACTGCGTTTGGCGGGGTGGCGGTCTCGTTTCTCGGCGGCGCGGGAACCGGCGGGGGAAGCGGTTCGGGGCGCAGCACGGCGTGGATCGGCGATCTCATGGGCGTCGGTGCCGGTGCAGCCTGGGGCGCGACGACGCTGACTTTGCGCTTTTCCCGCCTTTCGCAGGCGCCGAGCAGCGTGACGACGCTCTACCAGTTGCTCGGCGCCTTCGTGCTGCTGGGCCCGCTCGCGCTCGCCACCGGGCAGACCTGGGTGACGGCAACGCCGCTGCTGGGGTTGAGCATGACGTTCCAGGTCGTCTTCGTCTCGTTGATCAGCCTGCTGATCTGGTTCGGCATGCTGCGCGCCTATCTTGCCTCTCGGCTCGGCGTACTCTCGTTCATGACGCCGCTGTTCGGCCTGGTCTTCGGCGTGGTGCTGCTGGACGAGCGGCTCGAACCGGCCTTCATCGGCGGCGCGATCATGGTGATAGCGGGCATCCTGCTGGTCAGCGGCCACGAGATGTTCCGCGCCCGGCAGGCGCGGGGCATCGCTTCGGCCGACTAGGGTGCGCTTTCGCAAGCGAATGCTTTCCCCGAATCGGCAACTGTCCTAGAGGCTCGGCTTCCATGCCTGTATCGCGCCTTTCCGATCTCTCCGACAGAGCCCTCGCACCCCGCCTCGTCATCAAGGTCGGCTCGGCGCTGCTCGTGGGCAAGGAGGGCGTGCGGCGCGCCTGGCTGACCGCGCTGGTCGCCGAGATCGCCGAAGCGCGCGCGCGCGGTCAGGACGTGATCGTCGTCTCCTCGGGCGCCATCGCGCTGGGCGCGGCGACGCTGGGGCTGGAGAAGGGCGGGCGCGGCTCGCTGGCCGATGCGCAGGCCGCCGCCGCCGTCGGCCAGATCGCGCTGTCCGGTCTCTGGGCCGAACTGCTCGGCAGCCACGGCCTCACTGCCGCGCAAATGCTGCTGACGCTGGACGACCTCGAGGATCGCCGCCGCTACCTCAACGTCACCGCCACGCTCACCCGCCTGCTCGATGCGGGCGCGGTGCCGGTCATCAACGAGAACGATTCGGTCGCGACGCAGGAAATCCGCTTCGGCGACAACGACCGCCTCGCCGCCCGCGTCGCCCAGGCCGCGCAGGCGAGCGCCGTGCTGCTGCTCTCCGACATCGACGGCCTCTACGATCGCCACCCCAAGGAGCCGGGCGCCCGGATGATCCCGGTGGTCGAGGGTGTCACGGCGGAAGTCCACGCCATGGCCAGCACCGAATCGAACTCCGGCATGGGTTCGGGCGGCATGGTCTCGAAACTCCAGGCCGCCGAGATCGCTGAGTTGGCAGGCATCTGCCTCGTGATCGGCAACGGCCAGCACGATCGCCCGGTGGCGCGGATCATCGGCGAAGGCATCGGCACCCTGTTCCTGCCGCGCCGCCGCGCAGGCGCCCGCAAGGCCTGGCTCGGTGGACGGCTGCGGCTCAAGGGCAGCATCCATGTCGATGCCGGGGCCGCCGCCGCCCTGACGCGCGGATCGAGCCTGCTCGCCAAGGGCGTCACCGGGGTGGAAGGCCACTTCGAGCGCGGCGATCCCGTCGCCATCGTCGATGCCGAGGCCCGCGTCGTCGCCCACGGCCTTTCCGAATATCACGCGGGCGAGTGCGCCGCGATCCGGGGCCTGCACTCCAGCGAGCAGGCCGAAGTGCTCGGTTATTCGCCCCGTTCATCCGTGGTGCATCGCGACCAGCTTGTTCTGAAATGATGGAATTCGATTACCCCACCATCGCGCTGACCGGAGCCACCGGCTTCGTCGGCCAGTCGCTGCTCGATGAAGCCGTCGCCGCCGGATACAACGTCCGCGCGCTCACCCGCCGCGAACAGGAGCCGCGCGAGAACGTCACCTGGGTCCGCGGCGAACTGCGCGACACCGCCTCGCTCTCCGAACTGACGCGCGGGGCCGAGGCGATCCTGCACGTAGCAGGCGTCGTCAGTGCGCCCGATGCCGCCGGATACGAGGCAGGCAATGTCGCCGGAACCCTCAACGTGATCGAAACGGCGGTGGCCAAGGGCATCCGCCGCCTCGTCTTCGTATCCTCGCTCTCCGCCCGCGAACCGGGGCTGTCGGCTTACGGCGCCTCCAAGGCCAAGGCCGAGAAACTCCTGCGCGCCAGCCCGCTCGACTGGACCATCGTGCGCCCGCCCGCGATCTATGGCCCGCGTGACCGGGAGATGTTCGAACTGTTCCGCGCCGCGCGCTGGGGTCTGGTGCCGGTGCCGAAGGGCGCGGCCTCGATGATCCACGTCGAGGACCTCGCACGCCTGCTCGTGGCGCTGATTCCGGGTGGCGAGGACGTGACCGGCAAGCTCTTCGAACCCGACGACGGCAAGCCGCTCGGCTGGGATAATGCCGAGATGGCGCGTGCCATCGGCACCGCCGTCGGCCACCGCGTGCGGGTGTTCACACTCTCGCCGGGGGCGCTGGACAAGGCGGCGAAAGTGGACCGGTTCCTGCGCGGCGACGGTGCGAAGATGACCGCCGACCGCGCGGGGTATCTCAGCCATCCGGACTGGGTGGTCGGCGCGGAGGCGGCGGTGCCTGCGTCGATCTGGGAGCCGCGCATCGATACGCGCGACGGGCTGCGGGCGACTGCCGAGTGGTATCGGGCCAGCGGGTGGCTTTGAGGAAGTAGGAAGTCCTGGGGGATGATCCCCCAGACCCTCGGAATGTCGACCTTGTGCGCTACCTATCGGTCCTGCGCTCCCTGCGGCGCAGCCATTAAGTCTCCCGACGCGACCATGGGCGCGCAACGGCTAGGTGGCACCCGACCTAGACAGTATTGGGGGTGCAGGGGGGCTATGCTCCCCTGCTTTTCCCTTTCCTACTTCAAAGAAATCGCCGCCTGCACCACCCCTGCACAAGGCCCGAACCCGATCGAAACCGCGCCCTCGGCCACAAACCGGCCCGACAGCGCGAGTTCGTCGCCATCCTCAAGAAACGTGCGCGTCTCGCCGGTCGGCAGCGTCACCTTTTCGCGGCCGGAGCGGGTGATCTCCATCAGGCTGCCTTGCGAGCCGTCCTCCGGACCCGAGATCGTGCCGGTGCCGAGCAGGTCGCCGGGGTTCATCTCACAGCCGTTGGAGGCGTGGTGCGCCACCATCTGCGCGATCGTCCAGTACATGTTGCCCGCCGGACCATGGCTGAGGCGCTGGGCGGGCAGGCCTTCGCCGCGCATCTTCTCGGTGCTGAGGCTGACTTCGAGGTCGAGCGAAAGCGCGCCTTCGCGCTGGTCGGTCTCGTCCCAGAGGTAGGGCAGAGGGCGGGGATCGCCTGCGGGGCGCGGGGCCTGCGCGATGCGGAACGGTGCGAGCGCCTCCATCGTCACGATCCAGGGCGAGACGGTGGTGAGGAAGTTCTTGGCGAGGAACGGACCGAGCGGCTGATATTCCCAGGCCTGCACGTCGCGCGCGGACCAGTCGTTGAGCAGGGTCACGCCCGCGACGTGATCGAGCGCCTCGCCGATGGGGATCGGCTGGCCGAGCTGGTTGCCCTGCGCCATCCACACGCCGAGTTCCAGTTCGTAATCGAGCCGTCCGATCGGGCCAAACGAGGGCGCGTCTGCGTCGGGGGCCTTGGTCTGGCCGTTCGGGCGGATCACGGGGGCGCCGCTCGGGCGCACGGTGGAGGCGCGGCCGTGGTAGCCGATGGGGACGTGCTTGTAGTTGGGCAGCAGCGGATTGTCGGGGCGGAACAGCTTGCCGATATTGGTGGCGTGGTGGATGCCGACGTAGAAGTCGGTGTAGTCCGCGATCCGCGCGGGCAGGTGGAGCGTCGCCTCGGCCATGGCCACCAGCAGCGGTTCGACTTGCGCGCGCTCGGCGGCACCTTCTGCCAGCAGCGCGGAGACGCGGCGGCGCAGGGCGCGGCGCGGCGCGGCGCCGAGGGCAAGCAGCGGGTTCAGGGTCTCGCCCGAACCGGCCCGCGCGGCGTCCAGCGCCTCGCCTTCGAGCAGGCCCGATGCGGCAACGGCAGCGAGGTCGAGGATATGGCCGCCGATGGCGACGCCGCCGCGCGCGGTTTCGCCGGGGCGTGAGAACACGCCGAGCGGCAGGTTCTGGATCGGGAAATCGCCGTGGCCGTTCGCGCTTGCCACCCAGGATCGCAGCGCGGCGTCATGGGTTTCGTCGATCAGGGCCATGGGATTCTCCTCTTCCGTCTGTCTTGTTCGGAGCGTTTCCTAGCCGCTTGAAATGACGGCGTCACGGCCCCTCTTCGACATCGTCCCAGCCTTGGGTTTCGGTCATGATGAAAGGCACGGGATTGCCCTGCGCATCGCGGGCGGGGCGGAAATGGAAGCGTTCGGTGATGGCCCGGCAGGTGCCGCTGTCGACATCCGGCCTGCCGCTTGAGGTGATGACGGTGCAGCCGCTGACCCGGCCGTCCACGCCGATGCGGTAGCGCACGGTAATCTGCGCGCCGCTGCGGGATTTGCGCAAGTCCGCCGGAAGATCGGAGAAACGGATGCGTCCGGCGGTCTGGCGCGGGTAGGTGGCGACACCGGCGTTGCGACCGGCGCCATCGCCGCCCCGGCCGCCGCCGCCGGTTCCCTCGCCATCGCCGCCCGCGCCGCTGCCGATCCCCGCCGCGCCCGCGCCTTGCGCGGATTGCGCGCCCTCGCCGGGGCGCGGTGCGGCGAGGATCGGGGGCGCAACTGGAACGACAATGCGCGGCAGCGGCGCGACGATGGAGGAGGCCTCGGCCTTGCGGCCTTCCGGTGCGGCAGGGTCCCTGGGCGCTGGCGCGGATTTTTTCGGAGGAGGCCGCTCGGGAGGATCGGGCGGTGGCCGGTCCGGCGCTGCCGTGACGGCGGTCAGCACCGCGCGGGCGGGGAGGAGCGGCAGGTTCACGCGCAGCCCGAGCGCCAGCGCGATCACGCCGCCGCCGACGATTACTGCCGAAGCGAGGGCGGACAGCAGACGGTCTCGTCGGGGCACCTGCAAGACTGTGTTCTCCTGTACCGTATCCGGCCCTCTTCGGAAAAAACAAGTGGAGACCATGAAGGCTCCCGCCCGGCTCGAAGGCGGGCGGCTACGGCACGCTGCGATAAACGGTTAGCCGCATGGCGGAACCTTGAGTTCGCAACGTCGTTACTCTGCCAACGACACATTTTGCGGAGAAACGGCAATGACTCTACTTCTCATTCTCCTCGTCGGCGGCGTCATCGGCTGGCTCGCTTCGATCGTGATGCGGACCGATGCGCAGCAGGGTATTTTCCTGAACGTGGTCGTCGGCGTGGTCGGCGCACTGATCGCGGGCCTGCTCATCACCCCGCTGATCGGCGGTGCACCCATCACCAGCGGCGCCTTCGACATCATGTCGCTGTTCGCCTCGTTCCTGGGCGCGGTCGTTCTGCTGGCGATCGTCAACCTGTTCCGTCGCGGTTCGATCCGGTAAAAGGACGGCTCGCGGCTCCAGTCGGGGTCGCCAAGGAGGCTGGCGCGTCCTCCAAACCCGAACGCGCCCTTTTAACAGGGATAAGGAAGCCTGACATGAAAGCCATGAACACTTCGCGTCTTGCCATGATCGCTGTCGTCGCCGCCGGTTCGCTGGGCCTTGCGGCCTGCAACAACAAGGCCGACGACGCTACCGAGAAGCAGGCGGACGCCGTCGAGCAATCGTCCGATGCCGCTGCCGATGCCATGCGCGACCAGGCGGACATGATGACCGGCGCGGCTTCCGAGGCCGTGGACGAGAAGGCCGATGCCGTCGAGGCGGCAGGCAAGGCCAAGTCGGACGCCCTGGAAAACAAGGCGGACGAGATCAAGAAGCAGAACTGATCGTTCGCCTGCAATCCCCTTGCGGCGAAACCCGGAAGGATGGCGGTCTCCGCCATCCTTCTTGCGTTGTGGGCAGGCTTCGGGGCAACGAGGCGGCCTACCGCACCGGCCGATGGGACCGGCAAGCCGCGCTATCGCATTTACAATCAAAATCCCGCCAATAGATGCTTGAATTGTCGGGCAAGAGGGCAGACATAGCCCCGGAAACAAGATGCCCCAGTTCGATGCGCCCCCCGTCTTCCCACGGGGTGCGTGGTCCAAACCTTCGATAACCTGAAACAGGAAGACAGCCATGACCATTTCGCTGATGCCGCTGCCCTACGCGCTGGACGCGCTCGAACCGCACATCTCGTCCAAGACCCTGGAAATCCACCACGGTGCCCACCACAAGACGTACGTCGACAAGCTGAACGCCGCCATCGAAGGCAGCGACAATGCCGACAAGTCGGTCGAGGAAATCACCAAGCTCGCTTCGGGTCCGCTGTTCAACAACGCCGCGCAGACCTGGAACCACGGTTTCTACTGGCACTCGCTGAACCCGGCCAAGACCGCGCCGAGCGCTGAGCTGCTGGCCGCGATCGAAGCCGACTTCGGTTCGCTCGACGCGCTGCTCGAAGCGCTCTCGGCTGAAGCCGTCAACCACTTCGCTTCGGGCTGGGCATGGCTCGTCGTCGATGGCGGCAAGCTCAAGGTCATCTCGACCCACGACGCGGGCACCCCGATCACCACCGACGTGAACCCGCTGATCACCATCGACGTCTGGGAGCACGCCTACTACATCGACCAGCAGAACAAGCGCCCGGTCTATGTGAAGACGGTTCTCGAAAACCTCATCAACTGGGACTTCGCCTCGGAGAACTTCGCGCGCGGCACGGCCTGGACCTACCCGGCCTGATCCCAATGTCGCCGCAAGGCTGACATGACACGCTGAACCGGGCCGGGTCGCGCTGCAAGGCGCGATCCGGCCCTCGGCATTTCCGGCATCTTCTTTTTCAGGACATTCACTATGGATATCGGCTTCATCGGTCTCGGCGCGATGGGCAGCGCCATGGCGCGCAACCTCGCGGCGGCGGGGCACCGGGTGCGGGCATGGAACCGCTCGGGCGGCGCGGTGGAAGGCGTCGAGATGGTCGCCACCCCCGCCGAGGCCTTTGCCGGCGACGCGGTGCTGACGATGCTCTCGGAAGACGGCGCGATCCGCGAAGTCCTGCTCGACAGCGGCGTGCTGGACGCGGCGCCGAAGGGCGTGGTCCATCTCGTCTGCTCGACGATCTCGGTCGCTTTCGCGCGTGAACTGGTGGAGCGCCACGAAGCGGCGGGCGTCGGCTATCTCTCGACCCCGGTGCTCGGCCGTCCCGACGTGGCGGCGGCGGGCCAGCTCAACGTGATCCTCGGCGGTCCGGCCGAACATGCGGCGCGGCTGGAGCCGGTCTTCGCCGCGATCGCCGGGAAGGTCTGGGACATGGGCGAGGACGCCACCGTCGCCAATGCCGCCAAGATCGCCTGCAACATGATGATCACCATGGCTATCGAGGGCATGGCCGAAGCCGTCGTGCTGACCGAAGGCAAAGGCCTTCCTCGCGAGAAGTTCTTCGAACTGATGCTGGGCACCCTGTTCGGCAGCCGCGTCTACCAGAACTATTCGGGCATCATTGCCGAGCGTAAGTACGAGCCGGGCTTCAAGGCGGTGCTCGGCCTCAAGGACTTGCGCCTCGCGCGCGAGCTGGCGGCGGAGACGGCGCCGGGTACGCAGGGTAGCCTGCCGATGCTCGATGCCGTCCATGCCCGCATGGGTGAGGCGATCACGGCGGGCCATGCCGATCGCGACTGGGGGGTGATGGCGGAATATACCATCGACACGGCGCGGGGCTGAGCAGGAAGCGGGGCCTCCGCCTTGGCGAAGCCCCGCTTGTTCTTGCGGCCAAACGAAACCCCGGCGCTTAACCGGGCCGGTGCTCGCCCACTTCCAGCAATTCCGCCTCGCCGTTGAGCATGCGCGCCAGATCGGCGCGGGCGCGGGCGACCCTGCTTTTCATCGTCCCGATCGGACACCCGGCGATATCCGCCGCTTCCTCGTAGCTGAAGCCCGAGGCGCCCACGAGCAACACGGCCTCGCGCCGCTCGGGCGCCAGCTTCTGCAGGGCCGTTTCCATGTCGCCGAGGTGCAGCGGGCCTTCCTGGTCCGCCTCCATCACCAGCATCCGTTCCACCGCGCCTTCGTCGAGGTCGGTCTGGCGCCTGCTCTTGCGCAGTTCGGACAAGTAATGGTTGCGCAGGATCGCGAAAGTCCAGGCGCGCATGTTGGTGCCCGCCGTGTAGCGGTCGCGCGCGGTCCAGGCCTTGATCGCCGCTTCCTGCACGAGGTCGTCGGCAAAATCGGGGCGACCCGAAAGACCACGGGCGAAGGCGCGCAAATGGGGAAGCACGGTCAGCAGTTCGCGGCGGAACGATTCGTCCTCGGCGCGCGGAATGCTCGGGTCTGGGCGCTGCGCTTCTGCGCCGGAAGCCTTGGCGTCAGGCATCGTCCGCCCCGTCCAGCTTCTTGAGAAGATCCCTGAAGCTGTCCGGAAGCGGTTCGTCCACCACGGAGTTGTAGAGCTTCCTCAATCCCCCGGCCCAGCCCGGTTCGCCGTCCCTGCGCACTTCGGGCGGCAGGCCTGGATTCGCCGAATCGCCCCCTCCCTGGGCGCTCAGGCGTTCCGCGCCATGTCCTTTGGATTGATTCAACTTAGACTCCATCGCAACCTGGACACTTGCTTGCTGGCCGGGAGCGGGTCAAGAGTCATGCTGCAACCGCGTTGCAGCGCCGTCGAAGGCAGACCGATCCACTGTCCTATCGCCGGCTAGGCAACCGAACGTCGTTTTCGTTGGAACAATTGAGGTCGGTCTTGGTTCCCTCAGCTACAAAGTCTTGTCCCGGCCTGCCTCGCAATCTGTCTCGCGAAGGGTTCGGAGCACGGCAATGCTCCTGAGAAAAGATGCGGCTCGGCTGAAATGGCGTGGATTTCCGGTGATTGACCAGGCTCTGCTCGACAGGGTGCAGAAGCAGGCGTGGTTCCACAAGTATCCGCGCGGCTGGCCATTCCTGCTGTTCATCATTGCCTCCATCACCACGGCCGTCTCGGTCATGGCGATCGAGCGGGCGGACCGGCAGACCCGTCAGGTCGAACTGGACCGCAACCTCACGGAAATCTCTTCGGCATTGCAGCGCCGCGCGACCGAGAACATCGCGCTGCTGCGCGCGGGTGCCGCGCTTTTCGCCACGCAGGAGCAGGTGAGCGCCGCGCAGTTCCGCTCCTTTGCCGAGGATCTCCAGGGCAAGGGCGACCTCTATGGCTCGCTCGGCATGGGCTGGGCGCCGCTGGTGCAGGTCGACCGTGTGACCAGTCTGGAACTGTCGATCCAGGGCACCGAGCGCCCCGATTTCCTGATCTATCCGCGCCCCGACTATTCCCGGCGCTATCTGGCGCCGATCGTCTACCTCGAACCGGACGACGGCACCAACCGCGCGGCGATCGGCTATGACATGCTGTCGGAAGATGTCCGCCGTGCCGCGATGGAGCGGGCGATGAAGGTCGGCAAGCCGGTGGCCTCGGGCAAGGTCCATCTCGTGCAGGACGTTGGCAACAAGCAGCAGGCGCCGGGCTTCCTGATCTACATGCCGGTGATCGCGCCGCGCTCTGGCGGGCAGGTGAAGGGCTTCGTGTTCAGCCCGTTCCGCGCCGAGACCTTCCTGGAATCGGCCAGCGAACTCTATCGCAACAACAATATCGACGTCGCGGTCTATGACGGCTCGGTGGAGCCGGACCGGCTGCTGGCCGAGCGCCGCGCCGAAGGCTCCGCCGGGCCGCAGATGGAGCGGCGCATCGATCTCGGCAGCCATACCTGGGTCGTCGTCATCAGCGACCGCAAGAGCGGGATGCTCTCCACCGCCTCGCGCATCACCCTGTTCTTCGGCGCGCTCGCCTCGCTGATGGTCATGGCGATCGGACGGCTCATCACCCGCCGCGCCGCCGAGGATCGCATGGTGCTGGAATGGCTCCAGAGCCAGGCGGCGATCCGCAATTCGCTGACCCGCGAACTGAACCACCGCGTCAAGAACACGCTCGCCAACGTGCTGTCGATCGCCGCGCTCACCCGCCGCCGCGCCGCCGATATCGACGACTTCACCGAAAGCCTCACCGCCCGCATCCGCGCGCTTTCCGCCACCCACGACCTGCTGTCCCAGTCGGACTGGACCCATGCCATCCTCGGCGATGTCGTGCGCTCGGAACTGGCGCCCTACATGGAGGGTAACGAGAGCCACGTCGAACTCTCCGGCCCGGAAATCCGGCTGGCCCCCAACGATGCGATGTCGCTGGGCCTCGCGATCCACGAACTGGCCACCAATGCCGCGAAATATGGCGCGCTGAGCGCGAGCGGCGGATGCATCCACGTCAACTGGACGCTGGTTCGCCCCGACCTTGCCGAACTCGACTGGCGCGAGGAAGGCGGCCCGCCAGTGCGCGAACCCACCAAGCGCGGATTCGGCCGCGACCTGATCGAGAAGATCGTCGCGCACGAACTGAAGTCCGAAGTCGATCTCCGGTTCAAGCCGGAAGGGGTCGAATGCCGCCTCAAGGTCCCGGTACGCGCCAGCCGCGAATTTGCGCTGCGCACGGAGCGCCGATAACGAAAACTTAGGTGATTCGCCCTTAGAGATGAACGATTGTTCATCCGGGAGGGGTGGGTAAGTGGAATCACGAGGCTGGGATCGGCGCATCGTCGACAAGAAAATCGAATGCCGGGAGGCGGGACTTAACGGCCCGGTCTTCCTCTACGACCTGTCGGCCGGAGGCTGCATGGTCGAATTCGCCGGGGATGCCCCGGCCATAGGCGCACAGATCGAACTGGAACTCTGCCGCGAACAGCGGGCGAAAGGGGAAGTGGTCTGGCAGGCCGCGGGCTGCGCAGGCGTGCGCTTCCTCGCTCCGGTACACGATGCCGTGGTGCGCTATCTGGGCTTCCAGCCGCCGCCGTCGGAGGAAATGCCTCGCGACCACTTCGGTCGTCTGCTGCCGCCTATCGATGCCGGGGAGCGGCGGTTTGGGCGTCGGCATTGAAGGGTAGAAGAAGGTAAAGCAGGGGGTCAACACCCCCTGCACCCCCCGATACCGTCTAGGTCACGCGGGCCAATTCCGTTGTGCCCCCATGGCGGCGTCGGGAGATTTATTGGCTGCGCCGCAAGGAGCGCACTACGGATAGGGTGCGTGCGACGTGGATTCCGAGGGTCCGGGGGATCATCCCCCGGAATCTACTTCTTCCTCTTCACCCGAGCGGCTTGCTCGACCCAAAGAACAACGCCTGACTGATCGCCGCCCGCACGGTGGCTTCCTGGAACGGCTTGGTGACGAGGTAGGTCGGTTCGGGCCGTTCGCCGGTGAGCAGGCGTTCGGGGTAGGCGGTGATGAAGATCACCGGCACGTCGCCGAACTTGAGCAGGTCTTCCACCGCTTCGATGCCGGAGCTGCCGTCGGCCAGCTGGATGTCGGCGAGGACGAGTCCGGCGGGGGAGCGTTCGAAGATGTCGAGCGCCTGGGCGTGGGTCGCGGCGGTGCCGACGACGCGGTGGCCGAGGTCGCTGACAAGGCCTTCGAGCTGCATCGAGATCAGGGGTTCGTCCTCGATAATAAGCACGTCGGTCGTGCTCTCGCCTTCGATTTCGAGCACGGCCTGGGTCACCAGCGCATCGACGTCCTCGGGCGAGACGGCGAGGATTTGGGCGGTATCCTCGCGCGAGAATTCCTCCACGGTGGTCAGCAGCAGGGCCTGGCGGTGCGTGGGGGCGATCGTGGCGAGGCGGGTCTGCGCCGCCTGTTCGTGGCGGCCGCCTTCGCTGTTGAGGCCCGGTTCCTCGATATGGCCGGTCGCCCAGATGCGGGTGAAGGCGGCATAGAGGGCGGCGCGGCTGCGGGCGATATCGTCGCGCAGCACCTTGTCGGCCAGGGCGGCTTCCAGCGTGGCGCGCACATACGTGTCGCCGGACTGCTGGGAGCCGGTGAGCGCGCGCGCGTAGCGGCGGAGGTAGGGCAGTTGGATGGCGATCTGGTCGGAGACGGACATCGAAATTCCTTGGATCGTGGGAAGTCTGGCTTCCGGTGTTTTCATCGCATCGGTGGCCCGCGCCCCCATCCGACCGGTCATCGATTTCTGACGCCGCAGGAAGGGCAGGGCAACCTCAAAATTTTTCGCCAGCCGCCGGTTGTTCCGGGAACCAACGCGGGAGGCCCACGTTTGCTCCATGTCACCACTGGCTCCCCCACCCCCCGCAAACCGGTGGTGACCCGATCCCGGAGGCCTCCGTTCACCGCAGAGTGGACGGAGGCCTCAAAGTTTACGGACGGGGGTTGTTCCCGCGATGAACGGAAAAAAGTTTCTCCGCATTTTTGACCCGCACCTTGGTCATGGCGCCGGATGATCGCGCACAGGCCTCGTTCTGTCTTGTATTGAACGCACGGAATCGCTGAAAACTGCGGCAAACCGTTGGAACATTTTCAGGTAAGGCACTGCGCCGGAGCGGTTTGGGGAACTTTGTGTGCATTAGTCGCGTTTGCCAATTCGACGGGTCCTGGAACGGGATCAGCCAAGGAGGGAACGCAATGACCGCAGCAACCGAAACCAGCGCCGGTGCCATCGCAGCAACCGGAACGCAGCAGGGTGCGGCACAGGCCGGGGAAGTGGCAACTCTCAGCGACCGGGATTTCAAGCGCGCGCTCGCCGATGTGGCGCCGCACCTTCGCGCTTTCGCGCGCGGCCTGTGCGGCTGCCGCGATCGTGCCGACGATCTTGCGCAGGAAGCGATGCTCCGCGCCTGGGCCGCGCGCGGCCGTTATGCCGCCGGGACCAACTTCAAGGCCTGGACTTTCACGATCCTGCGCAACCACTTCTACAGCGAGGCCCGCCGCGCCCGCTTCCACGGCGAGTACGATGAACTGGCCGCGGAGCGCATCCTGCGCGCCGAAGCCAGCCAGGAAAGCGCCATCGAACTGGCCGACGTGCTCCGCGCGCTGACGGCCATTCCCGAAACCTACCGCGAGGCGCTGATCCTGGTGGCGGCGGGGAACCTGTCCTACGAGGAAATTGCCCGCATTTGCGGCATTGCCCTCGGTACGGTGAAGAGCCGCATCTGCCGCGCCCGCGCGATGCTGTCCAAGGTCATCGAATCCGGCCAGCTTCCCGATTTCCGCCACAACTTCGTGCTGTCCGGAGACGCCATCGATGCGTTCTTCGCGGAACTGGTCAAGATCGCCAATGTTACCGACGAGCAGGAAGATGCCGTCGCGGCGTGATGCAACAGGGCGCGCCCCTGCCTGAGGCGGGGCGCATGACAGGGACGGATGTATCTTGGGTGCGATGACGGCAAATTCCTCTCGTGGTGCGGCCAAGGTCCTCATCGTCGAGGACGAATTCCTGGTGGCGCTGCAACTCGAAGACATTCTTTCCGACGGCGGACACGCGGTGCTCGGCACTTTCCCCGATGCGGCTTCCGTTGCCGCCTTGGGGGAAGCGCCGGATGTCGCACTCATCGATCTCAACTTGCGGGACGGGCTGACCGGTCCCGCGGTCGCTCGCGATCTCGCAGGACGCTTCGGCGCGCGGGTCATCTACGTCACCGCCAATCCCGGCCAGATCGGCAAGCCCGCGGCGACGGCGGTGGGGATCGTCCAGAAGCCGTTTTCGCGCCAGGCGATCCTCTCGGCTATCGCTTATGTGCTGGCGGGCTGCCCGGACAGTGCGCGCCCGGCCGAGCTGGAACCGGTGGCAGTCTCCGGCGCCTGACCTTTTTCTCTCAAAGCTCTTATCGAGGTTGCCCTGCTTTCCGGCTTTCGTCCTGCGACTCAAAAGGGGCGCGAAGGGGCTGGCCTTCGCGCCCCCCGGGAGCACGGTTCGCGCGGTCGACGAGGGATTCAGACCGCGCCCAGTTCGTGCTCGCCAGCTTTTGACGGATCGATCGTGCCACCGGTCGCCAGCTTGAACAGGCCGGTGATGCCCACGTCCGAAGTCCAGACTTCGGCATCGTCGATCTCGAAGCGCAGCATGACGATGGCGGGATCGGCCTTGCCCTTGGGGAACCACGCCTCGACGGCGTTGCTCCAGTGCTTCTCGCGCACCGCAAGGTCGGTTTCCTCGACGAGGGTTCCGGCGAGGCAGGCGAAGACGTCGTGACCCTTGGTCATGACCTGTCCCATCGCCCGGCCGCCGCCGCCGATGCGGTTGTCCCGCTTGCAGAAGAACCACACGGCATGATGCGCGTCGCGGTCGAGCAGGGCCGTCATCGGCTCGGCATGGCCATGCGCGGCATCGAGCTTGATCATCATGAACGGACTGGCGGCGAAAGCCTTCCAGAACCTATCGCGTACGTGGCTTTCCATGGCAGGTCTCCTCCTGATCGTTAACCAAGCAACGCCGCCGGACATGCGGATGTTCCCGGATGCGATCAGCGGTTAGTCCCGTTCGTCGCCGGGCTTCTGCTCGGCCGCCAATGCCAGTTCCTTGGGCTTGCGCTTCTCGAAGGTCCTGGCGATCTCGCGCTCGGCCTCGGCCGAAAGCGACTTCGCGGCGGTAGGGAACATCTCCTCTTCCTCCTCGTCGATGTGGTGGAGGTAGCGGAGGCGCATGTCCTTGAATTTCATCAGCCAGGCGCCCGAACCCATGTCGATGTCGAGCAGTTCGCCGAGGAAGTCGTCGATCTCCTTGTGTTCGGACACTGAATGGCGCGCCTCGTCGCGCAAGTCCGGATCGGCGAGCATCGTCGCATAGAGCGCCTCTTCCTCCGCCGCCGCATGGGCCTGGAGTTCGCGGCGCAGCGCCTCGAACAGTTCGCGGCGTTCGGGACTGTCGCCCTGCGTCTCGCCCAAGCGGGCAAGCATGTCGCGGTGGCGGTCGTGGTCGGCCTTGAGGTCCTTGAAGATACGGGCATCTGCCATGGTGTCGCTCCTGTCTGGGGCTGTTCTATGCAGAAGCAACGGCTGCTGCGGCGTGCCGGTTCCATTCGATCGCCTGCCGGCCACAACTTCGCGCCGGATCGTGCGTTTCCATCGGACAGATGTTTTGGAGCCATGATGCCGCGCCTCACCTTCACCGAAGCAAACGAACCGGGGATCACCCGCAAGGCGATCCGGCGCGGCGGGGCACGCCCAGGCAAAGCGACGCCCGTGAAATGGGCCTACTTCGATCCGGACGGCGACCGCATCAAGGACCGCGACGAGATCGACCGGCTCAATCGCATCGCCCTGCCGCCTGCCTATGTCGACTGCTGGTTCTCGCCCGATCCCGAGGCGCACCTGCTGGCTACCGGCTTCGATGCGCGCGGGCGCAAGCAGTACCGCTATCACCCCGACTGGCGTGCCGACCGCGATGCCCGCAAGTTCGACCGCTGCGCCGCCTTCGGCCATGCCCTGCCGGGCCTGCGCCAGCGCGTGGCCGAGGACCTTGCGCTGTCGCGCCTGTGCCGCGAGCGGGCGGTGGCCTCGGTGGTCGCCCTTCTGGACAGCGCGGCGATGCGCATCGGCAACGAGCGCTATGCCCAGCAGAACCGCAGCTTCGGCGCCACCACCCTGCGCGGCCGCCATGCGACGCTCAAGGGCCGCACCCTGAAGCTGCGTTTCCGCGCCAAGCACGGCAAGCTGCGAGAGGTCCTGTCGAGCGACCGCGCGCTCGTCGCCTGCGTGCGCAAGATGCAGGACCTGCCGGGGCAGCACCTGTTCCAGTACCTCGATGAGGAAGGCTGTGCCTGCCCGGTCGGCTCGCAGGAGGTGAACGACTACCTTCACGAGACGATGGGGGAGGATTTCTCGGCCAAGGATTTCCGCACGTTCGCCGCGAGCGCCCTGGCTTTCGCGCGGATATGGCGGGAGCCGGAGGTGACGCTGAAGGCGATGCTGGAGGATGTCGCCGAGCATCTCGGCAATACCCCGGCGATCGCGCGCAAGTCCTATGTCCACCCGGCGCTGATCGCCTTCGTGCGAGGGGCCGAGCCGGTGCCGGAGCTGCCGGAACGCCTGCCGCGCCGCACCCGCTGGCTAGCGGGTGAGGAGCGGGGGCTGATCGCGTTTCTGGAAGCGGCGCCGCCTGCGGCGAGTTGGGGATGAACGGACGGGGGCGAGGGGCTATCGGTTGGCGCGCAGGGGGCCGCGTTTAACTGTCATCGTGCCTTGCTCAACCCCGCTTCAGCCGCCCGATCGCCGCGCGGACCTCGCGTTCGCCGTAAGGCTTGGTCACGACCGGTACGCCCTTGAACGCGCCGGACATCAGCGAGCGTTCGCCGTAGCCGCTGGCAAAGATGAACGGCACGCCGCGCGCCAGCAGGGCCTGTGCCACCGGTTCGCTGGTGTCCTTGCCGAGATTGACGTCGAGCATCGCGAAGGACACCTCGCCGGTCTCGACGAGGGCCATGGCCGAAGCGACCGCGCCTTCGATCCGGCAGTCGTTGAAGCCGAGGCCGCGCAGCACATCTTCGGCCTCCATGGCGATGATGACGTTGTCCTCGACGATCAGCGCGATCCCGTCCTGGAGCGTTCCGGCCAGATCCGCCGCTTCCGGCACTGGTGGCGCGGGCCGGTCCTCGGAAGGGCTGGGCGTCTCGAAGCTGGCGATATGGTCCGCCGGGATCAGGAACAGCGCCTTCATGCCTTCCGGCGGATAGATCACCGAGGCCGAGCCGCCGAGTTCGTGGGGGATCGTGCGCTCGATGATGGTCGAGCCGAAACCACGCCGGGTCGGGGTCTTCACCGGAGGACCGTCCGACTCGCGCCAGTCGATCTCCAGCGAGCCGTCGTCCCCGCGATCGAGTGTGATCGTCACCGTTCCGCGCGAGTCCGAAAGGGCGCCATACTTGCAGGAGTTGGTCATCAGCTCGTGGAACACCAGCGCCAGCGTGGTGAAGGCGCTGGGGGCGACGAGCGCGTCGGGACCGTCGATCACCACCCGCTCGGCACTGTCGCTGACATAGGCGGCGGTCTCGGTGCGGATCAGGTCGTAGAGCGAGGACGGCGTCCAGTCCTTCTGCGTCACCTGGTCGTGGGCGCGGGCGAGGGCATGGATGCGGCTGCCGACGATCTCGGCGAATTCGTCGATCGTGCTGGCACCTTCCTTGCTCTGGGTGACGAGGCCGCGGATCAGGTTGAGGATGTTGCGCACGCGGTGGTTGAGTTCCGCGATCAGCATGTCCTGCTGGCGTGTCGCCTGCTCGCGCTCGACATGGGCGGCATCGGCGAGGCGCAGCACGACTTCGAGCAGGGTGACGCGCAAGGCATCGGCGGCGAGCGTCTCTTCCTCGGTCCAGGGGCGGGACTGGCCGCGCCGCTCTTCCTTCCAGATCTCGAAGCTCTTGCGCGGTGTCAGGCGCGGGCCGTTGGGGCCGAGTTCGATGGCCTTTTCCGGATTGCCCGCCCAGTTCACCTCGCGCAGCTGTTCGCGGCGGAACAGCACGATATAGTCGCGCGGGCTGCGGCTGACCGGCAGGGCCAGCAGGCCCGCGGCGCGGTCCGCCCATTCGGCGGCCGGGGCGTAGACCGCCGCGATCGTGTCGGTGGACCAGACGGTGCTGGCGCCCGCAGTGTTGAGGAAACGGGCCAGTTCGGAGAACTGCCCCTCGCTGGGCGTCGAACCGTGGCTGACGAAGCGCCCATCGACCCAGCCGATGATCCCGTCGAAGGGAATGACGCGCCCGATCGATTCCGAGAAGTCCTCGAAGGCTTCCAGCAGCGAGCCCCCGGCGGCGACGCGCGACATCATCTCGTCGTGCAGCCGCATCGAGGCCGAGCGCTGCTCCAGCGCGAAGTCGGTTTCCTTCTGCTCCAGCAGGTAGGCGAAGAACTCGCCGAACAGCTCGCTGGCGGTGCGCACCGAATAGGACAGCGTCAGCGGCGAATAGTGGTGGCAGGCCATCAGCCCCCAGAGTTTGCCGCGCCGCATGATCGAAACCGACATCGACGCCTTCACGCCCATGTTGCGCAAGTATTCGACGTGGATCGGCGAAACCGCGCGCAGGCCCGACATCGACAGGTCCAGCGGATCGCCGTTGGGATCGGTGACCGGATGGATCGGCACCGTCGGGTCGTCCACGTTGCTGATGATGCGCAGCATGTTGCGGGTGTAGAGCCGCCGCGCCTGGGCGGGAATGTCGGAGGCAGGGAAGTGCAGGCCCTTGAAGCTGTCCACCATGCCGTTGAGGCTCTCGGCCACGACTTCCCCGGCGCCGTCGCCCTCGAAGCGATAGACCATGACCCGGTCGAAGCCGGTCAGCCCGCGCAAGTGGCGGGCGGCGCTGGCGCAGAGCTGCTCGATCGAGGTGGACTGGCGCAGCCGGTCGATCATCGGGCGCACGTAGCTGACGAAATCGCGGCGGCGGCCGCCTTCGTGCGGCTCGATCTCCAGCACGTAGGAGCGGCCGGAGACGTGGATCGCCATGTCGAACAGGCGTCCGTCGCCGCGCAGGTCCACTTCGAACACGCGCTCCACGGTGCTGGCGCCGCCGAGCACCTGCAGGCGGGTGCGCACGTCGTGCATGGCGCCGGGCGAGAGAAACTGCATGGCGGGCAGGCCCACCATGTCGCGGGCGGGGGTACCGAACAGCTCTTCGCAATTGAGCGAGACGTGGTTGATGATCCAGTCGCTGGAGAACGAGAGCAGCCAGCCGAAGCTCTGTATGCGACCGATGATGTGGATCGGCTCGAGATCGCAGGTGCTGAGATCCACCTGGTGAACGCCGTCAGCCACGCAGGGGTACTTCCGTCCGGAGGGCGGCCGGATCGGCTCTTGAAACAATCAGGTGCTCGGTCCGCATTTTATCGTGTCGCCCAGATTTGAAGTACTTACAGGCGGTTGGACACGCTCCGTCACCGGCGCGCGAGCCCCCCGTTCGAGGCTTCACAACTCCGGTGCCAGAGAAATGTTCCTCAGGAACGCTCTAGCGATGTTCCACCGACCCGTCTGTTCACTTCTGTACGCTCGCAGCGGGAACCGCAAGCGGCCTGCCGCATTGTTGGCCATGCGGCGCCGTTTCGGCGTGGGAGAATTCGGTGCGGAATTTCAGGGAGCCGGTGAAGATGGCGTCACATAGCAGCCAGGAGCAAAGCGATCTGCTCGCGGCGCTGCGTCCGGGGGATTTCGCCCTGCTCGAACCCCACCTGAGCGAAGTGCAGCTGCGTTCCGGCGAGGTGATCTACCATCCGGGCGACCAGGTGGACTATTGCTATTTGCCGCGCGGGGCCTCGATCTGCTCGTTCTTCGTCGAACTCGACAGCGGCATTTCGGTGGAGACCATTCTGGTCGGGCGCGAGGGCGCTTTGGGCGGCGTCGTCAGCCAGGGCAGCCTGCCCGCCTATGCCCGCGCCAACGTGCTGCAAGGCGGCCTGTTCTGGCGCATTCCCACGCGCCAGCTGGACGAGATGAAGGAGCGTTCGGCGGCGCTGGCCGGGCTGTTCGCCCGCTATGCCGACTGCATGATGGCCCAGGTGTTCCAGTCCATCGCCTGCAACGCCGTCCACACGATCGAGGAACGCGCGGCCAAGTGGCTGGTCGCGGCGGTCGACCGGATCGGGCGCAACGACGTGACGATGACGCAGGAGCAACTCGCCTCGATGATGGGCATCGGCCGCAGCTATGCCAGCCGCGTGCTCCAGCGCTTCAAGCGCGACGGACTGGTGCGCACCCGGCGCGGCGGCATCGCCGTGGTCGATCGGGAGAGCCTCAAGGCCAAGGCCTGTTCGTGCAACGATCACGTCGCTGCGCATTTCGAAAAGGTCCTGGCCGGGGTCTATCCCGAGGCGTGATCTGCAACTGTCCGCTAAGTTCTGAAATTTCCGCGACGTCGCTGTCGTGAAACCGCCATCGAACTGACGCGGAAATTGCGCTCGATTGACATGAAGCGCTCCTAGCAAGCCCCTGCGATTGTCGAAAGAACAGGGGCATATCCATGACTGAAGGGCTTCCCGCCAACGGCTATACCGACGGCGATGTCAATACCAATCCCACCACCGAACGCTCGCTGGAAAGCATGGCGGCGGAGCGCTATTCGCGCCGTCAGGCCCTGTTCCGGGGCGCCGGTGCCACGACCATGGCCTTCATGGGCACGGCCCTGCTGGCGGCCTGCGGCGACGACGACGATCAGGAGGGCGTGTCCGTCAGCGCCGGGGCCAATGCCGCGACCAGCGCGGGCCGCGTCGTCACCCTGACCGGCAGCCCGGAGAACGGCTACGGCGGCTACCGGACCGGTTGGGCGCAGACTTCCGGCACCAGTGTCGAACTGATCGGCAGCGGCTCGAAGGTCACGTTCATAGCGCCCGCCGTTGCCGCGGCGACCGATCTGGTCTTCACTTTCACCGCCACCGACAGCCTCGGCAAGGCACGCACCGGCACCACGACGATACGCGTATCGCCGGGCGTGCTGGGCTTCACCGCTGTTGCCCATAGCCTGGCGGACGTGGTGAAGGTGCCCAGCGGCTATTCGGTGACGGTGATGACCCGCCTCGGCGATCCGCTCGCCACCGGGGTTTCGGCTTATGCCAACAACGGTTCGGACACGAACTTTGCCCAGCGCATCGGCGATCACGGCGACGGGCTGCACTTCTTCGGCCTCGCTGCGACGGGCGGCCGTGACGACACCAGCTCGGCGCGCGGCCTCATGGTGCAGAACCACGAGAACCTCAACGTCCAGTATCTCCACCCGAACGGCCCGACCAACGTCTCCACCGGCCCGCGTCCGGCGGCCGAGGCGATCAAGGAGATCGAGGCCCACGGCGTTTCGGTGTCGGAATACCTCGATGCGGGCAGCCGCAAGTGGTCTTATGTGCCCGCCAGCACCTACAACCGCCGCATTACCCCGAACACGCCGATGAGCTTCCACGGCCCGGCGGCCGGTTCGGCGCTGCTCTTTACCGCCTATTCCGCCAACGGCACCGCCGGTCGCGGCACCATCAACAACTGCGCCAACGGCATGACCCCCTGGGCCACCAACCTCACCTGCGAGGAGAACTGGGCCGGTTACTTCCGCCGCGACGCCGCCGACGATGCCAAGCGCAGCGCTCGCGAGATGACCGCGCTCGCCCGCTTCGGCGTGACCAGCCGCACCGGCAACTACGCCTGGTCCTTCGCGGACTCCACCGACTCGATCTACACCAAGTGGAACGCGACGATCACCGGCGCCACCGCGGCGGACGACTATCGCAACGAGCCGAACCAGTACGGCTGGGTGGTCGAGATCGATCCCTACGATCCCAAGTCCACGCCGCGCAAGCGCACCGCGCTGGGCCGCATGGGCCATGAAGGCGCCTTCGTGCGCGCCGTGAACGGCCAGAAGCTGGGCGTCTACATGGGCGACGACTCGCGCCGCGAATATCTCTACAAGTTCGTGTCCTCGGCGACGTATGCCGCCGCCGACGCGGCTTCGACCAGCCGCCTCGCCATGGGCGACAAGTACCTCGACACCGGCACGCTCTATGTGGCGAAGTTCAATGCCGACGGCAGCGGCCAGTGGCTGCCGCTGGTGTTCGGCTCGGTGCCGAACCGTCCGGCAGCGGGCTCGACGCCCGAATATGTCTTCGCCGATCAGGCCGACATCCTCGTCAACACCCGCCTTGCCGCCGACGCGGTGGGCGCGACGCCGATGGACCGTCCGGAATGGACGGCGGGCAACCCGGTGACCGGCGAGATCTATCTCACCCTCACCAACAACAACGCCGCCGGGCGCCCGCTGAACGGCACCGATGCCGCCAACCCGCGCCACTACAACGATCCGAAGGGCGCCTCGAACACCGCGCAGTACGGCAATCCGAACGGCCATATCGTCCGCCTGCGCGAGGACGGCGACACCACCGCCGCCACGACCTTCAAGTGGGACATCTACCTGTTCGGCGCCGACGCCGCCGATGCCGGGGCCAACGTCAACATCTCCGGCCTGACCGCCGACAACGACTTCTCCAGCCCGGATGGCTGCTACTTCTCGCGCAGCACCAATCCGGCGGGGCAGTTCAACCCGGTGCTCTGGATCGAGACCGACGACGGCGCCCTGACCGACCGCACCAACTGCATGCTGCTGGCGGCCATCCCCGGCCGTGTCGGCGACGGCGGCGCGAAGACGATCACCAACACCGGCTCGAACGCGGCCACCGCCACCCAGGCGACCATGGTCGGCACTCCGGCGACGGCGGCGAACTTGCGGCGCTTCCTGGTCGGCCCGGTCCAGTGCGAGATCACCGGCATCGACTCGACCCCGGACGGCCGCACGCTCTTCGTCGGCATCCAGCACCCCGGCGAGGACGGCACCCCGGCGGCCCCGTCGAGCCACTGGCCCGACAGCCAGACCGGCACGCCCGCCGCGACCGTGCGCCCGCGCTCGGCGGTGATCGCGATCACCAAGGATGATGGGGGTGTGATCGCTCTCTGATCGCGAAATTCCGATCGAAGGGAAGGGCGCGCCTGCGGGTGCGCCCTTTTCCATTTGTATCGCAGGGGCGTTGCGGCGGCCCGGTTCTGCGGTGGAAACGGCTCTCATGATGGCTTAATGAACAGACCTGTTGATAACAGGAGAGGCCACGTGAAAGAGACGGGCACCAAGGCAAGCTTGACCGCGCAGGACATGGACGAGGAACGCCTCGCCACCTACCCCACCACCGCGTTTCTTTCGAAGGACTACCTTGCGGCGGAAAAGACGCTGCTCTGGCCCAAGGTCTGGCAGATGGTGGAGCGCGAGAGCGACCTGCCCGATCCCGGCGACTGGATGACCTACGACGTCGCCGACGAATCGATCATCGTCCTGCGGGGGGACGACGGCTCGCTGAAGGCCTTCCACAACGTCTGCCCGCATCGCGGCCGCCAGCTCGTCTCGGTGCCGGACATGCTGCCGGGCAAGATTCACGACGTGCGCGGTAACAACCGGCGCAATTTCATCTGCGGCTTCCACGGCTGGACTTTCGACCTCGACGGCCGGAACACCTACATCCTCGATCCGCAGGACTGGCATAACAAGCTGACGCCGGAAATGACCTGCCTGTCGGACGTGCAGGTCGATACCTGGGGCGGCTACATCTACATCTCGATGGACCCCGATGCGGTGCCGCTGAAGGAATGGATGGGCCGCGCGGGCGAGATCCTCGATCACTTCGACCTTGCCGGCATGCACTACAAGTGGCGCCAGTGGGCGATCTACGACTGCAACTGGAAGACCGCGATCGAGGCCTTCCTCGAACCCTATCACGTCGCTGGCACCCACACGCAGCTGCTCGCCTATGGCGACTACTACGCGCTGTCGAAGCAGTACGGGTTGCACTCGGTCTCCAGCTACGACACCCGCGAGAGCAAGTTCCAAATGAGCGAAAGCGCGGGAACCACCCGCGCCGGCAAGGGCGACGACGCTCGCGTCTCCACTTACGAACTCATCCGCGAGAACTATGAGACGGTGAACTACTCCGCCTCCACCGAAACGCTGGTCAACGCTGCCAGCCGCCTGGTGGACGAACTGCCCGAAACTGCAACGCCGGGCGAGATCATCGCCCATTGGCTCAAGTCGGCCAAGGCCGACGATGCCGCGCGCGGAGTGGTCTGGCCGGAAGTCCCGCCGGAGATCAAGAAGGAGGGTGGTCTCGCCTGGGGCCTGTTCCCCAACCAGAACATCCTCCACGGCGAGACCTTTGCGCTCTGCTACCGCGTGCGCCCCTATGGCGACGATCCGGACAAGTGCGTGTTCGAAAGCTACGCCCTCGAACGCTTCCCCGAAGGCGAGGCGCCGCAGACCGAATGGGTCTATGCCGATCCCATCGGCGAGCACTGGGGCTCGGTACTGGCGCAGGACTTCTCGAACATGCAGTTCGTGCAGAAGGGCATGAAATCCAGCGGCTTCCGCGGACCGTTGCCCAATCCGCATCAGGAGCAGAAGGTCATCAACCTCCACCGCAACCTGGCGAATTTCATGGACGGCATGGGTGCGCCGACCCGGCTGGAAGTGGAATGAGCGGACTTACGCCGCCGTTCGCGCCGAATTCTTCCAGCGGGAAAGGTCGAGACCGCAGATCGCCTCCAGCGTTTCCACGTCGCGGGCGTAGAAGTCGTGGATCTGTTCGCGCAGGCCCGGTGACAGCGGCGGATAGGTAATCTCGCGGGCGAGCAGCGAGCGGACGTTCTCGAACATCGCGGTGCCGCGCAGCGGGCGCACCGTGTCCTTGAGCGGTGCCAGTGCCTTGCGCAGCGGCAGCGGCAGGATGGCGGAGCGGCTGCTGTTTTCCTCGGCGCGCGCGCGTTCCGGGCGGAACACCGGCGCGACGCCGATGTGACGGGACACCGCTTCGACGATCCGCTGCGGCTGCACGGTCACGTCGTCGTAGAGGTAGATCAGGATCTGCTCGCGCGGGAAAAGGTCGTACCAGCGGGCGAGATGGCGCGCATAGAGGCCGTCCTGCAGGAAGCGCGGATAGGCACTGTCGAGCGAGCGCAGATATTCCTCCGGCGGACCTTTCACGGTGCCGCGCCGGTAGAACATCTTGTAGTCGGAGTAGGCGCGCTCCACCGGGTTGCGCAGTTGCAGGACGAGCCGGGTCTGCGGCAGGACGCGGGCAATGCGTTGGGCGGCGAGTGGGTGGGCCAGATAGTCCGCCGACTTTTCGCCGATCAGTTGCACACCGGCCGGACGGTTCGCGAAGAAACCGCGATACCAGTCCTCGCCGCGATCGAATTCCGAGCTGAAGTAATGCGGCTCCGGATCGGGCATGTAGATCGCCGGATTGTCCTGAAGCCGCGCCTGAATCCAGGTCGTGGCGGCCTTGACCGCGCCGATGACGATGAAGCGGGGTTGCCAGTCGGGAGCCATCATTGCGCGCGTGTCTCCATCATCGTCTCTTTCAGAGCTTCGGCCATGCGCAACATGTCCTGTTCGTCCAGGGTATGATCGACCGGGAACAGCAGCGTCCGGCGGCCGAGATCGACCGCCTGCGCCAGCGCGCCGTCGCGGCGGATCGGCAGGCCGGAGAGCGCATGCTCGCGGCTCATGTCCGGGCAGGAGCCGCTGCCCGCCGGAATGCCGCGCGCGATCAGGCCCGCCAGCACCGTGCGGCGGCGTTCCTCCACCCGGTTCGCGGGGCCTTCGAGGCGCAAGGTGAACTTGTACCAGACGTGGCCGATTTCGGCGGGAGGCTGCGGCAGCAGCAGGCCGGGCACTCCGGCGAGGGCTTCGCGCAGGGTCTCGGCATTGCGGCGACGTGCCTCCAGCCAGCGGGGCAGCTTGCCGAGCTGGCAGCGCCCGAGCGCGGCCTGCATCTCGGTCATGCGGTAGTTCGAGCCGGGGGTGTCGTGGATGTAGCGGAACGCGCCCGGAGTGCCCAACCCGTCGGTGACTTTGCTATAGCTCTTGCCGTGGTCCTTGAACGACCAGCCGCGCTGCCAGACCTCGTGGTCGCGCAGCAGCAGCAGCCCGCCTTCGCCGCCGGTCGACAGGATCTTGTCGGTGCAGAACGAGAATGACGAGGCCGCCCCGAACGAGCCGACCTGCCGTCCGCGCCAGGTGGCGCCGTGGGCCTGTGCGCAGTCCTCGATCAGGTGCAGGTCGTGGTCGTCGCAGATCCGGCCGAGCGCATCCATGTCGCAGGGCCAGCCGCCGAGATGGACGCAGATCACCGCGCGGGTGGCGGGCGTCACCATGCGCTGGACGGAAGCGGGGTCGATGTTCTGGCTGACCGGATCGACATCGGCGAAGACCGGCAGCGCGCCGACGGCCAGCACGCAGCTGGCCGTGGCGAAGAAGCTGCGGGCGGGAACGATTACTTCATGCCCCGGCCCGACCCCGAGCGCCCGCAGCGCCACTTCCAGCGTCAGCGTGCCGTTGGAGAGACAGAGTCCCTCGGGCATGCCGACGAAACGCGCGAAGTCCGCCGCGAAGGCCCGGTTCTGTTCGCCGTGGACAAGAGCGTTGACCTTGCCCGAACGCAGGACATGGGCGACCGCCTCGATCTCGTCCGGCTCGTGCCGGGGCCAGAGCGAGCGGACGGGGCGGGGAGCGGGATCGCTGCGGAAGGTTTCCGGCGCCGGGGACGAATCCTCGATTCCGGGGAGGCTTGCCAGATTCACGGATGATGTCTCCCTCAACGCCCCCTGTCGGGCTTTCTCGTCAGGCTTTCACGGGTTCGCCGGTGCCCTGCGGGCGGTTCAGGCCGGGGTTCTCGACTACCTCGAACCCGGCGCTGCCGCTCGGCACCTTGACCAAGGTATGGGTGATCCGCCGCGCCTCGACATGGTCGCCGAGTTCCACCGCGCGGGCGAGCCGGTCGATGCTGCGCGAGATGAAGGGCAGGGGGATCGGCTTCGACTGGGCCTCGAAGATGCCCTTGATGCCGGAGGGCAGCTGCTCCTCGCAGATGTCGAACAGCTCCTCGTAGAGCTTCTCGCCGGGGCGCAGGCCGACGAATTCCACCGGCACGTCGATCTCCGGCTGGAGGCCGTAGAGCCGGATCATCCGGTAGGCGAGGTCGACGATCCGCACCGCCTTGCCCATGTCGAGCACGAAGATCGTGCCGCGCTGGGAGTTCTGGCTGAGCGCCGCCGAACTGCTCTGGAGGATCAGCTGCACCGCCTCGCGCACGGTCATGAAGAAGCGTTCGATGTCGGGATGCGTCACCGTCAGCGCGCGGCCTTCGCGCAGTTGCCGGTGGAACAGCGGGACGATCGATCCGCTCGATCCCAGCACGTTGCCGAAGCGCACGGTCATGAAGCGCGGGGCTTCGGGATCGTCCACCCCGCACATGTCGAGCGCCTGGCTGTAGAGTTCGCCCACGCGCTTGGTGGCGCCCATCATGCCGACCGGGTTCACCGCCTTGTCGGTGGACACCTGGACCATCGCCTTGGCGGAGAACTCGCAGACCGCGTCGGCGACGATCCGGGTGCCGAGGATATTGGTATGGACCCCGGCGCAGGGGTTGGCCTCGACGATCGGCACATGCTTGAGCGCGGCGGCGTGGTAGACGATCACCGGGCGGTGCTTCTCGAACACCCGGCGCACGTCGTCGCGCTCGCGGATGTTGCAAAGCTCGGGCTGGACGTCGAGGTCGGGATACTGCTCGCGCAGCTTCATCTCGACCTGGTAGAGGTGGTATTCGCTGTGCTCCACCAGCACCAGCCGCGAGGGGCGGAAGCTGGCGAGCTGCCAGCACAGTTCCCCGCCGATCGTGCCGCCCGCGCCCGTCACCAGCACGCACTTGCCGGTGATCTGGCTGGTGATCTGCTCGCCTTCCAAGGTGAATTCGCTGCGGCCGAGCAGGTCCTTCACCGAAAGCTCGTCGGGCGAGGCGCCGTGGTTGCGCTGGAGGATATGGCTCCAGCCATCGCGGATGCGCGAGAGTTCGAGGCCGAGATTGCGCGCGCGCGAGGTGAGCCGCGCCATCTCGCGGTTGGACAGGTCGGTGCCGTCGTCGCAGGCGATCACCAGTGAGGGGCGGCGGCCTTGCAGCTCCAGCGTCTCGACCGCGTGGGCGAGGTCGTCGTGGCTGCCGAGCACCGGCACGCTGGCGATCTGTTGCAGGGTGTCGTTGTCGGCGGGCAGCAGGATGCCGGTGACGAAGAAGCTGGGCGTGGTCTCGCGCTTGAGCATCTCGACGATCGAGAGCACCCAGTCGGGCGAACCGACCAGGAGGGCGCCGCGCAGGTTCTTGCTGTCGACATGGGCGGGCAGGACCTTGGCGGGATGGGTCAGCTTTTCCCGGAGCGCACGGCGGGCGCCGCGCACGAAGAACAGCGCGGTCATCGCGAAGAGCCACTGCGCCAGCGCGATGTCGACGAGCTGGCCGCGCTCGGCCCGCACGCCCGGCACGATCATGATCGCCACCCAGGCGAGCGCGAAGGCCGGAACCGTCAGCATCGCCAGCTGGATCGCATGGGAAAAGCTGAAGAAACGCCACGAGCGGCGATAGATCCCGGCGGTGTAGAACACCCCGATCACCACCAGCGCAAAGGAGAGGATCGCGCCGAGATGGCCGTCGGACTTCGGAAAGCCGGTCTTGCCGATCAGCTCGAACGCCAGCGCCAGCGTCAGCGAGAGCACCACGAAGTCGATCGTCATCAGTACGGTGTTGCGGAAGGTGCGGCGCAGGCTGAACTGCGCGGAGCCGCCCCGAGAACTCCCGCGCGACCGGCCATTCGCCGATCCCAGCTTGCGCACCCGCAGGAAGCGGTTCCCGGCCCCTGCGGCAACCGTCGCGGTACTGCTTGGCGTAGCGGCATGGCTCATTGCGTCGACCTTCTCGGCTTTTGTCTGGTCAGGTCCCGGATCGCGCTTCGCCGCCATGCTCTCGTTCCTTCCGGTTTTTCGGACCGACCCTTGCGGGACTGGGTCGTCGGGGCCGGAAAACAAGCACGGGGCCGCACCCGGCCTCATGGATTCATGATCTATTGACCATTTCCGGGGCACGCACTTGTGCATGAAGCCATCAGCCGTAATTGCCGCTCTCCTTGCGAAGGGGGCGCGATTTCGACTGTCGGACAGGGGCCTGATCCAAAGGGAGCGGGCCGGGCGGCGGCTATCCCGCCCTTAATCGCCGCAGGTCATCTCGAAGGGCTATCAGCCGATTAGTCGGCTTGCGGTCGGCGGTTCGAGGGCCATCATTCAGGGCGAAGGGATGGGGGCACTTACGCGGGGGCGTGGTGGCTGCCTCACGGCACACCATCCGCACGTCAGGCCGTAAGTCTGGCCGTCAGCCTGGGGCTCGATCACGCATGAAAATACTCGTCCTTTCCAGCCTGGCCTATTCGCTCACCAATTTCCGGGGCGCGCTGCTGCGGGACCTGAAAGCGAACGGGCACGAGGTCGTCGCCGTCGCGCCCGACCGCAACGCCGCCGTGGAGCAGGACCTCGCCGCCTGGGGCGTCGCCTTCCGCCTCGTGCCGATGGCGCGCACCGGCACCAATCCGCTGAAGGACGCGGCGCTGCTCTCCGCCTATGTTAAGCTGATGATGGCGGAAAAGCCGGACCTCGTGCTGGCCTATACGCAAAAGCCGATAATCTACGGCGGGATTGCCGCGCGGATGCTCTGCGTGCCGCGCTTCTTCGCGCTGATGTCGGGCCTCGGCTATGTCTTCAGCGAGGACAGCAAGGCACGCAAGGGCCTGCGCTGGGCCGTGACGCGGCTCTACCGCGAGTCGGTGCGCCGGGCGCGCGGAGTCTTCGTGTTCAATGCCGACGACCGGCAGGACATGATCGACCTTGGCATCGTTACTCCGCGCCAGAACGTGGTGCAGGTGCCCGGCTCGGGCGTCGATCTCGACCGCTTTCGTCTCGAACCGCTGCCGCGCGGGCGCCTGCGGTTCCTGCTGGTCGGCCGCCTGATGCGCGACAAGGGCATCTACGAATTCGTCGAGGCGGCGCGGCAGCTCAAGCTCGATCATCCGGAAGTCGAATTCTGCGTGCTCGGCCATTACGAGCGCGCCAACCCCACCGGCATCGACGAAGTGGAATGCGCCCGGCTGGCGCGCCAGTTCCCGGTCCAGTTCATTCCCGGCACCAGCGACGTGCGGCCCTATCTGGCCAGCAGCTCGGTCTTCGTGCTGCCCTCCTACTACCGCGAGGGCCTGCCGCGCACGATCCTCGAAGCCATGGCGACCGGCCGCCCGATCATCACCACCGACATGCCCGGCTGCCGCGAGCCGGTGATCGAGGGCGAGAACGGCTTCCTGGTGGCCCCGCGCGACGTGGGTGCGCTCAAGGCGGCGATGCAACGCTTCATCGAGGCGCCCTCGTTGGTCACGAGCATGGCCGCCCGTTCGCGCGACCTGGCCGAGAAGATCTACGACGTGCGCAAGGTGAACCACCAGCTGCTCGACGAGATGGACCTCCTGCGCGAACCCTGGAACGAGCCGGCGACGATCCGCGCGCAGCCCGCGCCTGGCGGCGACCTTCCGCCCGAAACCGCGCCGTTGCGCAGTACCGGGCCGTCGCGGGCGGTCGTGGGCTGAGAAGCGGGAGCGGGGCAATGCGGGCTGTCGTGATCGGGGCCGTGGGGAGCACCCAGGTCCTCGTGGAAGAACTCACCGCCGCGGCGGACTGGGACCTAACCATGGTCGGGACCCTGCCACCCGAACTCCACGGGCGCCATTCCGACCTCGTGGACATGGCGCCGTTCGCCAAGCGGGCCGGGGCGCAGCTATTCCCCATCGCGCGGACCAAAGATGCCGACGTGCTCGAACGGGTCCGCGCCGAGCGGCCGGACTACGTCTTCGTGGTCGGCTGGTCGCAGATCGTCGGGCCGGAATTCCTGTCGATCGCCGCGAAAGGGGCGATCGGCTATCACCCGGCGCCGCTGCCGCGCCTGCGCGGGCGGGCGGCGATCCCCTGGACGATCCTGCTGGACGAGCCGATCTCCGCCTCCAGCCTGTTCTGGATCGCGGAAGGCACCGACGACGGCGACATCCTCGCCCAGCACTACTTCCACCTCGCCCGCGACGAGACCGCGCAGGGCCTCTACGACAAGCACATGGACGCCCTGCGCGCGATGCTGCGCACGGTGCTCCCGCGGCTGGCGGCAGGTGAGCAGCCGCGCGCGGTGCAGGACGAGCGCTACGCCACCTGGGCGACCAAGCGCACCCCCGCCGACGGCCTGATCGACTGGCGCGATCCCGCTACCGCCATCGACCGCCTCGTTCGCGCGGTCGGGCGGCCCTATCCGGGCGCCTTCACCCATGTCTCCGGGCGCAAGCTGACGGTCTGGGCTGCCCGCCCGGTCGGCGGCGGCGAGCGGCACCACGCCATTCCGGGACAGATCATGGCCAGTCGCGACGGCATCCTGACCGTGCAGACCGGCGATGGCCTTCTCGAACTGACCGACTGGGAGCTTGCCGAGGGCAAGCCTCCGGCGCTTCATGCTGTTCTGAAAGGATAACGCGTGCCGCTCGATCACTATGGAAAGGTGCTGGTCGTGGCGCCGCATCCCGATGACGAGATACTCGGCTGCGGCGGCACGATGGCGCGCATGGCGGCGGCGGGGATGGACGTGCAGGTGGTGGTCGTCACCAGCGGACGGCCCCCGGCCTTCTCGGAAGAGGGCGTGGCAAAAGTCCAGGCGGAGATGCGCCGGGCGCACGAACATATCGGCGTCAGCGAGGTTCACATGCTGGATTTTCCGGCCGCCTCGCTCGACATCGTGCCTGCCGCCGAACTCAATGCCGCGCTCGGCCGGGTGGTGCGCGCGGTGCAGCCGGACACGCTCTTCGTGCCGTTCCTGGGGGACATCCATCAGGACCATCAGCTGGCGTTCCTCGCCGCGATGGTCGCGGCCCGCCCGCGCGACCGCACCGTGCCGACGCGGGTGCTCGCCTACGAGACGCTGTCGGAGACCAACTGGTACGCGGCGCCGCTGACGCCGCCGTTCGTGCCGAACGTCCACATCGACATTTCCGCCACGCTGCAACGCAAGCTCGATGCCTTCGCGATGTTCGAAAGCCAGCTCCGCGACTTTCCCGACGAGCGATCGCTCATCACCATCGAGGCGCTGGCCCGCCTGCGCGGATCGACGGTCTTTGCCGAAGCCGCCGAGGGCTTCGTGCTGGTCCGCGCCATCGAGCGCTGAAGTCCCGCCGGCGCAGCGATTTTCCGCCCAAAGCGCGACCTCGCCAAAATAACGGCGGGTTGTTCTCCCGCGTCTGGCAAGCACAAATCTGGATTATTCGGAAGGTATTCCCCTGTATAGTAGATGAATACTTTTCCTGAGCCGTCCCGGCCGCCTCACCCGCGATCGCATAGCCGGTCCTTCGCCGCGCTGTGAAACGGGAATGGGCAGCCGCAAACGGAAGTCTGGTTAGTTTACCGAATAAGCAGAGATGTTCGGAGCGTATGTCCCATACCGCAGTGCCGCATAACCCTGCGATCGAATTCCGATGCCCGCTGCGGACCTGCTCCGATCTACTGCATTGAAGGCGCGAATTTCCATACGCCACGCCGCTTGCCGCGGGCAGCGCAGTCGATTGCAAGGAAACGGCGAGTCGCGCCGCGGAAATGCTGGATTTGCAGGGAATCGGACTGTGCCAATGGGTGGGAAAAGTTGAAGCCGATTCACCTTGACAGGCGGCGCTTCACAGGGGGGTAGCTAACTCTTGTAAGTTAACCAATTGAAAAAATAGAACTTAATCCAGTGCCTACCTCTTTTGGGGTAGAGTGTACCAGAATTATACGTTCGACTCCCGCAAGCCCAGAATGAAATTTTGGAAAGCGTGGTTATCCCACTGATCAAAGGAGGAATTTGGAAATATCGTAATGACTGTTGGGGGTCTCAATTGCACCACGGCGCCCCCTCGACTTGAAGACGAGGATATGTTCTAAGATGATCTACCTAAGGAGTGGGTGGAAATAGGGGGCATACAAAGGGGGCTCGCCATTTCTGGCACGGTCATCCGGCGATTGTCGTTGATTTTCTGATATGGGATTTCCTTAGGTGAAATCCTTGGCCGATCCGTCCTGCGCATCCGCTTGACGGTATCTGCCCCAAAAAAATGAAAAAAAGACAATGGGTCGTCCGTATTTCCGTTATTCAGGAGAGAAAGACGATGTCGACTTTTGATGAAGTGTCCGTGAGCATTGTCGGTTTCAACTCCCTCGTCAGGGAAGGGATCTGCAAGATCCTCGACAAGTGCGAATTCAAGTGCACCCGGTTCTTCAAGGACTGTGATGCGGTGCTCAGCGACAGTAACATGCCGCCGGTGGGCCTCACGGTTTTCGATATGGGAACCTGCGGCGACCTGCTCGAATGCCTTCCCGCCATGAAGGAACGCCATCCGCAGATGCGGGCGGTGCTGCTGACCGACGAATTCGACTTCGGTCAGATGGTGGAAGCCTTCCAACTCGGCGCCCATGCCTTCCTGCTGAAGGAAATCGGCTCCGAACCGCTGATCGAGTCGCTGCGATTGGTTAACCAGGGTGAAAAGGTATTGCCGAGCGCGCTGCTGCAGCACCTGCCGCAGAAGCAGATCATCGCCGAGGGCAAGGCCGAAGTGCAGGTCCAGCTCAGCGAACTGCTCTCCGAACGCGAGATCGACACGCTGCGCTGCCTCGTCATGGGCTATCCCAACAAGGTGATCGCCTATCGCCTCGATATCAGCGAGGCGACCGTGAAGGTCCACGTCAAGGCGATCCTGCGCAAGCTGATGGTGCAGAACCGCACCCAGGCGGCGATCTGGGCGGTCAACCAGGGCCTCATCACCCATGGCGGCGAGTTCCGCGAAACCGCGGACTACGTGCCGGTAGAGGAAACCGTCCGCGCACCGGTGGCGCTGGCGATCGCCCGCTGAAGCGGGCGACGGGGCAAGAAACAGGGGGCCGGCCGATATCTCGGCCGGCCACTGGAACAGGGTTCTACTTTTCCCGAACGACGCAGCGGAAACCGATATGCGTCGTGGCCGTGTCGATCATTTCGGGATGGCGCGCGGCAGGGCGATAGCGCTGGCAATAGTTCGCCGCGCAAAGATGCGATCCGCCCTTGATGACCTTGCGGCCGATCTTCACCAGCGGCTGGGACGGGTCGAAGCTCTCCTTCAGCTTCGCGCCTTTCGGATTGCTGATCGCGCAGCACGAACTTCCGGACTTCTTCGGCGCCTCGGGACGCTCGGACCACCAGTCCCGCGTCCATTCCCAGGTATTGCCGATCATGTCGTACAAGCCGTAGCCGTTGGCCGGGAAGCTGCGCACCGGCGACGTGCGTTCCCATCCGTCGAGGCACTGGTTGGCGAAGGGGAACAGCCCCTGCCAGTAGTTCGCCATCATCCGCCCCTCGGGCGCGAGTTCGTCGCCCCAGGCATAGTCCGCGTCATCGAGGCCGCCCTTGGCTGCGAATTCGAACTCGGCTTCGGTGGGGAGGTCCTTGCCTGCCCATTGGGCATAGGCCTCGGCATCGGCGTAGGCGACGTGGACGACGGGATGGTCCCAGAGATCGAGCGCCTCGACATCGCTGCCTGCACCCAGCGGATGGCGCCAGTCCGCACCGAATTCGAAGTTCCACCAATTGGCGGGATTGGTAGTATCCACCGGGGTCGCGGTCTTGCGGAACACCAGCGATCCGGCCTGCGCCATCTCGGGCGGCATGCCGGGATAGTCCTTGGGATCGGGCGCGATCTCGGCCACGGTCGTATAGCCGGTCGCTGCGACGAAGCGGGCGAAGTCGCGGTTGGTGACCGGAGCCTCGTCGATCCAGAAAGCGTCCACGGCGACTTTGCGCAGCGGCGCTTCCTCCGGATAGAAGTTTTCCGATCCCATCGAAAAAGTGCCGCCCGGCACGCGGATCATGCCGTGCAGGCGTTCGCTGCTTTCGGCCGAAGTCGGGGGCAGGGTCTCGGTCATTCCAGGTCCTCTCAGTCGATCTCCGCCTTCTCTAGGGTCGCTTCGATCCCGCGCCAAATGCGTAATTCGAAAGCAAAGGGATCGGCCTGAACCTTACCCGAGTTCCTTTTCCTTCTCGGCGTAGAGACGCTCCAGTTCGGCGCGGCTCTTCTTTTCGGCGGCGGTCTTGAGCTGGCCGCAGGCCGCATCGATGTCGCGCCCGCGCGGGGTGCGCACCGGAGCCGAGATACCGCCCTTGAACACGATGTCCGAGAAGGCCCTGATCCGCTCCGGCGTCGAGCATTCGTACTGCGCGCCGGGCCAGGGGTTGAACGGGATCAGGTTGACCTTGGCGGGCAGGTCGTACTTCTTCAGCAGGCGGACGAGTTCGTGCGCATCCGCGTCGCTGTCGTTCTTGTCCTTGAGCATCACATATTCGAAAGTGATGCGGCGCGCGTTCGAGGCGCCCGGATAGTCGGCGCAGGCCTGGAGCAGGTCCTCGATGCCGTACTTCTTGTTGACCGGCACGATCTCGTCGCGGACTTCCTTGGTCACCGCGTGGAGCGAGACCGCCAGGTTCACGCCGATTTCCTCGCCGCAGCGGGCCATCTGCGGGATCACGCCCGAGGTCGAGAGGGTGATGCGGCGCTTCGACAGGGCGAGGCCGTCGCCGTCCATCACCAGCTTCAGCGCATCGCGCACATTGTCGAAATTGTAGAGCGGCTCGCCCATGCCCATCATCACGATGTTGGTGAGCAGGCGGCCGTCCGACGAGTAACCGCCTTCCTCGTCGTCGCTTTCTGCGCCATCAACGCCGTCGCCGAAGGCGAAATCCATGCGGCCCTTGGGCCATTCGCCCAGCGTATCGCGCGCCAGCATGACCTGGCCGACGATCTCGCCCACCGTCAGGTTGCGCACGAGGCGCATCGTGCCGGTGTGGCAGAAGCGGCAGTTGAGCGTGCAGCCGACCTGCGAGGACACGCAGAGCGTGCCGCGATCGGCATCGGGGATGAACACCATCTCGAAGTCGTGCGCGTCCGCCGTGCGCAGCAGCCACTTGCGGGTGCCGTCGCTGGAGTGCTGGGCCTCGACGATTTCCGGGCGGCCGATCACGAAGCGCTCGGCAAGCCAGGGGCGCATGGTCTTGGCGATATCGGTCATCGCCTCGAACTCGGTGACGCCGCGGTGGTAGAGCCAGTGGTAGACCTGCTTGGCGCGCAGCTTGGCGGCCTTGGCGTCGAGGCCGGCGCCTTCGAACAGTTCCGCGATCCGCTTCTTCGGCAGGCCGATCAGGTCCAGGCGACCGTCCTCGCGCGGGGTCACGCCCTCCACGAGATTCGGGCGGGGCACCGGCACGGGGTCGATATGGCCCGGGATCGGCATCGGAGCGCCGGAATGGAGAACTGGGCCGGTCGCGCCGGTGAGGGTGGTGTTCGCGTCTGTCATGATTGGGCGGCCATATAGTGCATCCGGGGCCAAAACGGAAGATGCGCGCGCAGAGGTGCCCGCGCGAACCCCGCAATAGCCGTTTGAGTTCCCACTGCTGGGCGCTCGCGAAAGGCGCTCCGTCGATCAAGTGTGACCGAAAAACATCAGCATTTTCGTTGTGTTAGGTTCAGGAAACCGGCCCCCTATGACGAACATTTGACCAGTCCGGACGGGCCGGTCGCCGAAACGGATGCCCGCCGAAAAGAACAACGAATGGAGCACCGCATGAAGAACATTCTCATCTGCCTCGCCGCCGGTTCGGCACTCGCCTCGGTTCCCGCCTTGGCGCAGGACACCGGCCCCGTGCAGCCCTTCTCGGGCTTCCACGTCGAGGCGCTTGCCGGTTACGACGTGACCAAGGCGGGCAGCAGCGTCGATGACGACGTCAATGTCGACAACGACCAGTCGATCGACGGCTTCGCCTATGGCGTGGGTGCGGGCTACGACTTCCGCTCGGGCAATCTGGTCTTCGGCCCCGAGGCCGAAGTGACCTGGTCCACCGCCAAGACCAAGTTCAATGATGGCGATTTCGAAGGCTTCGGCATCGGCAACGTCAAGACCAACCGCGACCTCTATGTCGGCGCGCGCCTCGGTTATGTCGTCACGCCGACCACGATGGTCTACGCCAAGGGCGGCTACACCAATGCCAAGTTCGACGTGCGCAGCACTTTCGGCACCGTCGAGACCAACCGCGACATCGACGCCGACGGCTGGCGCATCGGCGCGGGCGTCGAGCAGGCGGTGACCAACAACGCCTTCGTGAAGCTCGAATACCGCTACTCGAACTACAGCAAGGGCGAGATCGACTACACCGGCGACATTCCGGACGGCACCCGCTTCAATCTCGACACCGACCGCCATCAGGTCATGGTCGGCGCCGGCGTGCGCTTCTGAGCGAGCGACGAATGCGGAAGAGGGCGGGGGCGAAAGCTCCCGCCCTTTTTCGTGGGCGCGCGGGGGCGATCGCTGTCCCAACCTCAAAACCCCCAGACGCCTTCCTCCCAACCCGCTCAGGATGAGCGGGGTGGGAGGCCGAGAACGGGAAATCGCGGAACGAAACCCCCAACCGCGCTTTATTGCAGCTTGGCGCAGCCGATCAGCGCGGCGTCCATCGCCGAAGCGGCACCCGAGAGCGCCCAGGCATTGACGAAACGCCGCCCCTGCCGGTCCCGCGCGGTGACGGTCATGCGCGGCGCCGAGCGCATGGCGGCGACGATGGCGGCATTGTCCTTCTCGTCCCGCCCCCAGGCATCGCCTTCGCCCGCCGCGAGCACGAAGCGCTGCCCGCCCAGCGACAGTGTGACTTGCGCCCCCTGCGCCAGCCGCCGCGAAAGCCGGAAATGCACTTGCCCCCGCGCCCCGCGCCGGGGCCAGGTGCCGACCGCTGCGAAAGGCTGATACTCGCGCGCGGCGGCGTTTGGCTCGGCCATGGCGATGGCATAGCAGCGCGGGATCACCGGATCGCGAAACGCGCCCCAGCCCGCGTAGATACCCAGACTCTCGCGGGCAAGCGCGGGGACGGTGGGCAGTGCGATGAGGCAGCCCGCAATCGTCAGGGCAAGTGCAGGGAAGCGGAAAGTCACCGGACCGGGTACTCGATCTCCATCACTTCCCATTCCTTCTCGCCCGAGGGCAGGCGGACCAGCTTGAGGTCGCCCACGGCGGCGCCGCGCAGGGCGCGGGCGAGGGGGGCGCTCCAGCCGATCAGGCCTTTCGCCGCGTCCTGCTCGTCGTCGCCGACGATGGTGAGCGTCTTGTGGACGTCGTCCTCGTCGGCGATCGTCACGGTGGCGCCGAAGAAGACCTTGCCGCGCTCGGTCTGGTCGGCCGGGTTCACCACCCGCAGCGCCTTCATGCGGCGCGCGAGATAGCCCAGTTCGCGGTCGATCTCGCGCATGCGCTTGCGGCCGTAGAGATAGTCGCCATTCTCCGAGCGGTCGCCGTTCCCCGCCGCCCAGGAGACGATCTCGACGATCTCCGGGCGCTCCTTGCCGAGCAGATGGTCGTAGCGGGCGCGCAGTGCGGCCATGCCTGCGGGCGAAATCGGAGGACCGGACGGTTTCATGGCCTGATCCTTATAAAGCATTTCCCCAGACGCAAAGCCCCGGCCAAGTCCTCCGCCGCCTTCTCCACCACCTTGCGCAGGTCCTATTAGTCCGACAAAAGAGCGGTCTACGAATTGGGAGCAAGGACAGACCATGGAATTTTCACGCCGCACCGCGCTGCTCGCCGCCGCTTCCGCGCCGCTGGCCGGCCTTGCCGCAAGGGCGGGTGCACAAGTCGCTGCTCCTTCCGCCACCCTCGATCCCGCCCCCGGCGCCGCGCTCGCGCCGCGCCCGCCGATGGGCTGGAACAGCTGGAACAGCTTCGCCGGAACCATCACCGAGGCACAGGCGCTCGAAACCGCCGCAATCATGCGCGAGAAGCTGCTGCCCTTCGGCTACGACGTCTTCACCGTCGATATCCAGTGGTACGAGCCGGAGGCCAAGAGCTATACCTACAACGCCAACCCGGTCCCGGCGCTCGACGCCCATGGCCGGGTGATCCCCGCCCCGAACCGCTTCCCTTCGTCCAAGGGCGGAAAGGGCTTCGCGCCGCTCGCCGCCAAAGTCCACGCCATGGGCATGAAATTCGGCATCCACGTCATGCGCGGCATCCCCCGCCACGCCGTGAAGCTCAATCTCCCCGTACTGGGCACCAAGCTGCGCGCGCAGGACATCGCCGACACCTCCAGCATCTGCTCCTGGAACCCCGACATGTACGGCGTCGACATGAGCAAGCCCGGCGCCCAGGAATACTACGACAGCGTGTTCAAGCTCTACGCCTCCTGGGGCGTCGATTTCGTCAAGATGGACGACATGAGCCGCCCCTACGACGCCCACGCGCCGGAAATCGAGGCCGCCGCCAAGGCCATCGCCCGCTGCGGCCGCCCCATCGTGCTCAGCCTCTCCCCCGGCGAAACCCCGGTCCTGCGCGGCGCCCACGTCCGCCAGCACGCGCAGATGTGGCGCATCTCCGACGACTTCTGGGACGAATGGGCACAGCTCCACGCCCAGTTCACCCGCCTCGAAAACTGGACGCCGTTCCGCGGCCCCGGCTCCTGGCCCGACGCCGACATGCTCCCCCTCGGCCGCCTCGCGCTGGGCGACCGCGACACCCGCTTCACCCCCGAAGAACAACGCACGCTGATGACGCTCTGGTCGATCGCCCGCTCGCCGCTGATCATGGGCGGCGACCTGCGCCACCTCGACACGCCGACACTGGCGCTGCTGACCAACCGCGAGGTGCTGGCGGTGAACCAGTCGAGCACAGACAACGCGCCGCTGTTCCTCGACGACGGCACCAAGGTTTGGACCGCGCGCGCGGAAGGCAGCACGGATCGCTACGTGGCGCTGTTCAACGTTTCGGACAAGGAGCGCGAGGCGAGTGTGGCGCTCTCGCAGCTTGGCCTCGGCGCGAAGGCGTCGGTGCGTGATTTGTGGGAGGGGAAGGATCTTGGCACCGTTGAAGGGCGCGTTTCAGCGCGGCTTGCTTCGCATGGAGCAGGGTTGTTCAGGGTGAAGGAGCAGTAAAAGAGGAAGTCCTGGGGGATGATCCCCCAGACCCTCAAAATGTCAGCGTCGCGCGCGACCTATCCGTAGAGCGCTCCTTGCGGCGCAGCCAATAAGTCTCCCGACGCTGCCATGAGCGCGCAACGGATAGGCTGGGCGTAACCTAGACGGTATTGGGGTGCAGGGGTGTTAACCCCTGCTTCTCCCCTTGAAACCTTCCAAACCTTCACCCCGGCGCCCGCTTCCCGATCAACTGCGTAAGCGGCGTATTCCCGCGATAGCCCGACTGGCTCGGATACATCGACTCGTAGACCACGGCGTTCTCCAGCACGCGCTGGATGTAGTTCTTGGTCTCGTAGATCGGGATCTGTTCCAGCCAGTCGATCCAGTCGACCGCTCCGGTGCGGGGATCGCCGTTGGCCGCCAGCCACTTGTTCACATTGCCTGCGCCTGCGTTGTAGGCGCCCACTGCCAGCGGCAGCGAGCCGCCGAAGTAGTTGCGCATGCGGGTGAAGTAGGCATCGCCGAGGCGGATGTTGTAGGTGGCGTCGCTGACCAGCTGGTTCTGGTCGTATGCGAGGCCGAGTTTGCCGGCCTGTTCGCGCGCGGTGGCGGGCATGAGCTGCATCAGGCCGCGCGCTCCGGCGTGACTGAGGGCATTCTGGGCGAACTGGCTCTCCTGCCGGGTGAGGGCGTGGACCATGGCGAAATCGGCGCCGGGCGGCATGGGGATCAGCGGGTAGGCGATCTGGCCGAAGTCCTGGTAGCCGTCGCCGTGGGCGCTCTGGCCGAGGATCACGGCGAGGTCGCGGCGGCCGATGTCGCGGGCGAGTTCGGCGACGAGGACGTGGTCGCTCTCGCTCTGGGCCTGGTCGGAGATTTCGCGGAAGAACTGGACGGTGGTGCGCCAGTCGCCGTCGCGGGCGACGTCGCGCACGGCATTGGTGAGGGGCTTGGCGAAGAAGGCGCTGCGCTCGGCCTGGGTGGGCACGGCGCGGGGGCGGGTGTCGAGGTCGGGCAGGGGGCGGCCCAGCCGTTCGAGCGCGAGCTGGCCGTAGAAGTAGTGCGGATAGGCGGCGGCCATCTGGAAGTAGCGGTTGGCGCCTGCGGTGTCCCCGGCCTTGGCGAGCGCGCGGCCTGCCCAGTAGAAGCCCTTGGAGCGCGTGCCCGGCGTCTGCGCGGCGGCGCCGTAGCGGTAGAACAGCGGCGCGGCGCGGCGGGCGTCGCCCAGTTGCCAGAGCGCCTTGGTGCCGCCCAGCCAGACGAGCGTGGTGTAGTCGTCGCGCAGGCGGAAGGAGAGCTGGCTGATGTCGGTGCCGGGGGCGAAGGCGTCGTCGATGCCGCCCGCGATCCGCACCGCCGAATCCGCGCCCGCGCCCTTGGCGGCGGTGAGCAGTTCGCGCACCCACTTTTCCGGTTCGGGAACCGGCGTCGTCAGGGTGGGGCGGTTGGACAGGAGAGCGATCTCGGCGGGCAGGTTGCCGCTCTTGCGGGCCTGGACGGCGCGGGCGTAGATATAGCCCGCGTCGGCGTTCATCTGCGGGGTCAAGGTCAGGCCCAGCGTGCCGGGGGGCGAGCCCTGCAGCATCGTCAGCCGCTCCATGAACAGGGCGCGGCGTTCGGCGGAGACGAAGGAGATCTGCCGCTCGGCTTGCGAAGTTTCGCCCTGCCAGAGCAAGCGGTCCATGCGGGTGTCGTGGTCGGCTGTGGTGAGCGCGCCGCGATATGTCGCGAGGATCGCCGCCTCGTCGCTCGGCGCCAGGGTGCCGTCGCGCCAGGCGGCGAGCGCCCGCTGCTGCGCATCGGGACGGCGCAAGGTGGTCAGCGCCGTGGCATAGCGTCCGGCGGCCTGGTTCGACAGCGGCGGATAGCGGGTGAAGAACGCGACCACGGAATTGGCGTCGGGCGCCTGATTCACCAGCGCGCGTTCGGCCGAGCCGCGAATCTTGTCGGCCTGCGGATAGCCGGGATACGTCAGCAGGAAGCTGGAATAGCTGCCGAAATCGAATCCGTCCGACGCCACGAGCTGGCGCCAGCGGTCGATCGACTGGTGGACGGCCATGTCGTGCGACTGCATGGAACGCGCCTTCGCAAGGTCCCATTCGCGGCCGTCCTGTGCGGCTGCGGGGGTCCCGAAAGCGATGCCGAATGCGGCGGTCGAAGCAAGCAAGACGAGGGGGGCGACACGCTGCATGCTGGACATTTTGGGAAAAGGCTCCTTATCAGGCGCTGAACATCGGGTCCGTCGGCCCCGATCATTGAACATCCGGTGAGGTAAAGTCCATGTTCTCGGGTTCCATTCCAGCGCTTGTTACACCGTTTCGCGACGGAGCGTTCGATGAACAGGCCTTTCGGCGACTCGTGGACTGGCAGATCGAATCGGGCTCCTCGGCGCTCGTTCCCTGCGGCACGACCGGCGAGAATTCGACGCTTTCGAACGCCGAACACCACCGCGTCATCGAACTCTGCGTCGAGCAGGCGGCGGGCCGCGTGCCGGTGATCGCGGGCTGCGGCAGCAACGATACGATGAATGCGCTGCTGCACATGAACTTCTCCAAGAAGTGTGGCGCCTCGGCGGCGCTGCTGGTGGCGCCGTATTACAACCGGCCGAGCCAGGCAGGGTTGCTGGCGCATTTCACTTATCTGGCGGAAAACAACGACCTGCCGATCGTGCTTTACAACGTGCCCGGTCGCACCGTCACCGACTTGCTGCCGGAAACCGTCTGCGAGCTCGCCCGCCGTTTCCCGGATCGCTTTGTGGCGATCAAGGACGCTAGCGGCGACCTCAGCCGCGTGACCGACCACCGCATGGGCATTGGCAAGCATTTCGTGCAGCTCTGCGGCGACGACGAACTGGCTCTGCCGTTCAACGCCGCGGGCGGCGTCGGCTGCATCTCGGTGACGGCGAACGTCGCGCCGAAGCTCTGCGCCGAGTTCCAGGCGGCCTGCGCGGCCAACGATCTTGAGGAAGCGCGCCGCCTCAACGACCTGCTCTATCCGCTGCACTATGCGATGTTCGAGGACAGCTCGCCGGGACCGTGCAAGTACGCGCTGGCGCAAGTCCACGACTGGATCGAGAACGAACTGCGCCTGCCGCTGGTCCCGTGCAGCGACAAGGCCCGCACCGCCGTCGACGAAGCGCTGGTCCACGCCGGACTGGTTTGAGGATTTGAAGAACGTCTTCCCGGACACGCTCCGGGACGACGTTCTTTTTCAATCCGCCGGATTGTTCTTCTGAACGAAGCGCACCGCTTCCGACAGCATCCGCTTGCGCGTTTCCTCGCGCGAGAGCCAGTGGTCCTCGCCTGCCAGAGTGACGAATTCGTAGGGCTTGCGGGCGTCTTTCAGCGCATCGGCCATGACTTGGCTCTGCTTGTAGCCGACGACGGTATCGTCCTTGCCATGGATCAGCAGCACCGGTGCATCGGCGCGCGCGGCGAAGCGGCGCGGTGACACGTCGTCGTAGAGCTTGGGATCGCCAAGCTGCTCGCGCAGCGCCTTGGTGAGCATCTTCGAATCGCCGCTTTCGCGGATGTCGGTGGAATACATCAGCTTGAGATCGGCAACGCCTGCCACCGAGACCGCACAGCGGTAGAGCCCCTGTTGCAGGGTGACACCGGCCAGCGCCGCATAGCCGCCATAGCTCGCGCCGACGATGCAGGCGCGCTTCGGATCGACGATGCCCTGCTTGGCCAGTTCGGCGAGACCGTCCGAAATGTCGGTCTGCATCTTGCGGCCCCATTGGCCGTCCCCGGCATGGCGGAAGGCATCGGTGCGTCCGGTCGAGCCGCGGAAGTTCGGCTGGAACACCGCATAGCCGCGCGAGGCGAAAGCCTGCGCCCACCAGTCGAACTCGGCCTTGTCATGCGCGGCGGGCCCGCCGTGGGGCAGCAGGACCACCGGCAGGTTCTTCGCTTCACGGCCGGGCGGCAGCGTCAGGATGCCGTCCATGTCGAGGCCGTCCTGCGCCTTGTAGCCGACGACCGAGATCGCCCCGACCTGCTCCGGCGGGATATCGGCGCGTTCGTAGCCGATCGGATCGGCGCGCTTGGCGCGCACGTCGACCAGATACCAGGTGCCGCTGTCCTTGTTGCCGGTGGTGCGCACCAGCACTTTTGCGAAATCGGGCGTCCAGTCGATCAGGTGCGCCTCGCGGCCGGAAAAGGCCTTGAAGATGCGGGTGATGGCGCTTTGATGGGCGGGGTCGTCCATGACCGTCTGCGGCGTCTCGCCCTGCGTGCGATAGCCGATCATGTCGCCGCTGTTGCGATCGACGAAGAGACGCTCGATGCCGATGTCGTAGAGGATTTCCCGGGCTTCCCCGCCCGCCAGCGGCACTTCGAACCAGCGCGAGTCGCCGTCCTCGTCCTCGATCGCGTAGACCGCGGTGGCGCCGCCCTTGCCGAAGGCGATCAGGCTGACATTGCCGGTGGGATCGATGCCGCGCGCCAGTTCCGCCCCGCGCGGGACATTGATTTTCCAGAGACCGCTCGCCTCCGAGATGTCGAGGATCACCGCCACGTTGCCGCTGCGGTCGATCAGCCAGTCGCGGTAATGGTTTTCCGCAGGGGGTTGGGCGAGGACGCGGGCGCGGTTGGTCTTGAGGTCCACCGCATAGAGCGTGGAGCGGCCATGGCGCCAGCGGGTCTGGCTACCTTCGACATCGAGCGCGATGCCGCCGAAATAGCCGACCGTGCGCCCGTCGATCGTGCGGATGCCATAGCGGCCGCGCGTGGTCTTGGCGATCCCCTGGCTCTTCCCGAACACCAGCCCCGATTCGCCGCCCGGCTTCAGGGGCAGGATGATCGTGCCGTTCATCTCGTACTTGGTGGCGGTGAAGCCGAACAGCGGCACCGTGGCGCTGTTGGTGAGCAGCACGGTGTCGTTGTCCGCCCATTCGATCGCGCGGACCTTGGAGGTTCCGGGCGATCCGCTGAGCACGACCTTGTTGTCCTTGATGACCACGACGCGCCGCTCGCCGTCGCTGTTGGTCACGCTGGCGATCGAGGTGCCGTCCGGCGAGAGCGCGGCGTCCTCCACTTGCGGCAGTTCGCCATAGGCATCGAGCGGCGGCGGCGTGCCGGGCGCAGCCATGGCGGTAGAAAATGTGGATTCGGCAATGAGCAAGGCGGCCGGAAGAGCCGACCGAAGTTTCAGGCGCACTGTAGATTTCCCCCGTTTGTTCCCGACTATTCAAATCGGCGGGGTGCTTTGGCAAGGACAATCTTCGGCGCCGTCGCGGTTAAAATCCTTTCATGCAGGCGGTCCGACCACGGATCGTTCACGGCATGACGAAATCGCGCAAACGGGGCGTTTCCTTTTTGCGCGCTAATCCCTACATGCCGGGTCATCATGGCACGTCCGCAGCACAAGACATTCGACAAGCACAAGAGCGTCGCGGAAAACCGCAGGGCCCGCTTCGAGTACCACATCGAGGAAACCTTCGAGGCCGGCATCGCGCTGACCGGTACCGAGGTGAAATCGCTGCGGTTCGGCGAAGGCTCGATCGCGGAGGCTTACGCCGAGGTCAAGAACGGCGAATGCTGGCTGGTGAACTCCAACGTACCGGAATTCAGCCACGGCAACCGCTACAACCACGTGCCCAAGCGCCCGCGCAAGCTGCTGCTGCATGAGCGGGAAATCTCCCGCCTCCAGGGTTCGGTGGAGCGCAAGGGCATGACCCTGGTGCCGCTGTCGATCTACTTCAACGGCCGGGGCCGCGCGAAAGTCGAACTGGCGCTGGCCAAGGGCAAGAACGCGGCGGACAAGCGCAGCACGATCAAGGAACGCGACTGGAAGCGGGAGCAGGGCCGCATCCTGCGCGAGCACAAGTGAGCGCGCTGCTGCACCGGCTGGGTGCCTGGCTGCACGGCCAGATGCCCACCCATGCGCAGCTTGAGGCGAATCGCTTCACGGCGCCTTTCACGCGCCGCCCCGAACTGTTCCGCTTCACCCGCCGCTCGGTGCCGCGCGGCGTGGCGGTCGGCATGTTCATCGGCATCTTCGCGCTGATTCCCGGCGTCCAGATCGTCGGCGCGGCGCTGATGTGCGTGCCGTTTCGCGGCAATATCCCGCTCGCCGCCGCGATCACTTTCATTTCCAATCCGGTGACGACCTTGCTCATCATCCTGCCGGTGGCGGTCGCGATCGGCAACAGCTTCGGCTATCACGCCGACATCGCCACGGTGGAGGCCATGGTGCGCGAAGGTGCAGGCCTTGCGCAGTGGCGAAACTGGCTGCTGTCCGACACCGCGCCTGCCGTCGTCATCGGCCTGTTCATCCAGTCGGTCGTCGCCGCTTTCGTCAGCTATTTCCTGACGATCTGGTTCTGGCGCTACTGGATCGGGCGCAAGCACCGCGCCCGCCGCCACCGCGCGGCTGCTGCTGCTGCGGTGGGGGCGAAACCCGCGGATACGGAAGGAATTGCATGAAGGCAGGCCAGCGGGAGCGGGAAGCGGGCGAGGTCATGACGACGGGTAAAATCGGCGGTCTTTCCGACACTGCCGTCGTCGGCATCGCGCTGGTGCTCAGCGCCGGGCTGGTCTGGCTGGTCAGCGGCGACGGACTGCTCACCGCCATCCTCACCGGCACGCTGCTGGTCTTCGCGGGTCTCGCCTGGATGGTCGCCAATCGCCGGACCGAGGCCGCCGACGTGGAATTCGCGCAGCCCGACTGGTCCGTCACCGTCGCCGCCATCGACCGCGCCGACAGCGCCATTGCCGTCACCGACCGCGCCGGGCGCCTCGCCTGCGCCAATGCCGGTTTCGAACAGTGGTTCGGCACCGCCAGCCCGCCGCCGCGCCTGCCGGTGGGCGATGCCGCCACCGAGCGCCTCACCGAAGCCGTCCGCGCCGCCTGGCGCGATGGCCATGCCCGCACCGACTTGCGCACCGAAGGCGATATCCCGGCCGACTGGCGGGTGGAAATCCAGCGCTCGGGCCGGGGCGACGACTTTCTCGTCTGGCGCTTCCAGCCGGTCAGCTCGGTCGATCTCGTGGGCGAGATGGTCCGCCAGATCGACGGAAAACTGGGCAAGGGCCTTGCCCGCGCCGGTATCTCGGCGGCGGTGGTCGATCCCGACGGCATGATCCGCGCCGCCAGCGCCGGTTTCTCCCAGCGCGCGACGGGTGACGCCCTCGCCGATATGACCGGCCTCGATTTCGTCTCGCTCATCAGCCAGGAGGAAGGCGAGCGCATCGGCTGGGCGCGCGAAGCCGGACGCGGCGGGCCGCTCGTACTCTACCACGTCCCGATCGCCGATCCCGATGCGCCGGGCGAACCCGATCCCCATGTCACGCCCTCGCTGATGCTGGTGGTCGAGGCCGGGCAGGGCATCGGCGCAGGAGGAGGCGGCGGCACCGCCGCGCCGCATCTGGAGGCGCTGATCAGCCAGCTGCCGCTCGGCCTCGCCATGGCCGACCGCGACGGACGGCTGCTTTTCGCCAATCCCGCCTTCATGCGCGCCGCCGGGCAGGAGGGCCAGCACCCGCCGAGCTACCCCACCGACCTCGTCGTCCGCGACGACAAGCGCGCGCTGTCCGAGGCGATCCGCCGTTTCGCGCAAGGCCCCGCCGCGGCGGGCGACATCGCCGTGCGCCTGACCACCCAGCCCGACGATCCGGTCTCGCTCAGCCTTGCGGGCGTGCGCGGTCTCGGCGAGGCGGCGGTGCTGCTCGGCCTCACCGACACCTCGGAGGAAACCCGCCTCAAGCGGCAGGTGGCACAGGCCACCAAGATGCAGGCGGTGGGCCAGCTCGCGGGCGGCGTCGCGCACGATTTCAACAACGTGCTGACCGCGATCCTCGGCACCTGCGACCTCATGCTGATGCGCCATACGCCCGGAGATTCGGACTATGACGACATCCAGCAGATCCGCGCCAATTCCAACCGCGCCGCCTCGCTGACCCGCCAGCTCCTGGCCTTCTCGCGCCAGCAGACCCTGCGCCCCGAAGTGCTCCAGCTGCCCGACGTCGTTGCGGACGTCTCGCAGATGCTGCGCCGCCTGATCGGCGAGAAGATCCAGCTCGTCGTCACCCACGACCGCGACCTCGGGCCGGTGCGCGCCGACCCGACCCAGCTGGAGCAGGTGATCGTCAACCTTGCGGTGAACGCGCGCGACGCGATGCAGATGAAGGGCGACGGCGCGGGCACGCTCACGCTCGCCACCTGCCGCATCAGCAATACCGACGTGCGGGCGATGCGCAGCGAGATCATCCCGGCGGGCGACTATACCGCGCTGATCGTCGAGGATACCGGCGGCGGCATCCCGCCCGAGCACCTTGGCAAGATTTTCGAGCCGTTCTTCACCACCAAGGAGCAGGGCAAGGGCACCGGCCTCGGCCTCTCAACCGTCTACGGCATCGTCAAGCAGTCGGGCGGCTTCATCTTCGCGGAAAGCGAGCCGGGCCGGGGGACGCGCTTCGTCGTCTACCTGCCGGTCCACCACGTCGCCCCCGGCTCCGCGCCCGAACCTGCGCAGGTCGAGGAACCCGAGGCCGAACCCAGCCAGTGGGCGGGCGGCGGCGCGATCCTTCTGGTCGAGGACGAGGACCCGGTGCGCATCGTCGCCGAACGCGCGCTGACCCGCCAAGGCTATGTCGTGACCTGCGCGCGCGACGGCGAGGAAGGGCTGGAACTCGTGGAGGAGGGCGGCCGGTTCGACCTCGTGATCTCCGACGTGGTCATGCCCACGCTCGACGGCCCCGGCATGGCGCGCGAAATCCGCCGCATCGCCCCGGACCTGCCGGTGCTGTTCATGTCGGGCTATGCCGAGGAGCAGCTGCGCAAGGAAATCGGCATCGCCAACGCCTGGTTCATGCCCAAGCCGTTCTCCGTACAGCAGCTCTCGGAAAAAGTCGGGGATGTTCTGGCCCGCACCGCAGGCGGCGTTAAAAATAGGAAATAGGCCGTCGTTCCCCTCTTGTTCCAAGAGAACAAAGTAGATACATAGTTCCCCACGACGTTGACCTTTCCGGTCAGGCCGGTAGCAAGGGGAAGTGACATGGCTGCTCAGCTCAAGCTGATCCAGGAAGGCAAGGAAAAGGACAACATGGACCGTCAGAAGGCGCTCGAAGCCGCGCTTGCGCAGATCGACAAGGCGTTCGGCAAGGGCTCCGCGATGAAGCTGGGTTCGAAGGAAGCGATGCAGGTCGAGGCGATCTCCACCGGCTCGCTCGGGCTCGACATCGCGCTGGGGGTCGGTGGCCTGCCGCGCGGCCGCGTGATCGAAGTCTACGGGCCGGAAAGCTCGGGCAAGACCACGCTTGCCCTCCACGTCATCGCCGAAGCCCAGAAGTCGGGCGGCACCGCTGCCTTCATCGACGCCGAACACGCGCTCGATCCGGTCTATGCGAAGAAGCTGGGCGTCAACATCGACGAACTGATCGTCTCGCAGCCCGACACCGGCGAACAGGCGCTAGAGATCACCGATACGCTGGTCCGCTCGAACGCGATCGACGTGCTGGTGGTCGACTCGGTGGCCGCACTGGTCCCCCGCGCCGAAATCGAAGGCGAGATGGGTGACAGCCACGTCGGTCTCCAGGCCCGCCTGATGAGCCAGTCGCTGCGCAAGCTGACCGGCTCGATCAGCCGCTCGCGCTGCATGGTGATCTTCATCAACCAGCTGCGCATGAAGATCGGCGTCATGTACGGCAACCCCGAGACGACCACGGGCGGCAACGCGCTCAAGTTCTACGCCTCGGTCCGCCTCGACATCCGCCGCACCGGCCAGATCAAGGACCGCGACGATATCGTCGGCAACGCCACCCGCGTGAAGGTCGTCAAGAACAAGGTCGCGCCGCCGTTCAAGCAGGTCGAATTCGACATCATGTACGGCGAGGGCATTTCCAAGATCGGCGAAATCCTCGACCTCGGCGTCAAGGCGGGCATCGTCGAGAAGTCGGGCGCCTGGTTCAGCTACGATTCGATCCGCATCGGTCAGGGCCGCGAAAACGCCAAGACCTACCTGAAGACCAACCCCGAAATCTGCGACCGCCTCGAAAAGGCCATCCGCGCCCAGACCGCCGGTCTGGCTGAGGAAATGATGGTCGGTCCTTCGGCGGAAGACGATATCGAATAAGTCCTGCGCGTACCCGCAGAACGAAGAAAACCCCGGCCCTGGTGCCGGGGTTTTTGTTTTCGGGATTTCAGGAGTGCACTCGCCTGTCGGCTTGCCTGCTTCCCGGCTGTCCGGAATCCGTGGCGCAGATGCAACACACCTGCACCGCCGCCGCTTATCGCGAGAACCGAACAGTCTGACCGCAGCAACCGGCTTGCCGCCGCCGCGTCGCTGGATTATCGGCGCGTTCTATGCACACGACCAACGAAATCCGCCGGTCCTTCCTCGACTATTTCGCCAGCAATGGTCACGAGGCCGTTCAGTCCGCGCCGCTCGTTCCTTACAACGACCCGACGCTGATGTTCGTGAATGCCGGCATGGTGCCGTTCAAGAACGTGTTCACGGGTCTTGAAACGCCCTTCGCGCCGCGCGCCACGTCCTCGCAGAAGTGCGTCCGCGCCGGCGGCAAGCACAACGATCTCGACAACGTCGGCTATACCGCGCGCCACCACACGTTCTTCGAAATGCTCGGCAATTTCTCGTTCGGCGACTATTTCAAGGAACAGGCGATCACCCACGCCTGGACCCTGCTGACCAAGGAATGGGGCCTTCCGGTCGAGAAGCTGCTCGTCACCGTGTACCACACCGACGACGAAGCCTTCGACCTGTGGAAGAAGATCGCCGGCCTGCCGGAATCGAAGATCATCCGCATCCCCACGAAGGACAATTTCTGGGCGATGGGTGACGAAGGCCCGTGCGGCCCGTGCTCGGAAATCTTCTTCGACCACGGCGACCACATCTGGGGCGGCCCTCCGGGATCGCCGGAAGAGGACGGCGACCGCTTCATCGAGATCTGGAACCTCGTGTTCATGCAGTTCGAGCAGTCGGCGGGCGAGATCGTCGGCAACCTGCCGAAGCCCTCGATCGACACCGGCATGGGCCTCGAGCGCATCTCGGCGGTCATGCAGGGCGTGCACGACAATTACGACATCGACACCTTCAAGGCGCTGATCGCCGCCTCGGAAAGCCTGACCGGCGTCGCCGCGCAGGGTGAGCAGCGCGCCAGCCACCGCGTCATTGCCGACCACTTGCGCTCGACCAGCTTCCTGCTGGCCGACGGCGTGCTGCCCTCGAACGAAGGCCGAGGCTACGTGCTGCGCCGCATCATGCGCCGCGCCATGCGCCACGCCCACCTGCTGGGCGCGCGCGATCCGCTGATGCACCGTCTGGTGCCCGCGCTCGTTGCCGAAATGGGCCAGGCCTATCCGGAACTCGGCCGCGCCCAGCCGCTGATCGAGGAAACCCTGGAGCGTGAGGAAGTGCAGTTCCGCCGCACCCTCGCCAACGGCCTCAAGCTGCTCGACGAAGCCACCGGCGGCATGGGTGAAGGCGGCGAACTCCCCGGCGAGACCGCGTTCAAGCTCTACGACACCTACGGCTTCCCTTACGATCTTACCGAAGACGCGCTGCGTTCGCGCGGCATCGCCGTCGACCGCGCCGGTTTCGATGCCGCCATGGCGCAGCAGAAGGCTGCCGCCCGCGCTGCGTGGAAGGGCTCGGGTCAGGCCGCCGACAGCGAAGTCTGGTTCGACATCGCCGAGCGCGAAGGCGCCAGCGAGTTCACCGGCTATGCCTCGACCACCGGCGAAGGCCAGGTCGTGGCGCTGGTGAAGGACGGGACGGAAGTCCAGTCGGCCACCGCAGGCGAAGCGGTCGTGGTGCTGACCAACCAGACGCCGTTCTACGGCGAATCGGGCGGCCAGGAAGGCGATCGCGGCACGATCCTCGGCGCTAACGGGTTGAAGATCGCCGTTACCGACACCGCCAAACCGCTCGGCCGTCTCCACGCTATGAGCGGCACGGTCGAGGCGGGCACGATCAAGGTGGGCGATGCCGTCAACCTCACGGTCGATGCCGAACGCCGCGATGCCGTGCGCGCCAACCATTCGGCCACGCACCTGCTTCATGCCGCGCTGCGGAACCGTCTGGGCGATCACGTCACCCAGAAGGGCTCGCTGGTCGCCGCCGAGCGCCTGCGTTTCGACTTCTCGCACCCCAAGGCGCTCGAAGCCGAGGACATCGCGGCGATCGAGGCCGAAGTGAACGCGGAAATCCGCGCCAACGATCCGGTGCTCACCCGCCTGATGACGCCCGACGACGCCATCGAAGCGGGCGCCATGGCGCTGTTCGGCGAGAAGTACGGCGATGAAGTGCGCGTGCTCTCGATGGGCCGTAGCGCCAAGACCGAAGCGGGCGAGCGCAATTACTCGGTCGAGCTGTGCGGCGGCACCCACGTGCGCGCCACCGGTGACATCGGCGTGTTCCGCATCGTTTCGGAAAGCGCCGTCTCCTCGGGCGTGCGCCGCATCGAGGCGCTGACCGGCGAAGGCGCGCGCCAGTGGCTGGTGGCCCGCGAGGAAGCGCTGAAGGGCGCGGCCAGCGCGCTGCGCACCACGCCGGAAGACGTCGAGGCCCGCGTCACCGCGCTGCTCGACGAGCGCCGCAAGCTCGAACGCGAACTGGCCGAAGCGAAGAAGGCGCTGGCTCTCGGCGGCGGCTCGGGCAAGGCCGAAGCGGCCGACGAGGAAGTGAACGGCGTGAAGTTCTCGGGGCAGGTGCTTGAGGGCCTCGATCCCAAGGAACTTCGGGGCCTGCTCGATCAGGCCAAGCAGCGCATGGGTTCGGGCGTCGCCGCGATCGTCGCGGTGAACGAGGGCAAGGCGAGCATCGCCGCTGCCGTCACCGAAGACCTCACCGGCACGATCAGCGCCGTCGATCTCGTCCGCAAGGGAGTCGAGACGCTGGGTGGCAAAGGCGGCGGCGGCCGCGCCGACATGGCGCAGGGCGGCGGTCCCGACGGCGACAAGGCGGCGGATGCCATCGCTGCGGTCAAGACCGTGCTCGCAGGCTGATCCCGGACTGCCCGTGTCCTCGCCGATGTTCTCTATCGCCGAGATCGTCACGGCCATTGCCGAGGAAATGCGTGAAGTCGGCAGCCGGGGGACGGTTGCCGACTATATCCCGCCGCTGGCCGCCGTGCCACTGGACAAATTCGGCATGGCGGTGGTCATGGCGGACGGCGAGGTCCATGTCGCGGGCGATGCGGACGAGGCCTTCTCGATCCAGTCGATTTCCAAGGTATTTGCGCTGACCTTGGCACTCGGTGCGGTGGGCGACCAGCTCTGGGAGCGGGTGGGGCGCGAGCCTTCGGGCAGCGCGTTCAACTCGATCGTCCAGCTGGAGACCGAGCACGGCATTCCCCGCAATCCCTTCATCAATCCCGGGGCCATCGTCGTGACCGACGTGCTGCTCGGCCGCCTGCAACCGCGCGAGGCGATCGGGCAGATGCTGCGCTTCGTGCGCGAACTGGCGGGCGACGACAGCATCGCCATCGACGAGACGGTCGCCGCCGCCGAGCGCGAGACGGGTTTCCGCAACCGCGCGCTGGCCAACTATATGCGCGCCTTCGGCACTCTCCACGGCGATGTCGAGCTGGTGCTGGGCACGTATTTTCACTTCTGCGCGCTCGCCATGAGTTGCCGCCAACTGGCGCTCGCGGGGCGCTACCTGATGGACGGCGGGCGCTCCGACGGCCACCGCGTCATCAGCGAGAAGCGGGCGCGGCGCATCAATGCGCTGATGATGTCCTGCGGCCATTACGACAATTCGGGCGACTTCGCCTATCGCATCGGTCTGCCCGGAAAGTCGGGCGTGGGTGGCGGCATCCTCGCCGTGGCGCCGGGCATCGCCAGTGTGGCGGTCTGGTCGCCCGGTCTCAACGAAAGCGGTAACTCGCAGCTCGGCCAGATGGCGCTGGAGCGGCTCGTCCAGCGCACCGGCTGGTCGGTGTTCGAGCCGCGCGCGATTTAACTTCGTCTTTCAACAGCGCTCACACTACTGCGCTCAACCCCGCTCAGGCTGAGCTTGTCGAAGCCCCCTGCGGCGTGGCGCTGTGCCTCCCATCCTTCGACAAGCTCAGGATGAGCGGGGAGGGAGGACGCCAAGCACTGGGCAGACTCTGTCCTAGACCTTCTCGGGCTGCCGCAACTGGCCCGACTTGAGCGCGGGTTTCTGCGAGAGGCCGCCCTGCTGCATGATCTGTTCGCGGAATTCGTCACGCTTTTCGTGGATCGAGGCGATCACCGGGCCCATCGCCACGCCGATCTCGACCAGCGCGGCTTCGGAGAGCTGGAGCGAGCTTTCGAGCGTCTCCGGCACCGAATGCGTGGCCCCGGCGCGGTAGAGCACGGCGGCGTGCTCGGCATCGCGGGCGCGGGCGATGATCGGCAGGTCGGGGAAGTCGGCGCGCAGCTTGCGGACGATGCGCTGGGCCGTCACCGGCTCGTCCATCGTCAGGATCACCGCCGCCGCGCTCGCGGCACCGAAGCGCAGCATCGCGTCGCCGCGACCGGCATCTCCGAAGGCCACCGTGTAGCCGTGGCGCCGTCCCTCGGTGACGAGGTCGGTATTGCTGTCCACCGCGAGGTAGGGGCGGCCGTGGCGCGCCAGCATGTCGGCGACCAGCCGTCCGACCCGCCCGAAGCCGACGATCAGCACGCGCGGCTTGTCCGGGGCCTCGGCGGGCTGGTGCGGCGCCTCCACGCTGTCCACCTGCCGGGCGAGGACTTTGCCGATCATCGACAGCAGCGGCGTGACCGTCAGCCCGAGCGCGGTCACGATCTGCCAGAACATCGCCGTACCGGGCTGGATCAGCTGCGCCGCACCGGCGGCGCTCAGCACGATCAGCGTGGTCTCCGAAGGGCTGGACATGAGGATGCCGGTCTCGGTCGCGGTGCCGCGCCGCGCGCCCATCATGCGCAGCAGCAGGCCGGTGACGGTGGACTTCAGCAGCACCACGCCGACCGTCGCGATCAGGATCGAGGCGAGGTTCTCCCACACGACGCGCAGGTCGATGCTCATGCCGATGGTGATGAGGAACACCCCGAGCGCGAGGCCCTTGAACGGCTCGA
>Ga0209050_1000442_pt1 | contig 75310 bp, 73 predicted proteins | sample Araplavi_mTSA_r2_FD_184276 | JGI IMG/M metagenome (GOLD analysis project Ga0209050, IMG submission 184276) | Arabidopsis root microbial communities from North Carolina, USA - plate scrape MF_Cvi_mTSA_r2 (SPAdes) (version 2) | ecosystem: Host-associated > Plants > Roots > Endosphere | place: USA...
TTTCCTTCGCTAAACTGGTGGAGGTAAGCGGGATCGAACCGCTGACCTCTTGCATGCCATGCAAGCGCTCTCCCAGCTGAGCTATACCCCCGTTTTCGAAGGAGACAGAAGTATAGCAGCCCTTCTTTAAATTGCAAATGCTAATTTGCAAGATTGCCCAAAATATTTAGGCGAACTTCGCAAGGCGGGCTGCCACGGTGTCGCGTCCGAACAATTGCAGCACTGCATCGATGGCAGGAGTCTGCAGTTGGCCGGCCACCATCAGGCGCAGCGGCATTGCCAGTTGAGGCATCTTCAGGCCATGCGCAGCCAGCACTTCCTTGATCATGGCGGCGATGGCTTCCTTGGTCCACTCAACGGTAGCGATGCGGGCAGCGAAGTCAGCCACGGCTGGCTTCACGGCATCGGTGTAATGCTGGGCCATCAGCGCTGCATCAGGATTCGGCGCGCGGTAGAACAGCATGGCGGCGTCCGCCAATTCGTTGATGGTGTTGGTGCGGTCTTTCAGCAGCGCCAGCACCAGCGGCAGCTCAGGTGCGCCTTCCAGCTGGCCGCCGTCGGCCAGCAGCTTCGGCGTGACCAATTCAGCGAGGCGGGTGTTGTCGGACTGCTTGATCCAGTGGTTGTTGACCCAGGCCAGCTTGTCGTAGTTGAATTGGGCTGGCGATGCAGTCAGGCTCTCCAGGTTGAACCACTCGCAGAACTGTTCCATCGAGAACAGTTCATCGTCGCCGTGCGACCAACCCAGGCGCGCCAGGTAGTTCAGCATCGCCTCCGGCAGGTAACCCTGGGCTGGGTATTCCATCACACTCACGGCGCCGTGGCGCTTGGACAGCTTGGCGCCGTCCGAGCCCAGGATCATCGGCAGGTGGCCGTACTGCGGCAGCTCAGCACCGATCGCGCGCAGGATATTGATCTGGCGCGGAGTGTTGTTGACGTGGTCATCGCCGCGCAGCACATGGGTGATCTTCATGTCCCAGTCATCGACTGCCACGCAGAAGTTGTAAGTCGGGGTGCCGTCAGGACGCGCGATGACCAGGTCATCCAGTTCCTTGTTGGCGATGGTGATGGTGCCCTTGACCACGTCGTTCCAGGTCACGTCGCCATCCAGCGGATTCTTGAAGCGCACCACAGGCTTGCGGTCGGCCGGGATTGGCGGCAGGGTCTTGCCCTCTTCCGGGCGCCAGGTTCCATCGTAGCGCGGCTTTTCGCCGGCTGCGGTCGCCTTATCGCGCATGGCCTGCACTTCTTCCGGCGACGAGTAGCAATGATAGGCAGTGCCGGCAGCCAGCATCTGCGCCACGACTTCGCGATAGCGGTCCATGCGCTGCATCTGGTAGAACGGACCTTCATCGTGATCCAGGCCGAGCCACTTCATGCCGTCCAGGATCGCTTGCACGGCTTCCGGAGTCGAACGCTCCAGGTCGGTATCCTCGATACGCAGCACGAAGGTGCCGCCGAAATGGCGGGCGAAGGCCCAGGAATACAGCGCAGTGCGCGCGCCGCCGACGTGCAGGAAACCGGTCGGGCTAGGTGCGAAACGGGTACGGACTTGAGTCATTTCGAATGGAATGCAGAAAATATAAAGGCGTAATTCTACCTGTTATGAAAGTCGGGGTCAGGTCTGGCAATCGGACAAAATGTCCGATTGCCAGACCTGACCCCGACTTTCAAGTTACTTTACGGTGACGGTGATGGTCTTCGATAGGCCGGGGCCGTAGCTTTGGTGGGCGCCGTTGGCGAACTGCATGGTCAGCTTGTAGGTGCCGGGTGGCAGGGTGACTTCGGTTTCGGTCTGGCCTTTGCCGAAGTGCAGGTGGGTTTCGTCGAACGGGATCGATTCGCCGACCTTCATGCTGTCGCCGTTGATCAGCAGGTGGTGGTGACCGGTGTTGCTGTCCATGGTGCCGGCCGGCTTCACTTCCATGCCGGTGACGGCGAATTTGACCTTGAATGGGCTGCTGACAACTGCGCCGTTCTTCGGCTCGGTAAAGTCCACCGATTGCGCTGCTGCTGCGCCGGCAACCAGGGCCATTGCGAGTGCCGCCAGGATCTTGTGCATGTGTCTCTCCTTATCTTAGAGGGGGTCCAACGTATTTGACGATCAAGCCCTTCGGCCCGACTGCCCATCCGGCGCCGGAAGCCGAAAAGCCAACGGCGTTCAGTTTCGTTTCCTTTTCGATAATTGTCCAGCTTTGGCCGCCGTCTCGGGTGTAGCCGGAGCCGGCCAGGCCTACGGCGACGAAGGCGCCGTTTGCCCCGGGCACAGGAACCACGGCCGACATGAAACCCGACGGCAGAATTTGTGCGCGCCGCCAGCCTGCGCCGCCGTCGACGCTGGCGGCACCGTTCAGGGTACCCAGGCTTGGTTCCTTGTAGTCGCCGCCGGCAACGAGGCCGCGGCCCTTGCTGTCGAAGCCCACGGAAAATGCGCCTTTGCTCGCCGCAGCGGCAGGGATATCCAATGCCGCGGCTTGCCAGGTGTGCCCCCGGTCGACGGAGCGGAACACGCGCGATTGTGCGGCGCCGCCGGTGACGAACCAGGCATCACCCTTCCCTCCCACGCTCAGGCAAGTGCCGCTGGCGGCAAACGCTCCCTCCTGCGGCAGCGCGGCCAGGCCTTTCGGATCGCTGACCGGTTGCCAGCTTTCGCCGCCGTCAGTCGTCACCATGACCTGGAAGGCGCCTCGTACCGGATCGCCAAAGACGATGCCGTTGCGGGCATCCCAGAACGCCATCGCGTCCCAGAAGCCTTCAGGCTCCTTGTTCACCACCAGCAACTGCCATGTCGCGCCGCCATCGCGCGTGCGGTACATGCGTGATGCTGCACCCGGCCCGGCACCCATCACGATGGCCGTATTGGCGTCAAAGGCTTCGATATCGCGGAAGTCGAATGCCTCCGCATCAGGAACTGGCAGCACAGTCCAGCGCTCGCCGTCGACGGTGCGCAGCACTGTCCCCTTGGCGCCACTAGCCCACGCAACCTTGTCGCTCAGAACGGACAGGCCACGCATTTCAGCGGTGGCGGCGTGATGCTGCGGCGCCCAGGCCGCCGCACGGACCGGAGCGGCCGATTCGGCAGGCGGCGGCAATGCCGAGCAGCCCGCCAATGCGGCCAGGCCGGCCAGTACGGCAATTGCCGTCCATGGGTGCGCGCGCCGCATCAGTCGTGCTTGATGACGATGCTAGGGAATTTGCTGCTCATATCCTTGGCCTTTTCAGCCACCTTCACCGCGACCTTGCGTGCAATCGCCTTGTAAATGGCGGCTTCAGCGCCATCCGGCTCGGCCACCACGGTTGGCTTGCCGGAATCGGCCTGTTCGCGGATCGCCAGTTTCAATGGCAGCGCACCCAGGAAGTCCACGCCGAAGTCAGCGCACATTTTCTCGCCGCCGCCATGGCCGAAGATCTCTTCAACGTGGCCGCAGTTGGAGCAGATATGGGTGCTCATGTTCTCCACCACACCCAGGATCGGGATGCCGACTTTCTCGAACATCTTCAGGCCCTTGCGCGCGTCCAGCAGCGCGATGTCCTGCGGCGTGGTGACGATTACGGCACCGGTCACCGGCACTTTCTGCGACAGGGTCAGTTGGATGTCGCCGGTGCCCGGTGGCATGTCGACAATCAGATAATCCAGGTCGCGCCAGTTGGTCTGCTCCAGCAGCTGCTGCAGGGCCTGGGTGACCATCGGGCCGCGCCAAACCATCGGCTCGTCCGGATCGATCAGGAAACCGATCGAGGAAACCTGGATGCCGTGGCCTTCCATCGGATCCATGGTCTTACCGTCGGACGTGGTCGGACGGCCGGAAACGCCCAGCATCATCGGCTGCGACGGGCCGTAAATGTCGGCGTCCAGCACGCCGACGGAGGCGCCTTCGGCGGCCAGCGCCAGCGCCAGGTTGACCGCGGTGGTCGACTTGCCAACCCCGCCCTTGCCCGAAGCAACGGCGATGATATTCTTCACGTTCGGCATCAGCTTCAGGCCGCGCTGCACGGTGTGCGAAATGATCTTGCTGGCGATGTTCAGGTGGACCTTCGCGCCCAGCGGCTGCAGCGCAGCCAGCACATTGGCGCGGATCGCTTCAATCTGCGACTTGGCCGGGTAACCCAGCTCGATATCCAGGCTGATTTCGCCGCCTTCGACCTTCAGGTTGCGAACGGATTTGGAGGAGACAAAGTCCTTATTTGTATTAGGGTCAATTACTTTGGACAGTGCTGATTTGACGTCATCTACGGTGATACTCATGCAATTCTCCATTGGTGATGGCGCAGTCTAGCGCATCCGCTGGTAAAATGCTCTTTTTATCCACCTTACAAGCGCATCAATTATGACTCGCAAGCTGTTCGTCACCACTGCCCTGCCATACGCAAACGCTGCCTTCCACATCGGCCACATGATGGAGTACATCCAGGCCGACATCTGGGTCCGTTTCCAGCGAATGCAGGCCGAAGGCGACGGTTTGCGCGAAGTGCACTTCGTGGGCGCCGATGACACCCACGGCACCCCGATCATGATCGCCGCCGAAAAGGAAGGCATCACCCCGCAGGAATTCGTAGCCAAGATCGCCGCCGGCCGTCCGCAGTACCTGGACGGCTTCCATATCGCTTTCGATAACTGGTACTCCACCGATTCTCCGGAAAACGTGGAACTGTCCCAGGGCATCTACCGCAAGCTGCGCGAAGCTGGCCTGATCCAGACCAAGACCGTTGACCGCTTCTTCGACCCGGTCAAAGGCATGTTCCTGGCCGACCGCAACATCAAGGGCGAGTGCCCAAAGTGCCACGCCAAGGACCAATACGGCGATAACTGCGAGGTATGCGGCGCGGCTTACCAGCCGACCGACCTGATTAACCCCTACTCGGTATTCACCAACGCCACCCCGATCCTGAAGCCTTCGGAGCAGTACTTCTTCAAGCTGTCCGATCCGCGCTGCTTCGAGTTCCTGCGCGACTGGCTGAACACCCCGGGCCGTTTGCAGCCTGAGATGGTGAACAAGGTTTCCGAGTGGCTGGGCGAAGCCGGCGAAAAATTGGCGGACTGGGATATTTCGCGTGATGCGCCCTACTTCGGCATCCCGATCCCCGACGCGCCAAACAAATACTTCTACGTCTGGCTGGACGCCCCGGTCGGCTACCTGGCTTCGCTGAAGAACTACTGCGGCAAGAAGGGCATCGACTACGACGCACTGCTGGCCGACCCAGGCACGGAGCAGATCCACTTCATCGGCAAGGACATCGTCTCCTTCCACCTGCTGTTCTGGCCTGCGATGCTGCAATTCGCCAAGCACCCGACCATCGACCGCATGAAGGTGGCGGTGCACGGCCACCTGACCGTGAACAACGAGAAGATGTCCAAGTCGCGCGGCACCGGCATTTCGCCACTGCGCTACCTGAACCTGGGCATGAATCCGGAATGGCTGCGCTACTACCTGGCCTACAAGCTGAACTCCCGCGTCGAAGACCTGGACTTCACCGGCGACGACTTCGTGGCGCGCGTGAACTCGGACCTGATCGGCAAGTTCGTCAACATCGCTTCGCGTTGCGCAGGCTTTATCGCCAAGAAGTTCGACGGCAAGCTGGCTTCAGAACTGTCCGCTTCCTCGCAAGAATGGATCAAGAAGGCCCTGGTTGCGGAAGACGGCAGCGAACGCCAGGCGTCCATCGCCGCCAACTTCGAAGCGCGCGAATTCGGCAAGGCACTTCGTGAAATCATGGAGATCGCCGACGTGGCCAACCGCTTCGTTGACGAGAACAAGCCATGGGTGCTGGCCAAGGACGAGACCAAAGTCGCCGAACTGCACGATGTCTGCACCACCGCGCTGATCCTGTTCCGCCAGCTGACCATCCTGCTGTCGCCAGTGCTGCCGGGCGTTGCCGCCAATGTGCGCACCTTCCTGAACGACGCGGCCTACACCTGGGCGGATACGTCGGTCGCAAGCGGCGCCGCCTGGCAGCCAATGCTTGGCCGCACCATCGGCGCCTACAGCCACCTGATGACCCGCGTGGACGCCAAGATGATCGAAGACTTGTTCGATGCGCCTGCGCAGCAAGCCGCCGCCGCTCCGGTGCCGGCCGCCGCTTCCGCCGAACCAGCTCCTGCACTTGAGGCACCTGCCGCGGGCGACATCGAAGAACTGGCGCCTGAGATCTCGATCGACGACTTCTCCAAGATCGACCTGCGCATCGCCAAAATCGTCAACTGCGAACACGTGGAAGGCGCCGGCAAGCTGCTGCGCCTCACCCTGGACGTGGGCGAAGGCCGCTACCGCAACGTCTTTTCCGGCATCAAATCGATGTACAAGCCGGAAGACCTGGTCGGCAAGCTGACCGTAATGGTTGCCAACCTCGCCCCGCGCAAAATGAAGTTCGGCGTATCGGAAGGCATGGTGCTGGCGGCATCCGCCAAGGATGAGAAAGCCAATCCAGGCATCTACGTGCTGAACCCGTGGCCAGGCGCCGAGCCGGGCATGCGCGTCCGCTAAACCGCCGAGCATGGACATAATCGTTCGCGAAGCCACCGCTGAAGATGCGTCACTGATCGCCGAGCTCACGCGCAAAGCGTGGGCCGGCAAGGTCAATGTCACCTCCAGCGGACACCGTGAAACCGCCGTCTACGTCGCCGAACACCTGCGCGACGGCGGCGGTTTTATTTTGCTGGACGGGGAAACGCCAATCGGCTCCGTGCGCTGGCTGCCGCTCGACGCGGAGCCCGATGTGTGGGAAATCCTGCGCATGGGCGTTGTGGCCGACTACCGCGGCACCAACCTCTCGCAGCACCTGCTGGAAGCTGTCATCCACCACGCCCTCGCGGCCGGCATCGAAGAACTGCGCCTCGCAGTACGCAGCGACCAGCCCAAGCTGATCGATTTCTACACTGCCTACGAATTCACCTTGGCCGAAGAACTCGAATATTCCCACGCCAATCCGCTGGAGCCAGCTCCGCTGGTCATGCGCAGAATGTTGAGGCATTAAGACATGGACGACGAGTGGGCGAAGGAAATTGCTGAGGAAGAAGCTGAGCGCGCACGCTTGGCCATTCCAGCGCCATCGATCAGCCGAGAGGAATTCCTGGCTTGGCGTTCGCCGCGTAACGCAGACATAAATCCGGCCCGGCTGGATAACCCGCTCTGGGTATGGATGGTACAGACCCGGCGTGACGCCTATAACGCCAACAATATGTTCGATGGGCCATCCTCGTTCGATTCCGGTCCAATGTGGTGTTTCCAGCGGTTCGGCATGAGCGAGACTACACTCCCCGACGGACGACTTGTATATATTGCCGGCGAGCATGAGGACGCCTACGATCCGGATTTTCATATTTACAATGACGTAATCGTCGTTTCGCCAAGCGGTGAGATTGCCATTTATGGCTATCCCGCCAAGGACTTTGCTCCAACCGACTTTCACAGCGCCACGCTGGTCGGCGGCGCAATTTATGTTATCGGCTCTCTCGGCTATCCCGAGCAGCGAAACGCTGGAACAACTCCAGTATATCGGCTTGAGCTGGCGTCCATGAAAATCTCGGCGGTGGCAACGATGGGCGATGCACCGGGATGGATTAGCAGGCATTGCGGAAAACTGTCGGGCGACAACAGTTCCATTATCGTTTCAGGTGGAGAAATCTGGACGAGCGCCGAGCAGCCCACCAAGGAAAATATTGATTCCTGGGCCCTGAATATCGCGAGTGGCGAATGGCGGCGTCTCACCGAAAACAATTGGCAGCATTGGTTTGTCAGGCGCGAGGACCGGCAACGGATGCGCTTTTGGGATACACGACAGGAACAATGGCTCGCAGACCACAAGGAAATGGGTATCGAAAGTTACTGGCGCCATGCTGAACCTCCGAATCTCGCGGCGCTTAAAATGCTCTATCGTTTCGACCACGACGGAGCCGCTCCCGTGGAAGGCGCAAAATATAATGAATTTTCCGTGATGATCGATGGTTTGCTTACGCGTTTCAGGGAAGGTTCTTATTGGCTCGAAATAATCGTGGAAGGCCAATTGACCCAGCAACGTCTCTCAGCCCTTCAGTCCCATTTGCTTGAATTCTGTTCGCAGTTGGAATCGTCCCCCTGCGTTACACTTTCCTGACCAGCCCCTGGCATGATCACGCCAGCATTTGACTTGAAAGTGCGATGGGCTCAGGCGGTTTGGGCGGCGGCTTCTGGCAGGCAGTCAGGGAGATGGTAGCCGCGAGCGCGGCAAGGATGAGGATACGCATGGCAACCTCCAGCTGAAAGCTTGAAGTTACCAGTTTTAACGCCGGACCGTCGCACGGCCGGAGGAAATGATTATTCCGCCCACGATCAGGATAAATGCGATGGCGTGATAGATTTTCGGTGCCTCGCCGAGAATCAACGAAGAAAGCAGCGCCGTAAATAAAGGCGTCAAGTTAACAAAGAAGGACGCCACAGCCGGACCCGCTTGCTGAACGCCAGCGCCCCAGCAGCGAAAGGCAATAATCGCCGGGCCAATAGCGACATAAGCCAGCGCAGCAATCAACGGCCAACTCCAGATAATCGAGGCCGAAGATATTGCGGCTTCCCCTGCTGCAAATATTCCCGACCAGACCGCGCCAAAAGCCACTTGCGCCAATAGGAAACGCGCCCAATGCCCGCGAATATCTGCCGGGCCGGTGGTACGGGTTAATAGCCAGCTATATAAAGACCAGGCAATCGTGGCCAGAATCATGAATATGTCGCCTGCCACCAGCCTTAATTCCAGCAAATGCAGCCATTCACCGCGCGCTAAGACCAGCAATACGCCCGCAATCGACAATACCGCTCCCGCGACCTGGCGCCGCGAAACTCCAGCGCCAAAGAAAAGCCAGCCTGTCAGCATCATCCAGACCGGCATGCCGGATGCAACGAGGGTCACATTGATCGGCGTCGAGCTTTGCAAGGCCAGGTATTGCAAGGCGTTATAGAGCCCGATGCCAAGCAAACCCAGCACAGTAAAGCGCTGCCAATTCGCCCAAAGCCCACTGCGGCGGCGAAAAATCGGCCCGGCAAACGGCAGCAGCAGGACAAACGCAATCGCCCAGCGCAGGAAATTCAGCATGATGGGCGGCACATCGTGCGCCACCATGCGCCCGACAATAGCGTTCCCTGCCCAAAGCAATGGCGGAATGGTCAGGAGGGTTGCTATGCGGGCTTTCATTGTGCCCGCAAGGATACGCTATTTCTGAACTAACCGCGCTTGGCCTTCTGTTTTGCCCCGCCGCCGGCGCCCTCGTCGCTCCCTGCCTTGGTACGCGACGCTTCATTCTTCGTATTGCGTTTGGCCGTGTTCTTGTTGCCCGACTGGTCGGATTCGACGTTCTGCACCGATTGGCGGTTCTGTTTGCTGAGTTGTTTGCTCTGAGCCATGGCTGCCTCCTTTTGCTGAATCGAGCCGTCACTGTGGCTCGCGCGCCGCCCGGGGTCTGTGCGCTGGCCAACCGGCGTGGCTGCATGCCCACGGCAAGGGAAGTTTTTCTTGTCGTCGAACTGGGCAGCAGTGACAATGGGGGCGCAGCACGAAGCCTAAACAACAATATTAAGAAGGTATTCATGAAACGACTGCTCCCAGCCATCACCCTCCTCCTTCCCGTCGCCGCTTTGGCGCAAACCCAGGTCAATATTTATGGCGTGGTCGACGCCTTCGCCGGCCGCACCGCAACCGCCAGCGCGCCGGCCGTCAACGCCGTGAACAGCGGCGGCATGATCACTTCCTACTACGGCTTTTCCGGCACAGAAGCGCTAGGCGGCGGCCTGAAGGCCCAGTTCCAGGTCGAAGGCTTCTTCCGCGGCGATACCGGCGAAGCGGGCCGCTTCCCAGGCGAGGCAATGTTCGCCCGCAATGCCAACGTCGGCCTGGCCGGCGAATTCGGCATGGTGCGCATGGGGCGCATCGCCAACCCTTTGTTTGTCGCCGTCGGCCAGATCAATCCGTTCGGCCCGTCGACCCGCCTATCGCCGCTGATCAACCAGATTTACACCGCCGTCGGCGGCAACGCGACGCTGGGCGATACCGGCTGGAGCAACTCGATCCAGTACGCCTCGAACCCGGTGTACGACACCACCTTCGTCGCCCAGTACTCGCTTGGCGAGCAGCCGGGTGTCCACAATAACAACTGGGCGGCGGTCGCAAAATATGTCGGCAAAGAGCTGGCTGTGACCGTGGGCGCCGTCAATGTACGCTTCGGCCCCGGCTTGAGCGCAGCCGTGCCGGAACAACGCACCTACCTTGCCGCAGCCTCCTACGACTTCAAGGCGGTCAAGCTGTACGCCTCCTACTCCGACCACCAGGCAAAAGTCAGCGAACGCGATGCCCATTCGGTGCAGGCCGGTTTCACGATTCCCACCCATGGCGGTGCGGGACGCTGGATGGTGGCCTGGTCGCGCCTGACCGAGAAGGCAAAAGTGGTGCCGGAATTCCACCGCGACACGGCGGCCGCCGGCTACGATTACAACGTTTCGCCGCGCACCGACCTGTACGCGGTGCTGATGTACGACAAGATTAGCAACGCTGGCAAGGGAAATACCTACGTAGCTGGCATCCGGCATCGTTTCTAGCGAGAAAAGACGGTAGAATGTCCGTTGCTGAACCCAGTTATTTTCACAATATGAAATTCCTTAAGCAGAATCACAAATACGAGTCCGACCACACCTTGTTCATCAAGGAACTGAAGGCCAAGAACCCGCAAATGGAAGCAGGCCAGCAAGCCGGCCGCGCCATCCTGTGGGACAAGCCGGTAACTCCGCTGGACGAGCAGGCCCGTAACAAGGCTTCGACCGTCAAGCAACAGGCTTACGTGTACCAGAACAAGGTATAAGAGCCGGGACGGCACACAGCATGTCGCCAACAGACGCGGTGGACGAACAGGCCGAACAGGCTGAACTGGCCGTCGCCGCGGATTTGCCGCCCGACGCAGGCGGACCAAGCAGCGGCGCGGCAGACGCGCCACCCGATGCGAGCGCCCCGGCGGAAGCCGAAGGCGCCGCTTTTGCACGCCTGTATGGCGAGCCGGTGCTCAAGCTGCCGAACGACCTCTACATCCCGCCCGACGCGCTGGAAGTCATCCTCGAAGCGTTTGAGGGCCCGCTGGACTTGCTGCTGTACCTGATCCGCAAGCAGAACTTCAACATCCTCGACATCCCGATGGCCCAGGTCACGCTGCAATACCTGAGCTACGTGGAAGAGATCCGCAAATCCAACCTGGAGCTGGCGGCAGAATACCTGCTGATGGCAGCCATGCTGATCGAAATCAAGTCGCGCATGCTGCTGCCGCAGCGCCAGCACGACCTCGATGTGGAAGCAGAAGACCCGCGTGCGGAACTGGTGCGCCGCCTGCTCGAATATGAGCAGATCAAGCTGGCCGCCTACGACCTGAATACCCTGCCCCAGGTCGGCCGCGACTTCGTGCGCACCCAGATCTTCATCGAACAAAGCCTGGTGCCGACCTGGCCGGAAGTTGCCGTGGTCGACCTGCAGGATGCCTGGCGCACGCTGATGAAGCGCGCCACGCTGAAGCAGCACCACAAAATCACCCGCGAGGAGCTGTCGGTGCGCGAGCACATGACCTCCATCCTGCGCAAGCTGCAATCGAGCCGCTTCATCGAATTCACCGAGTTGTTCAACCCGGAATCGCCGCCGCCGGTGGTGGTCGTGAACTTCGTGGCGATGCTGGAGCTGGCCAAGGAAACCCTGATTGAAATTACCCAGGCGGAGCCGTTCGCACCGATTTACGTGCGTCTTGCGTATTCGCCTGCCTGACTAAAAACTATGAAAATCATCTCCAATATCGAAGAACTGCGCGACCAACTCAGTGGCCAGTTACGTACAGCATTCGTCCCAACCATGGGCAACCTGCACGAAGGCCACCTGTCCCTGATGCGCCTGGCGCGCAAGCACGGCGACCCGGTGGTGGCCTCGATTTTCGTGAACCGCCTGCAGTTTGGCCCGAACGAGGACTTCGACAAATACCCGCGCACCTTCCAGGCTGACGTGGAAAAACTGGAGAAGGAAGGCGTCTACGTGCTGTTCGCGCCGACCGAAAAAGATATGTATCCGGAGCCGCAGGAATACCGCGTGCAACCGCCGGACGGCCTGGGCAATACACTGGAGGGCGAATTCCGTCCTGGCTTCTTCGGTGGCGTGTGCACCGTGGTGACCAAGCTGTTCTCCTGCGTACAGCCAAAAGTGGCGGTGTTCGGCAAGAAGGATTACCAGCAGCTCATGATCGTGCGGAATATGGCACGCCAGCTTGGCATGCCGACCGAGATCGTCGCCGCAGAGACCTACCGCGCCGACGATGGCCTGGCCCTGTCCTCGCGCAATATGTACCTGTCGGCTGAAGAACGTGCCGAGGCGCCAGCCCTGTACCGCGCGCTGAACCAGGTGGCTGACGAAGTACGCGGCGGCCACCTCGACGTATTCCAGCTCGAGCACAAGGCAATGGATGAACTGGCAGCCCGCGGCTGGAAGCCAGACTACATCTCGATCCGCAAGCGCAACGACCTGCAGCCGCCGAACGCCGGCGACCTGGCGCAAGGCGAAAAGCTGGTGGTACTCGCCGCCGCCAAACTCGGCACCACCCGCCTGATCGACAACCTCGAAATCTGATTAGCGCAACGCTTCGGCGACCTGGTCGCCGAATTCCATGCCGTGCAGCTGCGCTGCCAGCTGGATCGTGCGCATCGCGCATATTTCGACAGCCGGTGAGCCCGGCTGTTGCATGCAGCGCTGTTGATGCATCGCAGCAAACTCCTCCGCCTGCGCGCTGCTGCCATGCGCCGAAGCCAGCGCGGCAACCAGGGCGATGCCGATTGCCAGTTGCACCTTGATCGGCAAGGTCCAGCAGTAACGGATATAGAACATGGCGTCTCCTCAAAGCTAGCCTGTTCCCGATGCTACGCAGGTGATATTTCCGCTTAATGACTCAATATGTTGATTTTGCGCAACTAGTGTTTTACTAGCTTCGTCCTGCTTATCGGAAAATTCCCACAATTCCTTTCTTTATTGTAGGATGCTCCACTTGTGAATTTTCACTTGCAGACTGAATCTCAGTAAATAGGAATAACAGGATGGAATTCCGGTTGGGCGCTAGCGCCGTTACCAGGGCCGTTAGTACCCACGACCGAAGCAGCAACGCATCCCTTCTTGCCAAGGTGTTATGCGTAGGCGTCCTCGTCCTCGCTGCCGGCGCCGAATCGAAGCGTTGGCTCAACACGCGTGAGACCAAATCGGCCATGCTGGTCGCCCCGGCCCAGCCGGGCAAGATCAGCTTTATTCCCCGTTCCGCCACCCTGTTACCCCGCCCGCCCAATGCCCCTTCCGCACATTCCAGCGCCATGACGCCCCTGCCGGGTGGCCGCATGGCTGCCTTCTGGTGGGCCGGCAGCCGGGAAAGCGGGCCGGACGTGAAGGTCTATTCTTCGCACTGGGAAGATGGCAAATGGACCAAGCCATGGGAAGTGGCCAGCCGCGAATCGCTGTCGGCAGCCCTGGGCTACGGTGTCCGGCGCGTCGGCAACCCGGTGGCCTGGGCGTCCCCCGAAGGACGCATCAACCTGTATGTGGTGGCGACCGGCCTTGGCGGCTGGGCTGCATCGCGCATCGTCCAGATGGTCTCGGATGACCTGGGCAAGAGCTTCTCGGTCAAGCGCGTGCTGCCGATGTCGCCCTTGTTTAATACCAGCATGCTGGTCCGCACCACCCCGGTCGGCCTTGCCGACGGCGGCTGGCTGCTGCCTGCCTATTTCGAGATGGGGATCAAATACCCCTTGATGCTGGCTTTCGACCAGGACGGCGATCCGCGCTGGATTTCCCGCATTGGCAGCCGCATTTCGACGCTGCAGCCAACCATCGTTCCCTTCTCCTCGTCCGAAGTACACGCCTGGATGCGCGATTCGAGCGGCGAGCAGCGCGTGCAGCATGCGCGCAGCAGCGACGGCGGCGTCAATTGGGATGACTTGCCTGCCCTTTCGCTGCCGAACCAGAGTACCTCGCTAAGCGCCCTGCGCCTCAGCAACGGGAATATCGCCCTGCTGCATAACCACGTGTTGCCCGGCGGCTCCGACCGCAATGTGCTGCGCCTGTCGACCACTAGCGACGGCCGCAACTGGACGCGCGTGACCGATATTGCCCACGGCAGCGCGGGCGAGGAATTTTCGTATCCTGACCTGCACCAGGTCGGCGATGAACTGCACATCACCTATACTTCGCGCCGCGAAGCGATCGCCCACCATGTGATCGAGCTGGATTTTGAAGGTGGTTCTGAATGACCCTTCCTGACCTGCTGCTGCAAAACACGTATGGCAAGGTGGCATGGGGCATCGTGCTCACCACCGTGCTTGTCACCATGCTGCCGGCCTCGCGCCAGCTTTCGCGGCGCGCAATCGCCCAGCTCCTGGGCTTCATGATCGTACTGGCGCTGTTGCCGGGAAAATTCTCGCCCGCGTACTGGATCGCCCTTGCGCTCCAGTGGCCAAGCGGTCTGCTGGCCGGCCTTTGCCTGGCGCATTTGGCGCGGCCCTCGATGCCGGCCTCCGCCCCCAACGGCATGCCGCTCGCCCTGGCTGGCGCGATCGCGCTGTTTGGCACCGTTCTTTATCTTGATGCGCTGGGACTGGTCTCGCTCAGCCTGTATTTCTGGGGCTTCGGCCCACGCGGGGCGCCGCTCTTTGCGCTGGCTGCGATGGCGCTTTGCGTGGCCCTGGTGATCCAGGACCGTTCGCGCCCGCAGTCCTTTGCGGCCCTGGGCGCCCTTACCCTTTTCACCTTATTGCGCCTGCCCACCGGGAACCTGTGGGATGCGCTGCTCGATCCCATGCTTTGGATCTGGGCCGTGCTGACGCTTGCCATCCATGCGTGGCGCAAATGGGAACGCAAATCTGCAACAAACAAATTGAATGAAGGAGTAGGTCAGTGTTAAATCGTAAATGGTATTCGCATCCGGTCCTGTTGACCGGTATTGCCATCAATATTTTCGCGCTAGTTCTGGCCGTGTCGGCCAAGGGATCGCCTGAGCAGCTGACGCGCGTGCTGACCGAAGACGGCATCATCGAATGGCTGCAATTCCTAAGCTTCGCCATGACTGCTGGCCTGCTGGTATTCGCTGGCTTCGAACGCTGGAAACGCAGCGGCATCGACCTGGCCACCCTTGGCATGCTGGGCTTGGGCCTGGTAGTCGCCGCCGCCGCAATGGAAGAAATCAGCTGGTTCCAGCGCATCCTGCACGTGCAGTCTTCCGAGTTCTTCATGCAGAACAACCGCCAGGGTGAAACCAACCTGCACAACCTGGCGATCGGCAAGGGCGGCAGCATCCACAAGACCATCATGCTGAAGGTGATCCTGCTGGCTGGCCTGACCCACAACGTGATCCTGCCGCTGCTGGCGCGTACCCGCCCCGCCGTGCGCAACTTCGTCGAAAAATTCGGCGTGTACCTGCCGCCGCTGCCAGTCTCCATCATCTACCTGGTGCTGGTAGCCTTGTCGCATGTGCTGATCGACCATCCACGCAAAGGCGAACTGGGTGAACTGTTCGGCGCCGTGCACTATATGTCCACCATCTTCGCCGCCTACTTCCTCGGTTTCGGCTACAGCCAGCCGGCAGTGTTCCAGCAGGGCGCGGAATCGCGCCTGGTGGACAAGCTGTTCAGCTGCCTGATGGTATTCCTGCTGCTGACCGCCTGGCTGCTGAGCGCCGGCGCCGGCGCCATGATGGACTGAGAAAATGAAGCAAACTGCAGCCCGCCTTGCCCGCCTGACCCAATGGGCAGGTCCTTACGCCACCCTGGTGCAGATGGTGCTCGCCGGCTTGGTGATCCTGTCGGTCTCCCGCCTTGGCCTGGTGGCCTGGCAGTGGGAGCGCGTCAGCGCCACCGGCATCCTGGGCGAGATCATGGTCCAGGGCGTGCGCGCCGACCTGATCCTGCTCGGCTACCTGTTGGCGCTGCCGCTGGTGCTGGCACCCTTCCTGGCGCAACGCTATTCGGCGCGCGCCTGGCAACTGTTCACCGTCACCTGGGCCAGCCTGGGGCTGCTGTTCATCATCTTCATGGAACTGTCCACGCCGCAGTTCATCATGCAATACGATTTCAGGCCGAACCGCCTGTTCATCGAATACCTGTCGTATCCAAAAGAAGTTGCCGCCACGCTGTGGAATGGCTTCCGCCTGGCCGTGATCCTTGGCATCGGTGGTACCGCCCTGCTGACCGTACTGGTGTTCCGTTTGCTGAAGTCGGCCTCGGCCGGCACCGGTATGTGGTCGCCCAAGCTGGTGCTGCTGACCTGGCCGATGCTGGTGCTGCTGGTGGGCTTCCAGATCCGCTCCACTACCGAGCACCGTCCTGCCAATCCGGCGACGTTCGCGCTGACCGGCGATGCCATGGTGAACTCGCTGATCATCAACTCGCCATGGTCGGTGATCGATGCGATCACGTCGATGCGCAAGGAAGCCAACTCCTCCGAAATTTACGGCAAGTTCCCGCGCGAGAAAGTATTCCCGACGGTGACGGCTGCACCATGGCTGCGCGATTACCAGTTCACGCAGCCGGAGCTGCCAACCCTGCATGCACAGCAAGCCGCCATCCAGCGCGACAAGCCGCTCAACCTGGTGATCGTGTTGGAAGAAAGCCTGGGCGCCACTTTCGTGCAATCGCTGGGCGGCCTGCCTGTCACGCCGGAACTGGAAAAGCTGAAAAACGAAGGCTGGTGGTTCGAGCAGCTGTATGCCACTGGCACCCGTTCGGTGCGCGGCATCGAGGCTGTGGTAGCAGGTTATGCGCCGACCCCGGCGCGCAGCGTCGTCAAGCTCTCGCTGGCGCAGCAGAACTTCTACACGCTGGCGCTGGGCCTGGGCAAGCAGGGCTACCACACTGAATTCGTGTATGGCGGCGAGGCGCACTTCGACAATATGCGCAGCTTCTTTACCGGTAACGGCTTCCAGAACGTGGTGGACCGCGGCGACATGCAGCCGAAGTTCGTCGGCAGCTGGGGCGCCTCGGATGAAGACCTGTTCGACAAATCGCTGGAGCGCCTGAAAACCCTGCATGCGCAGAAGAAGCCGTTCTTCAGCCTGATCTTCAGCTCGTCCAACCACGAACCGTTTGAATTCCCGGATGGGAAAATCGCGCTGCACGACCCGGCCAAGCAGACTGTCAACAATGCGGTCAAATACGCCGATTACGCGCTCGGCAAATTCATCGCCGCCGCAAAGAAAGAGGACTACTGGAAGGATACGGTATTCCTGATCGTGGCCGACCATGACAATCGCGTGTATGGCAACAGCCTGATGCCGATCAAGAAGTTCCACATTCCCGGCCTGATCCTGGGTGCGGACGTGGCGCCGAAGCGCATCACCACCCTGGCCAGCCAGATCGACCTGGGCCCTACCCTGCTGTCGATGATCGGCATTTCGAGCACGCACCCGATGATCGGGCGCGACTTCGTCAAGGACAGCACTACTCCGGGCCGTGCGATCATGCAGTTCGATAATTACTTCACCTGGCTCGAAGGCGATACCGCCACCATCCTGCGCCCAAGCCAGGATCCGCTGATCGGCCGTTACGACTTTGCCAAGGGCGAGTTGCAGCTGACCGACACCAAGCCGACGCAAGCGCAGGTCGAACAGGCAATGGCGCATGTGATCGCGCCGTCGCTGCTGTACCGCGAACAGCGCTACCGCTTGAGCAAATAAATCTTTGGAGTGGAATGGGAGCGCCCGGCAGCGGGCGCTCCTGCTGCATCACGTCGTGACGCTCTGGGTCCAGGCCAGCGCCGACAGGTGGGCCTTGTTGACGTCCTCAGGGGACAGCGAGAGCGAATCGGCCAGCGAGCTGACCAGGTTCGAATTCAATTCGCAGGCCTCGGCCAGCGCCAGGAACGGGCCATATTTGCCGCCGCGCGTCAGCAGCGCCTTCACCACTTCGTCGTTCAACTGGATCTCTTGCAGCACATCCTTCATCGGGATGCCCAACAGGCGGTCCAGCAGCGAGAACATGCCCGCCACGAAGATATTCTCCGCGTCGGCCTTGCCCAAGGCCTTTTGGCCCAGCAATTCGGCCAGACGGCCGCGCACCACGGCCGTTTCCAGCAGCACCGGCGAGAAGCCGGAGGTGGACGCGGTGGCCAGCAACAGGGTCAGCCAGCGGTACATCGGCTGGTAGCCCAACAGCTGGATCGCCTGTTTCAGCGACTGCACTTCGCGCCCGGCGCCGAAACCAGCCGAGTTGATGTACTTCAACAGCTTGTACGACAGGGCCGCATCGCGCTTCAGTACGCTTTCGAGCTGGGCCACGTCGGCATTGGCATTCACCATCTGCATCAGTTGCAGGATGATGGTTTGCGAAGGATTCAGGCCCTGCCCTTCACTGCCCGGACGCGGCGTCAGGTGCAGCTTGCCGACAAAGGCGTCCAGCCCCAGTGCGGCGCAGGCGTCGAAATCGGACCAGGTCGTGACCGGACGGCCCACCATGCGGATATTGGAAGTCTTCAGCAGCGAATAGGCGCGCGCCTGCGCGGCCACATCGGCGCCGGTAAAGCGTACTTCGACATACGAACAGATAGTGCCCAAACGGCTGCCCACGCGCGCCAGGTCGGCTTCGCGCAGCAGGATGCCGACGCCGCCAGCACGCAAGCCCTGCACCGCGGCCAGCGTGGTCGGGTTGGCCAGCTCGGAGGTCTTCAGCGACAGCACGGTATGCTCGGGCGGCAGGTCGAACATCGAATCGGTCGACAGCATGCCGGGCACAGCTTGCAGGAACAGGGTCTTCTGCTTCAGCAGCCAGCCATGTTCGGGATGGTTCACCTGGCTGGCGACGAAGCCGACCAGGCCTTCGAGCTCTTCCAGGGTGGGCACATGGGAAGCAGCTTCCTGCTGCCATGTAAGTTCGTAGCCGACCACGCGCTGCTCGGGATCGAGCAGGGGTTCACGAACCAGGAAATGTGTCTGATGCATACGTGGTCTTATGCTTGACTCAGGAGGGAACGGCGGCAGCCAGGGCCGCCGCCGCGAATTACGTGTAAAGCCGGGATCAAGCGCCGAGCTTTTCGAAAATCTTGTTCAGCTTTTCATCCAGGGTAGCGGCAGTGAATGGCTTCACCACATAGCCATTGGCGCCTGCTTGCGCAGCCGCGATGATGTTTTCCTTTTTGGCCTCGGCGGTCACCATCAACACAGGCAGCTTGGCCAGTGCGGGGTCGGCACGGATGTTCTGCAGCATGGTCAGGCCATCCATGTTCGGCATGTTCCAGTCGGAGACCACGAAGTCGAATTGCTCCGCGCGCAGTTTAGCCAGCGCCATCACGCCGTCTTCTGCCTCGTCCACGTTGGCATAACCCAGTTCCTTCAAGAGATTTCGCACGATGCGACGCATCGTCGAGAAATCGTCAACAACCAAAAATTTCATCTTTGGATCAGCCATGAATTGCTCCGTTGTTTCTACTTACGCGGTTATTAATTAAAGTGGTGTTCCCAGCAAGTTGAAGGATAGCATTTTCGTTGCTCCAAGGCGAACAAACTACCCCAAAACTGCCAATCCCGTGTCAAACGCGCAATGCACGGGAGCCATGCTGTGCAAGATAACCCAATACCATGCCGGGCAGCGCCTGCAAAGCCCCCACTTCATGCGTGGCGCCCACGGCGATCGCTTCACGCGGCATGCCAAACACCACGCAGCTAGCTTCGTCCTGCGCGAAATTATACGCCCCGGCGTTCTTCATCTCCAGCATCCCTGCCGCACCGTCCTTGCCCATGCCAGTCAGGATCACGCCAACCGCGTTTTTACCCGCATTCTGGGCCGCCGAACGGAACAGCACATCGACCGAGGGGCGGTGGCGGTTGACCGGTTCCCCCTGGTCCAGCTTGGTCATGTAATTGGCGCCGGAACGGGTCAGCAACAGGTGCGAATGGCCGGGGGCGATGTAGGCGTGGCCCGGCAGCACGCGTTCGTTGCCCTGGGCTTCCATCACCGAAATCTTGCACAGCGAATCGAGGCGCTTGGCAAAGGATTTGGTGAAGCCTTCCGGCATGTGCTGGGTGATCAGGATGCCGGGGCAGTCCGACGGCATTTGCATCAGGAATTCGCGGATGGCTTCGGTGCCGCCTGTTGACGCGCCGACAATAATCAGTTTTTCCGAAGACATCAATGGATTCCGTAATTGCGGCAGCTGCGCCCCGGCCTCGCCGGCCGCGCCTGCGGGTGGCAGGGTGCGGGCGCGCACCCTGGCCTTGGAGGCGGCGCGGATCTTGTCCGAGATCAGGTCGGCATATTCGCGCATGCCGGACTGGATCGAAATCTTGGGCTTGGTGACGAAGTCCACCGCCCCCAGTTCCAGCGCGCGCAGCGTGATTTCGGAACCGCGCTCGGTCAGCGAGGACACCATCACCACCGGCATCGGGCGCAGGCGCATCAGGCGCTCGAGGAAGTCGAGGCCGTCCATTTTCGGCATTTCGACGTCCAGCGTCAGCACATCCGGGTTGGTCTGCTTGATCAGCTCGCGCGCCACCAGGGGATCGGGGGCCACGCCGACGACTTCCATGTCCGGCTGGCTCTTGATGATCTCCGTCATTACGCTGCGGATCAGCGCAGAGTCGTCGCAAATCAGGACTTTGATCTTGTTCATGGCTGGTACCTAGTTTCTTAAAACAGCTCGACCTCGCCCGCCACCGGCTTGGCCTTGAGGCGGTTGGCGTAGTCGTTTTCACGCTGCGCCAGGGTGTCGTTATGGGTTTGCATCAGTTTCTTGACCAGCACCTTGCCGGTCTTGGGGAAGAAATACACCTTGCGCGGGTAAATATCGCAAAGGTCTTCCGCCACAATGCGAATCTTCTCGTTCTTGAGGAAGCTTTGCACGAACGCGGCATTGCGCTCGCCGACGTTGATGGCAGTGAAACCCTTCAGCACCGCCCCGCCGCCGAATACCTTGGCTTCCAGGTTGTCGCGCCGCGCGCCAGCCTTCAGCAAGTCGTTGATCAGCACTTCCATCGCGTAGGTGCCGTAGCGCGCCGAGGCCGAGACCGGGCTGCCGGCATCGGCCCCGCCATCCGGCAGCATGAAGTGGTTCATGCCGCCCAGTCCCGTCAAGCGATCGCGGATACAGGCCGAGACGCAGGAGCCAAGCACGGTCACGATCAGCATGTCCTTGTTGGTGTAGTAGTACTCGCCCGGCAGGATCTTAGCGGCGTCGCAATCGAAGGTCCTGTCGTAATAGACATTGGTCGCGAATTGTTCTTTATCCATGTCATGCCCTCTTGCGCTCATCGAGTTCGTAGACAGTCTTACCGCGCAACTTCAAAGCGTCCGACACGTAAAGGAAGTTCTCGGAATGGCCGGCAAACAGCAGGGCATCCGGTTTCATCAAAGGCACAAAGCGCGACAGGATCTTGCGCTGGGTCGCCTTGTCGAAGTAAATCATCACATTGCGGCAAAAGATCACGTCGAAGCCGGGACGGATATCCCATTTCTCGTCCAGCAGGTTGACCTGCCGGTAGGTGATCAGCGAGCGCAATTCCTGGCGCACCCGCGCCATGCCTTCGTTGGCGCCGCGCCCTTTCAGGAAAAAGCGGCGCTGCTGCTCGGGCGACAGCTTCTCGATCCGTTCCATCGGGTAGACGCCGTTGGCGGCCGTGGCCAGCACATTGGTGTCGATATCGGTGGCGAGGATATGCACCGGCGGCGTCAGCGTGTTGAACGCTTCGCAGCAGGTGATGGCAATCGAATACGGTTCTTCGCCAGTGGAACTGGCGGAGCACCAGATATTGATCGTTTCCCCGCGCTTGGCCTTCACGTGTTCGGCCAGCAGCGGGAAATGGTGCGCTTCGCGGAAGAACGACGTCAGGTTGGTGGTCAGCGCATTGGTGAACGCTTCCCACTCGCCGTTGCCCAGACGCCCTGCTTCCAGGTCGTCCAAGTAGCGCACGAAACTGTTGATGCCGGTGGCGCGCAAGCGTCGCGCCAGGCGGCTGTACACCATCTCCTGTTTGGAGTCGGCCAGCGCAATGCCGGCCCGCTTGTAGATCATTGCGCGGACCCGTTCAAAATCCTTGCCGTTGAAGTCAAACTCTTTCACGGTCTCTTTGGTCAGCGCCATTTTTCTTGGCCTCCGCGGTTACATGGACATCAAAACTCTTCCCAGTCGTCGCCCGACGGGGCGGCAGCTGCCAGTTTCTTCTTCGGCGGCTGCGCGGGCGGTGCGGCCGGCACGACTGCCGTGCTGCGCGCCGGCACCGCCGGTTTGGCCTTGCGCGGCGGCGGCGCCGCACGCTTGGCGAATTCATCGCCGGCCAGCTTGAAGATGGCTACGGCTTCGGCCAGGCGGGTCGCCTGCTCCTGCATCGATTCGGCGGCAGCGGCAGCTTCTTCCACCAGCGCGGCGTTCTGCTGCGTCATTTCGTCCATCTGGCCGATAGCGGCGTTGACTTCCTCGATGCCGTGGCTCTGTTCCAGGGTGGCGGCGGTGATTTCGCCCATGATGTCGGCCACCTGCTTGATCGAGGTCACGATCAGGCCCATGGTCTGTCCGGCCTCATCGACCAGGCGCCCGCCCGCATCGACCTTCTCGACGGAATCGTCGATCAGGGCCTTGATTTCCTTGGCGGCCGCGGCGGAGCGCTGCGCCAGGTTGCGCACTTCGGAAGCCACCACGGCGAAGCCGCGGCCCTGCTCCCCCGCACGCGCCGCTTCCACCGCCGCATTCAGCGCCAGGATATTGGTCTGGAAGGCAATGCCGTCGATCACGCCGATGATGTCCACGATCTTGGTCGAGGACTGCTTGATCGAGCCCATGGTGTCGACCACTTGCGACACCACCTGGCCGCCCTTCTCAGCCACCGACGATGCCGAAACCGCCAGCTGGTTGGCCTGGCGGGCGTTGTCGGCATTCTGCTTCACGGTCGACGTCAGGTTTTCCATCGAGGCTGCGGTTTCCTCCAGCGAAGAAGCCTGCGATTCGGTGCGGGCCGACAGGTCGGCATTGCCGGTCGCGATTTCCTGCGATGCAGTGGTAATGGTCTCGGTGGACGTACGCACCTGGCCGACGGTCTTGGCCAGGCTTTCGTTCATGTCCTTCAGCGCCTGCAACAGTTCCGACGTCTCGTCCTTGCCTTCCACCGTGACTTGCGATGTCAGTTCGCCGGCGGCGACTTTCTGCGCCACTTCCACCGCGCCCGACAGCGGGCGGGTAATCGATTTGGTGATCGCCAGCGCGCACAGGATGCCGACACCGACCGCCACCGCCGCCAGCACCACCATCCACATGGTCAGGTTGCGGTCAGCCTTGTTCGAGCTTTCCTTGAAGTCGGCGACCGCTGCCTGCTGCAGGTCCACCAGCTTGTTCAGTGCAGCCAGGGTCTGCTGCTGCAGCGGGTCGATGCGGCCGGCGATCACCTTGGCCGCGCCTTCGGCGTTGAAGGCCATGATCTGGCCCATAGCCTCCTTGAAGGCGGCGTCGACGTCGGTCTGCAAGGCGGTGATGTCGTTGACGACCTTCTTCTCGGCGTCGTTCAGGCCCAGGCCTTGCAGCTTGGTGCGCGCCGCATCGTAGCGGGCGCGGTTGGCCTTGACCTTCTCTTCTTCCTTCTGCATCAGGCTGACGTCCGACTGCAGGCCGATATTGCGCATGGCGATGCCGGTTTCCAGCATCGCGCTCTTCATCGACTGCGCCTGGGTTTCCTTGGCGCCGGCCAGGTCCAGGCCCGCCATCAGGGCCGACTTGTTACGGTAGTTCAGCACATTGGTCAGCAACACGGTGCCGACCAGGATCAGCAAAATGATCCCGAAACCGAAACTGAGCCGTGTGCCTATCTTGTATTCGCGCACATTCATTTTGTTCTCTCCCCTCGTATCCTGTTGGACCCGTATTTTTATGTTTTATGCTGCGAGCTTCTCGCTCAAGCCCATTTCAGGGCTGGACATCAGGCGCTGGATATCCACCAGGATCAGCATGCGCTCATCGATGGTGCCCAGGCCGATCATGTACTCCGAGCTGAAGGCCGTGCCCATGTCCGGCGCCGGCTTGATCTGTTCCTCCGTCAGCGACGTCACGTCCGACACCGAATCGACCACCATGCCTACCACGCGGCCGTTGATGTTGAGGATGATGACAACGGTGAACTGGTCGTACACCGGTTCGCCCAGCTTGAACTTGATGCGCATGTCCACCACCGGAATGATGATGCCGCGCAGGTTGATCACGCCCTTAATGAATTCAGGGGCGTTGGCAATCCGGGTCACTGCTTCGTAGCCGCGGATCTCTTGCACTTTCAGGATGTCGATGCCGTATTCTTCAGAGCCCAGTTTGAAAGCCAGGAACTCCTGGACGGCTGTACCGGCGCTGGATGCGTCGTTCATGGTGCTTCCTTCACAAAGTTTGATTCGTCAACCAGCTGGCGCGACGAACGAACCAGCGCCGTCACGTCCAGGATCAGCGACACGCCTCCGTCGCCGAGGATGGTGGCACCGGAAATTCCGGTCACCTTGCGGTAATTCGATTCCAGGTTCTTGACCACGACCTGCTGCTGGCCAACCAGTTCGTCCACGAACAGGCAGGCTTTCTTGCCTTCGGTTTCCACGATCACCAGGATGCCCTGGGTCGGGTCGGTATAGCGCGGTGCGATATCGAAAATCTGGTACAGCGGGATCAGCGGCAGGTATTCGCCGCGCACCTTGATGACACGGCCCTTGCCGCTGATTTCCTTCACATCCTCCGGCGCCGGCTGCAGCGATTCGAGCACGAAGCCAAGCGGCAGGATGTAGACCTCGTCGCCGGTCTGGATCAGCATGCCGTCCAGGATGGCCAGCGTGAGCGGCAGGGAGATCGAAATCGTGGTGCCGAAGCCCTTGGCCGAACGGATGTCGACCACGCCGCCCATGGCGGTGATATTGCGCTTGACCACGTCCATGCCGACGCCGCGGCCCGAGACATCGGTCACCTGTTCGGCGGTCGAGAAACCCGGCTCGAAAATCAGCTGCCACACGTCTGCGTCAGACATATTATCGGACAGCGGCAAGCCGTTCTGGCGGGCTTTCGCCAAAATCTTATCGCGGTTCAAGCCGCCGCCATCATCCGATACTTCGATGATGATGCTGCCGCCCTGGTGCGAGGCGGACAGGAACAGGCGGCCCGTTTCCGACTTGCCGGCTGCCTTGCGCACTTCCGGCATTTCGATGCCGTGGTCGATCGAGTTGCGCACCAGGTGGGTCAGCGGGTCGACGATGCGTTCGATCAGGCCCTTGTCCAGTTCCGTGGCGGCGCCGCTGGTGACGAATTCGACCTTCTTGCCAAGCTTGGTGGCCAGGTCGCGCACCATGCGCGGGAAGCGCGAGAACACGAAGTCCATCGGCATCATGCGGATCGACATCACCGATTCCTGCAAGTCGCGCGTGTTGCGCGTGAGCTGGGAGATGCCGCTCATGAGCTTTTCGTGCAGCACCGGGTCGAGCGAGCCGGCGCGCTGCTCGATCATGGCCTGCGTGATCACCAGTTCGCCGACCAGGTTGATCAGCTGGTCGACCTTTTCCACCGACACCCGGATCGAAGACGATTCGGCGCCGGCCGGTGCGTGGGCCTGCTTTTCCGCCTCTTTGCGGGCGGCTTTCTTTTCCTGCTCTTCGGTCGGCTTCGCCGCTTCCGCCGGCGCATCCTTGATGCCGGCCTGGGCACGGATCACTTCCAGTGGCTGGAAGAAGCCATAGCCGCGCGCATCTTCGGCGGCGGCACCGGCATCGGCGCGGATCTGATCCAGCGGCTGGAAAAAGCCATAGCCTTCGCCATCGGCCGACGGTGCCGCGCCGGCTTCCGGCAGTGGATCGAAGAAGCCGTAGCCCTGCTCCGCTTCCTTGCGTTCGCGTTCGGCGTTTTCGCGCGCGGCCTGGGTCGGGCTCAGGACCGGCAGTTCGCTGACCTTCATCTGGTCGGCATCGATCACGAAGGAGCAGATGGCCACGATATCGTCCAGCGATTCGTGGGTGGTGACGATCATGGCATGGCGCTCGGCGTCCAGCGGCGCCAGCTCGACGTGGCCCATCAGGCCCAGCTCGGCCGCCAGCGCCTCCACTTCGCGATGCACCATCGGCGGCAGTTCCAGGCGATAGCGCTTGCCACCGCTGTGGTCCACTGCCTGCGCTTCCGGCGTGCTGAAACCCGACGCCACCGGCGTCATCGCTTCAATGTGCACGTCCTGCGCCAGTTCCTGCAGCATCATGCGCACGTCGCCCACAGCCTCCTGGTCGACAGCAGTACCGAGCCGGTGCCCGTCCAGCTGCATCTTCAGGATGTCCTTGGCGGCCAGGAAGGCGTCGACGTGGGTCGACGTCAAGGCCATCTCGCCCTTGCGGATGCGGTCCAGCAGCGTCTCCAGCACGTGTGTGACTTCGGTCATGTCGGTCACGCCGAACGTCGACGCCCCGCCCTTCACCGAGTGCGCGGTACGGAAAATCGCGTTCAAGTCCTCTTCGCTGGGCGACTCGACGTCGACGCCCAGCAGCAGACGCTCCATTTCAGCCAGCAGTTCTTCCGCTTCGTCGAAGAAGACCTGGTAGAACTGGCTAATATCGATGGTCATGCCACACCCCTTAATTAGCCAATGACCTTCTTCACTACCTCAATCAAGCGTTGCGGGTCGAAAGGCTTGACCAGCCAGCCATTCGCGCCGGCGGCGCGGCCCTTGGCCTTCATCTCGTCGGACGATTCGGTGGTCAGCATCAGGATGGGCACCTTGGCATAGGACGGCTGCTCGCGCAGCAGCTTGATCAGCTGCAGGCCATCCATGCGCGGCATGTTCTGGTCGGTCAGCACCAGGTCCACGGTTTGCAGCTTGGCCTTTTCCAGGCCATCCTGTCCGTCGACTGCCTCCACCACCTGGTAGCCGGCTGCCTTCAGGCTGAAAGCCACCATCTGGCGCAGCGAGGAGGAGTCGTCGACTGCAAGAATTGTTTTAGCCATCTTTTTTTCTCACTTAGTAAAATTTTTGTATGCGTCTGTGTAGGTTCAGAACAGTTCGATGTCGCCGCTTTCCAGGTGCTTCTGGCTGACCGCCTTGCGCAGCACGCTGCGCAGCTCCAGGCTCTGGATCGCCAGCGCCATGCTGACCTTGCTTAGCAGGTCCACGATCTCGTCGCTGCCCGATTCCGGCACCACTTCGGCGCCGTGCGCGCCCAGCGTCCCGAGGAATTCCCGCAAGCCGGTGACCCGTTTCAGGGTGCGGTCGATCAGCTGGCTGGTCATGTCCTGGAATTGCATGCTGGTAATGGCGGCATTGACGTAGCCGCTCACCTGCTCGTTCATTTCTTTCAGGCGCGCCTTGTCTTCCGCCGTCGGATCGCCGCCCTGCAGCAGCAGCTCGATGGTGGCCTGCTGCGCGCTGACGGCTTCATGGATTGCCATGAAATTGCGGGTCAGCTTGTCGATCGCTTCTTCCAGCAGCAGGTTGGTCTGCAACAGGTCGGTCTCGACTTCCGTCAGGTGGCGCCGGCCATGGTCCGATACGCCGGACAACAGCCGTTTCACATGCGAGCCAAGGATTTTCTTTCTTGTCATAAAGCCCCTATTTCTTCCCTGCCGGCGCAGCCGGTGCCGCTGCCGCCGCGGCTTGCGTTGCTTCGGTATCGAGGCCAACTTGCAATTTGCCGCCGTCACGCAGCACATTTTCCTCGGTCCGCTTGTTCATCACGATGATGCTGATGCGGCGATTGATCGGGTTGAAAGGATCCGCGCGGTCCAGGTGGGCGGCGCTGGCCAGGCCCACCACGCGCAGGATCTTATTGTCGGCCAGTCCGCCATGCAGCAGCGCGCGGCGCGAGGCATTGGCACGGTCGGCCGACAGTTCCCAGTTACTGTACCCCGTTTCGGTGAAATATGGCGTGGAGTCGGTGTGGCCGGACAGGCCGATCTTGTTGGGCACGTCGTTCAGGGCCGGCGCGATGGCTTCCAGGATTTCGCGCGCATACGGCTGCAGGTCAGCCTTGCCGGCATTGAACATGGGGCGGTTCTGCAAGTCGACGATCTGAATGCGCAAGCCTTCGCTGGTGAAGTCCAGCAACAATTGCTCTTTGAACTTTTTGAGCTCGGCGTTGGTATCGATGGTCATTTCGATACGGGCGCGCAGGGCCTGCAGGCGCGAGCGCTCTTCCGCCTCGAGCGCCTTCTTGGCGGCATCCAGGTTGTAAGTCTTGCTCTGGGCCGGATCGTCGGTCATCTTGACCTGGCCGGTACGGCGCGACAGGTCCGAGCCGCCGCCCTGGATCACCGAGGAACTGTCGCCACTGCCGGAGCCGCCCTGCATGGCCACTTTCAGCGGCGTCTTGAAGTACTCGGAAATGCCGTTCAGGTCACCCTTGGTCGTCGAGCCGAGCAGCCACATCAGCAGGAAGAACGCCATCATCGCCGTCACGAAGTCGGCGTAAGCGATCTTCCAGGCGCCGCCGTGGTGGCCGCCACCGCCTTTCTTGATCTTCTTGACGACAATGGGCCGCAGGCCTTCTTCAGCCATGGCAGGTCCTCGCTTCCATTACTTCGACTTCGATTTCTTGATATGTTCTTCCAGCTCGGAGAAGCTTGGGCGCTCGGTAGAGTACAGCACCTTGCGGCCAAATTCCACGGCCAGTGCCGGGGCATAACCATTCAGGCTGGCCAGCAGCGTGACTTTCACGCACTGGAACATCTTGGTCGACTCTTCCAGCTTCTGCTCCAGCAGGCTGGCCAGCGGGCCGACGAAACCGTAGGCCAGCAAGATACCGAGGAAGGTACCGACCAGGGCGTGCGCAATCAGCATGCCCAGCTCGGACGGCGGGATGCCGACCGACTCCATGGTATGCACCACGCCCATCACCGCTGCCACGATACCGAAAGCCGGCAAGCCATCGCCCAGCTTGGCGATGCAATGGGCCGGCACGTGGCCTTCCTGGTGGTGGGTCTCGATCTCGTTATCCATCAGGTTCTCGATCTGGAAGGCATCCATATTCCCCGACACCATCAGGCGCAGGTAATCGGTCATGAACTCGATGATGTGATGGTCTTCCAGCACGGCCGGGTATTTGCTGAACAGCGGGCTGTCTTCCGGCTTGTCGATATCGCCTTCGATCGACATCAGGCCTTCCTTGCGCACCTTGGACAGCACATCGAACAGGAGCGACATCAGCTCCATGTACAAATCCTTGGTATAGCGTGAACCTTTAAACAGGGTCGGCAGCGCGGCCAGCGTTGCCTTGATGGACTTGCCGTTATTGCCGACGAAGAAAGCGCCGGCCGCAGCGCCGCCAATCATCAGCAGCTCCAGCGGCTGGAACAGGGCCGCCAGGTGGCCGCCGGACAGCGCAAAACCACCAAAAACGGAGCCGAGGACGATGAGGTAACCGACAATGACTAACAAGCGCGCAGACTCCCCGAAAGCTAGTTAAAAGCAATAATATTCCACAGTGGAACTACAATAACGTGAAGACGCCTCTGCGGCAAGGAAAACTGCCTCTAAAATGCTCTTATATAAAGGAGTGGTCCCGCCTCTGTGGTGCGAATGGTCTTGATACCGCTTGCTGCAGGAATCTCGAATTCATAACTGGCAAGTAAACTGCCGGGCTGCATTTCGCGCTGGGCTTTCTGCCACAAGGCCGGCATGGCTGCCGGCGACAGGTAGGCAAACACCAGGTCGTATTCTGCAAAGTTCAACTGTTCATAGTCGCCACGTTCGAAACGCGCACGGCTGCCGGACAAGGCGGCACGCAGCCGCGACAGCAGCCACGGCACCGGCGCCAGTTCGATGCCCACCACTTCCGATTCCGGCCTTGCGGCTGCGAGGTGCAAAGTAAAGCCCCCAAGGCCACTGCCGATGTCGATGATGCGCAGCGCCCTGCCCGGTGGCAGCTCGGCCAGCACGGTGCGCCACACGGCGGGATTGGAAGGATAGTAAGGAACCTGGGTGCGGTATGTGGACCAGTACCAGCCCAGCAAAACCAGGAAGGCAGCGGCAGCCAACCAGGGCGGCATGTGCAGCGCCAGCCCGGCCAAGAGGGCAATCGGAAACAGGAACTGGATCGGCAGCCACCAGCGCGCCAGGCCAACCTTCCAGCTGATGAGGGCAGCCAGCGAACCTTGCAGCAGCGCGGCTTGCAGCAGGGTCAGGCCATGACCGATCGATTCAAGCGCAACGGCCAGCGCAGCACAGGGCAGCAGCGCGCCGGCCTGGACCAGCAGCGCCTGGAAAGCGGGAGTTCTCGAAATCATTGCGGAAGTATACCGAGGCCAGGGCCTCTGGCATATCGGTGCCTGACCCTGCGGGTCAGGCATCGCCTTGCAGGTTTGTGGTAACTGCTTGGCGCCGCAAATATAAACCGGTAAAGCGGTGTCAGACCCGCAGGGTCTGACACCTTACATTCAAGCAGCGACCGCTTCGGCTGCATCCTTGGCCTTGCGGGTCTTGCCGGCACGCGAAGGCATATGGCACAGGCCGCACTTGTAGTCGCGGTTCAGGTCCATGGCGTCGACCACGAACTTGCCTTTGCAGCAAGTGCAAGGTTTGAGCTGCAGCATATTGCTGCCTGCGAATTTGACCAGGGTCCAGGCGCGCGTCAGCGAGAGCAGCGGCTCTTCACCGGCGGCTGGCGGCATCTGTTCCAGGTAGAGCTGGTAGGCCTTCATCACGGCATGGATGCCGGTGGCGCCTGCGTGCTCGACCAGGAAGTTATGGATATTCATGAACAGCGACGAGTGGATGTTCGGCTGCCAGGTCAGGAACCAGTCGGTCGAGAAAGGCAACATGCCCTTCGGCGGCGACACGCCCTTCAGCTCCTTGTACAGCTTGAGCAGGCGCTCGCGCGAAAGCGACACTTCGGTTTCCAGCAGTTGCAGGCGGGCGCCCAGGTTGATCAGCTCGATGGCCAGCTGGATTTCCTGCGCTTCGGTCACCACACTCTTCTTGCTCATGGCGTCGCTCCTTAAGCGATTTCTTCGACAGCCTGGCCGGCCATCAGGATAGCGGCGTGGGACTGTGCCAGGGAACGGTCTTTATTGTAGTTGGTCAGCATGCCGAGGATGGCGCTGTCGTCGAAACGGAAACGGGCCAGCATCATATTGCCGCCTGCAAGCTTCAGGATCTGGGCATTGCTCATGCCTTCGATCAGGTCGGCGATGTCGGCGGAAATGCCCAGGCGGAAGATCGCGGTGACTTTGTCAGCGCGAATCATCTGCTGCGCCAGCATCAGGTAGCTCAGGTTCGCGTCGCGGATTTCAGCCATCATGTCGTTTGCGGTCATGTCCATCTCCAGTCAGTTTCAGCTTGCAACGCAATTTTCGTTGCTGTTGAGATACATTCTGCTGGAGAGGCGATAAAGCGCAAAGAGGCCGCACTCTGTATTTTGGGTCGGGAATAGGCGAAGGTACCCCGTAGGATTTTGTCCTACAGAGGGCCGCCCATAGAGGGGCGGCGCCAGTACTGGCGCGGGTTTGCGGGGCGTTCGGTCTCGCTGAAAACGCAGGAGCCGAAGGTAAAAAAGCGATATCGCTGAGATGCTTTTTTGCGACATCTGAACTGGTAACGGCAGGGTTTTGGAGAACTTTAGGGTTCTGAGCAAAAAATTTTAAGTTTTTTTCACTCAATCCAAACTGCCGAACAGCAAGCCTTTTACCGGGCTTCTAAAAACGGTAACGGCAGGGGTTTGGGGAACTTTAGGGTTTTTTGAAAAAATTTTTGAAAATTTTTTGGTTCTTTTGAAATCAATGGCTTAGCGCGCAAAACCGGTAGTTCGGTGTCTGACCCGCAGGGTCAGACACCGGGACTGCGACTACCGCGTATCGGTGTCTGACCCTGCGGGTCAGACACCGGTTTGCCGGTTTTAGGGTCGGAAAGGTTGCTACAATCTCACTTTGTTTAAGTCTCAAGGAAAACACCCACATGATTTCCCGTTCCGACTGCCTGGCCCGCGACGCCGCGGACACCCTGGCGCCGCTGCGCGAGCAGTTCGACCTGCCTGCCGGAGTGATTTATCTCGATGGCAACTCCCTGGGTGCGCGCCCGAAAGCCGCCCTCACCCGCGCCACCGAGGTGATCGCCAAGGAATGGGGCAAGGACCTGATCACCAGCTGGAACACCGCCGGCTGGTTCGAAATGCCGAAACGCCTCGGCGACAAGCTGGCCCCGCTGGTCGGCGCCAGGCCCGGCGAAGTGGTGGTCACCGACACCACTTCGATCAACCTGTTCAAAGCCCTGGCCGCCGCCCTGCACGCGCAGGCGCACACCGGCCGCAAGGTCATCCTCACCGAGCGCTCGAACTTCCCGACCGATATCTATATGGCCCAGGGCCTGACCTCCTGGCTCGAGCGCGGCTACGAGGTGCGCCTGGTCGACAGCCCGGACCAGCTGCCATCCGCCATCACGGCCGACGTCGCCGTAGTCATGCTGACCCACGTGAACTACCGCACCGGCTACCAGCACGACATGGCCACCACCAGCGCCCTGGCCCACCAGCACGGCGCGCTGATCGTGTGGGACCTGTGCCACTCGGTCGGCGCAGTGCCGCTCGACCTGCACGCGGATGGCGCCGACTTCGCCGTCGGCTGCACTTATAAATACCTGAACGGAGGCCCCGGCTCGCCAGCCTTCATCTGGGTCCCTGAGCGCAACCAGGACAAATTCAGCCACCCGCTCTCCGGCTGGTGGGGCCACGCCAACCCGTTTGCCATGGCGCCCGACTTTGCACCAACCAAGGGCATCGGCCGTGCACTGTGCGGCACCCAGCCAATCACCTCGCTGGCCATGGTGGAATGCGGCCTCGACGTCTTTGCGCAAACGACCATGGATGCGGTGCGCGCCAAGTCGCTGGCCCTGACCGACCTGTTCATCGCGCTGGTAGAGCAGCGCTGCCCGAACCACCCACTTGGCCTCGTGACGCCTCGCGAACATGCACGCCGCGGCTCGCAGGTCAGCTTTACCCACCCGCACGGCTACGCAGTGATGCAAGCCCTGATCGCGCGCGGCGTGATCGGCGATTACCGCGAGCCCGAGATCATGCGCTTCGGCTTCACGCCGCTGTATACAAGCTTTGCCGACGTATGGGATGCGGTCGAGATCCTGAAGCAGATCCTGGACGATAAAGCCTACGACATCACTGCCGCCCGCGGCGCAGTCACCTGAGAACGATATGACCGAAGAAAAGAAAGGCGCCGAATGGCATGGCGCGCAGATGGACTTCTCCAAGTCCATGAGCTATGGCGATTACCTGGGCCTGGAAAAGATCCTGAACGCACAGCACCCGCTGTCGCCTAACCATAATGAGATGCTGTTCATCGTGCAGCACCAGACCAGCGAGTTGTGGATGAAGCTCATGCTGCACGAGCTGCACGCCGTGGTCGACCACATCCGCCGCGACGACCTGCCGCCGGCCTTCAAGATGCTGGCCCGCGTGGCACGCATCATGGACCAGCTGGTGCATGCCTGGGACGTGCTGGCCACCATGACGCCGCCCGAATACACGGCGATCCGCCCTTACCTGGCATCGTCGTCCGGTTTCCAGTCGCACCAGTACCGCGAAATCGAATTCATCCTCGGTAACAAGAACGCCAACATGCTGGCGGTACACCAGCAGGCGCCGGAGGCGCACGCCCTGCTCGACGCGGCGCTGCATGCGCCATCTCTGTACGATGAAGCGATCCGCCTGCTGGCCCGCAACGGCCTGCATATCGATGCCGGCCGCCTTAACGGCGACTGGACCCAGCCGACGGTGGCCAACGAGTCGGTCCAGAATGCCTGGCTCGAGGTGTACCGCGACACAGCGCGCTACTGGGCCCTGTACGAGCTGGCGGAAAAGCTGGTCGACATGGAGACCGCCTTCCGCTTCTGGCGCTTCCGCCACGTCACCACCGTGGAACGCGTGATCGGCTTCAAGACCGGCACGGGCGGCACTGCCGGCGTCTCCTATCTCCGGAAAATGCTGGATGTGGTACTGTTCCCGGAATTATTTGCTCTGAGGACCGCCCTGTGAAACGCTTGTTCGCTGCCTTGCTGGCCGCGGCCTGCGCGCTGCCAGCCATGGCACGCGACGACCGCCCCGGTGTTTTTGATTACTACGTGATGTCGCTGTCCTGGTCGCCGGAATACTGCGATGGCCGGGGCGGCAACGACCCGGTGCAGTGCGCCACCGGCCGCCAGCTTGGCTTCGTGCTGCACGGCCTTTGGCCACAGTTCGAACGCGGCTATCCCGAAAGTTGTGGGCGCAGCAGGATTTCGAACAGCCTGCGCGACCAGTACGAGTCACTCTATCCTTCACCCAAGCTGCTGTTCCATGAATGGAACAAGCACGGCTCCTGCTCCGGCCTGCAGCCCCAGGATTACCTGGCGCTGAGCGCCAAGCTGCGCGACAGCCTGAAGATCCCGGCCGCCTTTGCACGTCCGCAGCAGCCGGTGCGCATCACGCCCGGCCAGTTCGAGGCTGAATTCCACAAGGCCAACGCGTGGCTGGCAAAAGACTCGGTGCTGCCTGTGTGCGGCGCCGGCGGCCGGTTCCTGCGTGAAGCACGCGTATGCTTCAGCAAGGATGGCAAATCGCGCAGATGCTCGCAAGAATCCATCGCCTATTCGCAAAAGAGCTGCGGCCAGGCCACCTTCCTCATGAAGAACGTCAAATGAGCGTCCTGACTTTGGCCGGCTTGTGGAATTCCGGCCCCCAACACTGGCAAACACACTGGGAAAAGAAACACGGCTGGACACGAGCCCCGCACCGCGACTGGGAAACTCCCGACCGCGAAGAATGGGTGCGTGAACTGGATGCAGCCATTGCTGCCTGCCCGCAACCGCCAGTGCTGGCGGCGCATAGCCTGTCCTGCACCCTTGTCACCTGGTGGGCAGCGGCCCATCGCGACGACGCGGCCCAGCGTATTGCTGGCGCCTTCCTGGTCGCGCCGAGCGACGTCGATGCGCCGAGCTACCCTGACTGCACCACCGGCTTCCAGCCGATGCAATTGGCGGCCCTGCCCTTCCCATCCATTGTGGTGGCCAGCGAGAACGATATTTACGTCAGCACCGAGCGGGCGCGCCAGTTCGCCCAAGCCTGGGGCAGCCAGCTGCACCTGATCGGTGACGCCGGCCATATCAACGGCGACGCCGGCTATGGCCCCTGGCCGGAGGGCGAAGCCTTGCTGCTCGCGTTCTGCCGCAGAGTGCAGCGTTAAGCGTGCGCCGCGCAAGCCACGCTTGCAGCGACAATAAGCGCGCTGTACTGCGCGCCTGCTTGCAATTACACGGGGGGAACCGTTACCGCGGGCTCGCGAACTTTGAGGAGCCACCTAATGGGAACTCAGCTGAAAAAGGGGCTGGCAACACTGGCCCTGGTCGCCGCTTGCGGCGCCGCGCAAGCGGATCCACTCGTCTTTAACGCCGCACTCAGCGGCGCGGCAGAATCACCGCCGAACGCTTCGACCGGCATGGGCGATGTGACCGTGCTGTTCGATATCGATAACCACTACATGACCATTGCAGCCAGTTTCACGGACCTGACAGGCCTGAGCGGTGCTGCCCACATCCATTGCTGCACAGCCGTGCCGGGCGATGGCACTGCAGGTGTCGCTACCATGCTGCCGACCCTGACCGGCTTCCCGGAAAACGAAACCAGCGGCAGTTATGCCTCGTTCTTTGACACGTCGCAGGAATCGTTCTGGAACCCGACCTTCCTGGCCAATAACGGCGGCAGCACGGCCGGCGCCGAGGCAGCGCTGTTGGCCGGACTGAATGCCGGCGCCGCTTATTTCAATATCCACTCGAACGTCTACCCGGGTGGTGAAATCCGCGGCTTCCTGGCAGCGCCGATTCCCGAGCCGGCACAGATCCTCATGCTGCTGGCCGGCTTGCCCTTGCTGTTGCTGCGCAAGAGGGAAACTTAGCGAGGGATCGGGTTGCGCGACGCCACGTTCAGCATGTTCCAGGAACGGATGACCGCAACCACGAAGCCCAGTTCCGCGATCTCTTCGTCGGAGAAATGCTCTTTGACACGGGCGTAAGCTGCGTCGTCGGGATCGCGGACTGGAATCGCATTGATCAACTCCGACCATTCCAGCGCAGCGCGTTCGCGCTCGCTGAAGAATGGCGCCTCGCGCCAGCCGGCAACCGCATTCACGTGGCGCGGATCGACGTCCATCTTCAGCAAGTCCTGGTAGTGCATGTCGATGCAAAAGCCGCAGCCATTGATCTGCGACACGCGCAGCAGGACCAGATCCACCAGCTTTTTGCCCAGCAGTTCGCGGTTCAGGCCATTCGACAGCGCCAGCAGGTTCTGGAACGATTTCTGGGACAGTTGGAAGTAGTTGTAACGCAGGGTGCTCATGGAAAATCCTTTCGGTCTGATGGTAAAGACCGCACTGTGCGGCCTTCTTGTCCATTAGACGGAGCAGCCTGCAGGTTTGTGACAGCCGGGCCAAAAATAATCTTGAGCCGTGCGAGCCCAGACGTTGTCGCGATATGAACTGCATGGTGAACCAAAGTTTTCCCGCCCCCGTTGCGGCCAAAAGCGTCACTCATCCTATAACTTTGGATCGTGCTATATTGCAAATTTTTAAATAATGTTTGGCTGCCGAAAACATCACCTGCTCCCGTGCTGAGTTGGTTCCCTGGGCCGAGGTATCGATAGGGTAGGCTTTTGAAGCCGTCGCCTAACGGCCATTAGCAGCCGGAGACAAGAACCATTGTTCTGAAATTCTATGAAAGACTATGTGACGCCTTCATTTGCTACCTGCGCGCAGTTCTTTCGAGTCGGTTTAGAAGCTGGCGTATGCTCACCGGATTCAGCCCGCGCATGGGCATTGTCTGTAATCGAAAAGTTGGACGCGCCTCCCGGTGAAATCATTGAGGTGTCCTGGAGTAAGCCGCTCCCCCAATTGATTGATGATTTGAATTCGGTGCAAGGCGAAGCTGATTTAGAACTGGCAGGGCGTTGGTTGTTGCACATCTTGCTGGGTTCAATGCCTGAGGAAAAACAATTGTGGCATGCGTTAAAGGCTGCCAAGCAAATTGCACTTTCGACAGGCATTCCGCTAGAAGACAACGAACTTTATTTCCTTGTCGACTCTGTGGAAGATGAACTGAACTTGGCTGAGCTAGGAATCTACGGTAGCGTAGCCGAGTGCCGAACAGATTTGGAGGGGATCATAAGCAGATACAGTTCACCTCCACCGACCGCAATCCTGACTTGAGACTTCAGGTGCCGGCCAACAGCAGCCTCTCAAGAAATGAACGAAGCACAATATGAAGCTTGATGATTACGTGGTAGTGGGAAATTTTTCCAACGACACAACTACCGATATGCGGATCTACTTGGAAATGACCTGTGAAGAGATTTTCTTATCGCCAGGGCATGCTATCGAACTGTTGGCAAAGAAAAGCGATGGGCTTCTTCCGGTAACGGTGGCCTATGTTGATGATGGGTTGCAGATATTTGCCAACAAAGAATTTGACGTGGATTGGCACGTCCGATTCGATGGGAAGATTCTAAAACCAGGCTATCCAACACGACTTCCCGATCCTCACAATGGTCAGGCCTGAAACGGCCATGAGCCGCCGCATGGGATCAATGGCACTTGGATGTTCAAAGGTTATGCCAGCCCCCTATTTTATGTGATTATTTAAAACCGCCCGTCTTTACGAAATCAGGAATTGATCTGAAATGAATTTACAACGTTACTTAGTTCGTATCGCAATCACTTTTTCCGCAGCCTTGCTCGGCGTCTCTGCGCACTCCGCAGAAAACAACGAAAAAAACAGGCCCGTCATCATTGTGACGTCAAAAATGATGAATGGTCATTCAACAAACGAAAACCTCAATGACTTTCTCAATATGAAAGTCGAGGAATTCGCAGCTGCGTTTAAAGAACAGCTTTCCTCTCATGGGATGCAATCTGAGCTAATGGAAGTAGTTCAGGGGCAAAACCCAACGGTGATGCTGACGGAAAAAATGAAAAATATCGCTGACCATCTTGCATATGTTTGCCAAGTATATTGGAAAGTAGATGATAGACAGGAGGTCAACATTCAAGCCGTATTTTTACCAGCCGCTTTCCAAGATGGATCAGTACAATTTAACAGTGGTGGCGACCAGCGTTTCCGCGAACGTCGTTTCTTCCTGTTTAGCAAAGGGGTTATTACTGAAGTTAAGATTTCGGACTATGCAAAGAGTCTGTACGACGATCTCAAGCTGGGCGCAGCTCAGTAAGCATAGGTGCGCCAGCTTTGTCATCTAGAATGGTGACCGAGTCCGGCCATTACCAGACATTAAATCGCAAGTAAGAAAATGAATGATCAAGAGTCATTACTTCGCAAGCTTGAAGAGGAGGACGCAACAATTCAGGCGGTGATGGATGGTCAAGTGAGAGTATGCACTGTGTGTGGTTCGCTTTTGCAATTCGTGCCGCCGGGTTCTTCGGTTCACCCTGGGATTTATTGTGGAAAGGGATGTACTGAAATTCTCTTGTCCATGCGTGTGCGATAGCCTGTTACTCCCACGATATGTCAGCAGGTTGCCGAGTACAATCGGCCAAGAGCTGCCGGAATTTTCAATAACATATGGGCGAATCAAATTTCTCTAGATGCTGCCAAAACGCAAATAGGCGAAACTCGCTGGTGAAATTGGAATTTCGTCTGGCCTGCTATCTCTGGATCTGCGCCACGTTTATACACAGTATAGAGGCCGGCCCAAGGCAGATCGCAACGATGATAATTTCATTATTCGTTCATTGCCAGTATCTCGATGGAAGTCAAACTCTGGTATCTTCTTATCATTCCAATCACAGCGGAGGATAAATGCTAATTCGACGAGTGGCGCTGCAAAATGTACGCAGCTTCCTTGATCGTGAAGAGTTGCTATTTGATGGCGGCATTTCAATTGTAGTAGGCCCCAACGGTGGTGGAAAAACAAACCTGCTAGACACAGTCGTTATTATGGTACGACGGTACCTCTTCGCCTCCATGTATGCGGTTCACGCTCCCACCGCCGACAACGCAGTGCGCTATGAATTCAGGCACAACGATGTATTGAACAATATGGTACTGGAGCGACATTCGTCTGGAGATCCACGAGAACAAATTGTTGAAATTGAGGTAGAAGTAACGGATAAAGATGTACACAGCATGCGCACAATGCAAGCCGATGCTGACAGGCTATTAGCACTTGCGTCAGGCAAGTACATAAATTTAACCTTAGGGCGGGCGAAAAATTGGCAATTCGATGGCATCCATAAAGGAGCAAGATTTGTATATACATTGAAGAACGGCGGCATGCATATCGACGGAGGCCAGCCTGGACAGCACTTCCTCGAATTCCTTCAAACCTTCGAAATGGATAGCCGGCTGCGGGAAGAGTATGAATTGGCGCCGCTTGCAACTCCTCTTGTGTACTTGCCAGTAAATCGCTCGGCGTCAGGTTTTCAAGCAAGCGTTCAACTTGCTAGCTTCAACGACCATGAAACGAAACGCCATATCGATGGCGCAAGCTCACGTTCTGGGACACAAATTGTATCGCTGGCGATTGGCCGCCTTGCCCAGCGCTACAGGTTGCTTCTGGAAAAAGATAACCGACTAGCGAACGATGAATTTCGAAAAGACCCTTCTCTCGTTCAGCTAACCCAACTTTTAGCTGACCTAGGCTATGAATGGTCGCTGGTTACAATAAATCCATTGCAAAATTTATATGACATTCAACTTAAGAAACAAGGTAGTGCATTCCTGGTAGGTTCCGCATCGTCAGGGGAGCGTGAGTTACTCACCTATCTCTTTGCGATATTCGCACTCAACGTGCGTGACGCGCTGATTATCGTCGATGAGCCTGAACTCCACCTGCACCCAAAGTGGCAAAAGATTTTATTACAGCTGTTTGTAAAGCTTTCTGAGCTCACGGGTAACCAATTCCTGTTGGCAACGCACGCGCCGACCTTCATTTCTCCCGAGTCGATTCAATTTGTATCCAGGGTCTTCAGTCAAAATCAGCGGAGCCACATCGTGCGCCTTGAGCGTGAGGCACTGCCGCAAGCAAAATTTCTATTAAACGTAGTAAATAGTCAAAACAATGAGCGAATTTTCTTTGCCGATAAAGTTGTCTTAGTAGAAGGCATTTCTGACCGCATCTTTTTTGAAGCGCTACTCGACCACTATGGCCGTAAGGACTCCGGCCAACGAATAATCGAAGTAGTAAGCGTAGGCGGAAAGCACTTTTTCGACAAATATGCGAGAATTCTCAAAGCCTGCAAGACTGATTTCTCCATTGTGGCTGACCTTGACTATATTGAACAGGTGGGTACCGGAGAAATTAAGAAGTTATTCTCCGTGGATGCTCGGGATATCAAAGTAGATGTTATTGACAATATTAAGAGCAAAGATGCAGAGGCTTTGGTCGCTGCAATAGAGGGAAGCATTAATACAGGCGATTGGGGAGCGTCAAGAGACGTATGGGAGTATATAAAGTCAAGAAGACGGGTCCTGAAGATCGACATGTCCGGAGCAGAGCAACAACAACTTCAAAAATTTATTGAAGAAAAATATGCGGAAAGACTCTACCTATTGAGCAAGGGATCGTTGGAAGCGTACCTGCCTGTCGGACATGCATCCAAAGACCTAGAGCTACTCCTTAACCTTCTTGCTGAAGAAAATTTCATCGAAAAACTGAATCAACGCCCAGAGCTCGAGATTATTACAAAGCGCCTGCTTCAAGATTAAAACCGTTCAACTCAGTTGGTTGAGGTTCTAACTGAAGGTCTGGAAAGTGTAGTCTCGATAATAATCGCGAAGGTCCGAGTTGGGGCGGAATCTGCCTATGCGCAACTCCGTGTGTCAAGTCAGGACGAAATAGAACGCATTCCCTCCGGCTGGGCGGGGAAGGTGCAAACCCGGTCGCGCCCGGCGCGCTTGGCGGCGTACAGGGCGGCATCGGCGCGCTGCAACAGCTCACCAAGCGACTCGCCCGGCTGGTGCTCCGCCACGCCGGCGCTGATCGATACTTGCATGGCCGACAGCGGCCCGTCGAAGCGCATGGCGCGCACTTCGCTGTGGACCCGTTCCGCAAACTGCAGGCTATGCTGGAGGTCGAGCTTGGGCAGGAAAACGGCGAACTCATCGCCGCCATTGCGCACGGCGATGTCGATGCGGCGCGTATGGCTGTTCAATAAGGAGCCTATGCGCTGCAGCACCAGGTCGCCAACCAGGTGCCCATGGTTGTCGTTGATCTGCTTGAAACGGTCGACGTCGAACACCAGCAGCCCTACCCGTTCGGCCGGGTCGCGTTCATGCTGCTGCAGCAGGCGGGCGGCGGCATCTTCCATATAGTGGCGCGTGTACAGGCCGGTCACCGCATCGCGTACCGCCAATTGGTAGTACTTGGAGCGGTCCTTTTCGAGCTCGCTGTTGTCGAGCTGGGCGCGCCGCAAGTCTTCATAGGCCGACAGCAGCTTCTGGTGTACCTGTTCCAGCTCCTGCTGCTGGCGCGCTTCGGTGGTGACGTCTTCGTAAATCGTGACGAAACCCATGACCCGGCCCTGCTCGTCGCTCATGGGACGGCCGGTCACCTGCAATACCGTGCCGTTGGCGCGCGTGCGCCGGAAACGGTGCGGCACGAACTGGCGGGCCAGGTTGATGCGCTCGCGCACCTGGGCTTCCGGCTCGCCCGGCCCGAATTCGCCGCGCAGGGCATTGAAACGGAACAGGTCTTCCAGCAGCACGCCCGGCTGCATCAGGCTGTCGGGGAAGTCCAGGCATTGGCAAAAAGTGTCGTTCCAGAACCTGAACTGCAGGTCACGGTCGATGATGGACATGCCGACCGGCAGGTACTGTATGGCGCGCAGCAGGTCCGCCAACCCAACCTGCATGCCACGCTCGCGAGTTTCGCTCAACATGTCGGGGTCCTCCGCGGCCTGCCTGCTAACTTCAGTTAAGAATATGTGCCAGCTTGTCCGGGTTGCGCACCACGTAGATGCCGGTGATGCGCTGGCCATCGGTGGCAAAGCCTTGCGCCGATTCCAGCTGCCCGTCCACGAAGCGCAGCAGGCCTGGTTCGCCATTGACCAGCGCGGCGCGGTATTCGATGGCGCCCAGCTTGTGCATGCCGGCGTACAGCGCGGCGATCTTGTCCGGATCGGTGATGACGATGCCGAAGGATTTCACCTTGCCGCCGCCGTCGCCAACCAGTTCCATGTCTTCCGCCAGCAGGGCGCGTACTGCCGCCTTGTCGCCGCTGGCCGATGCTTCAACGAAGCGCAGCAACAGCTGGCGGTGCGTCTCCGCCGGAATGTCGAAGCGGGACTGGCCCTGCTGCACACGCCCGCCGGCCCGGCTCACCATCTGGCGGCATGCAGCTTCCGATTTTCCAAGCTGCTCGGCGACCTCGTTGTAGTCGTAGTCGAACACCTGGCGCAACAGGAAGGCAGCGCGCTCCTCCGGACCGAGGCGCTGCAGCAGCCACATATAGGCCAGCGACAGGTCGCTGGCGCGTTCGGCCTGGATTTCCGGCGTTTCCTCGTCGATCGCGACCAGCGGCTCCGGCAGCCACAAGCCCTCGTAGGCCTCGCGCTCGGCGATAGCGGCACGCAGGCGGTCGATCGAGAGCCGCGTGACCACGGTAACCAGCCAGGCTTCGGCCGACTGCACGCCGCTGCTCTCGGCGCCCTGCCAGCGAATCCAGGCATCCTGCACCACGTCCTCGGCATCGGCACGTACGCCGAGCATGCGGTAGGCGATGGCAAACAAGCGCTTGCGAAGCGCGTCAAACACATTTGATTCAGTCATGAAGCAGGACTATACCCGACCTTGTGCACCTTCAGCAGGACCTCGCGCAATTCGCGCACGCGCGGCGGCTTGCTCAGCACTTCGTCCACGCTGGCCGGCTTGGCATCGACATCGCCTTCCGGAATCAGGCGCTGGCCCCAGCCAGTGACCAGGATCACCGGCGTGGCCGGCGACAGCTCCTTGATGCAGCCTGCCACCTTGCGGCCGTCGACGTGTGGCATGCCCAGGTCGCTGAACACCGCGTCGAAGGGCTGGCTCGATTCCATCGAAGCGCGGAACTGTTCGATGCCGGCGGCACCGCCATTGGCGGCCACCACCGTATGGCCATCGCGCTGCAGGATGGTGGTCATGGAGGCCAGCACGGCCGGGTCGTCGTCGATCACCAGCAGGCGCATCGGCTCGGCCACTGCCACTGCCGTAGCCGGGGCTTCCAGCGGCGGCATGACGGGATGCGCCTGGGGCAGCGGGAAGGCCAGCGACACCGTGGTGCCCTGCCCGATCATCGATTCCACCTGTACCACGGCACTGTGGCGTTCAGCCATCGAATTGACGGTGGCCAGCCCCAGCCCGCTGCCGCGCTCGCCCTTGGTGGTGAAGAACGGGTCCAGGCAATGGCGGCGCGTCGACTCGTCCATGCCGACGCCGCTGTCGACCACGTCGACGATGGCATGCTCGCCGGTGCTGCGGGTGCGCAGGGTCAGCGTGCCGCCCTCGGGCATGGCGTCGACGGCATTGAACACCAGGTTGGTCAGTGCCTCGCGGATTTCAGGCTCGGAGCCCATGACCGACGGCAGGCCGGGCGCCAGCTCGAGCTTCATGTTGATGACCACGCCGCGCTGCTGCGGCATATCGCTCCAGCGCGCCCGCGTCAGGTCGGCCACCTGCTGCGCCAGCACGTTCAGGCTCACGCTGGTCAGTTCCATCTGCGGCTCGCGGCGGCGGTACAGTTCGCGCATGCGCGCCACCGTGGCCGCCACGTCGTCGATGGCGCGGGCGATCACCTGCAGGTTGCTGCGGCCACTGGCACTCAGGCCCGTTTCGGTTTCCAGCAAGGTTTCCGTGTACAGGGCCACCGGCGAGATGGCGTTGTTGATGTCGTGCGCGATGCCGCTGGCCATCTGCCCCAGGGCGCGCAGGCGCTCTTCGCGGGTAACCGACTGCTGTGTCGCGTGCAGGGTGTGGTAAGCCTGCTGCAGCGCGCCGTACAACTGCGCCTGGCGCGCCGCCAGCGCTGCGTGCTCGCTCAGCTGGCGCAGGAATTCGCATTCGCCGCTGGAGAACGAGTTCTGGATGGTGCGCGCCACGGCCAGCACGCCAAACACCACGCTCTCGGCTTGCAGCGGCGCCAGCACCAGGGAATTCAGGCCGCCGCGCGCCAGCCGGTGCGGGAAGGGGAATTCGCTGCCGCTGATATCCGGTTCGTACACCAGTTGCCCTTTCACGCAGCGCGACAGCCCATTGTTGTCGATCGAGACCTGGGAACCCTCTTTCAGCGCCGCATCGCCCGGCAGCAGGGCATTGCCCATGCCGACGCAGCTCGCTTCCAGCACGCCCTCCTGCAGCAGGAAGACACAGGCAAAATCCACCGGCAACTGGTCTTCAAGGTTGCGCACCAGCACCTGCAAGATGCTGCGCAAATCCTGGCGCTCGCCGATCGAGCGCGTCATCTGGTGCAGCAGGCTGAGCCGCCCGAGCTGCGCCTGCACTTTGAGTTCTGCACTGTGGCGCACCGCCATCTCGTCGTGCAGGGCGGCATTGGCGGCGACCAGTTCGTCGCGCGACACGGTGGTGGCGCGCAGGCGCTCGGTCATGGCATCAAAGGCGCGCGCCAGGTCGCCCACCTCGTCGACCGCCTTCATATTCATGCGGAAGTCCAGCTTGCCTGAGCCCACCAGCTCTGCGCCGCGCCGCAGGCGTTCCAGCGGATGCGCCACGCTGCGGATGGTCATGGCCAGTGCGCCCAGCACGGTCAGCGCCAGCAGCAGGCCGAGGCCGGCCGCCACCGCCGAGGCATTCTGCTGCGCCTGGAGCACGCCCTGGCGGCTGCGCCGCGCCAGTTCTTCCGCGTCACGGATCATGTCCTGAGTGCGCGACATCAGCTGGCCGAACAGGCGCGCTTCCAGCAGGTGCAGCACCTCGGCCCGTTCCGGCGTGGCGTGCAATTCCTGCCGCACCAGCAGCAGCTCGGAAAAATGCCGTGCCAGCAGCGGCAGGTTTTCCTGCAGGTCGTGCAGCAGTTGCGATTCTTCCGCCTCGCGGAACAAATCATCGCGCAGCAGCATGCCTTGCAGCGAGTCCTTGCGCAATTGCCATTGGATGTGGGAACGCCGCTCCTGGGTTTGCGCATATTCGAGCGACAGGTAGCGCAGCGCCACTACGCCGCTGACGATTTCCCCGGCGCGCTCGTTGCGCTGCAGCTCCTGCCGGACCTGGCGCGTCGCGCCGATCATCAGCAGGATGGCCACGGCTACGCCGGCAACGCACAGCCACTGGGCCCACTTCAGGCGAGTGATAATTTTCATGGCGGCTCAGTGGATGACGGTGACGGCAGTCGGCCGCACCTGACCCAATCCTTCCAGGTACACATTGTCGAGGAAATTCGGCACTTCGCGTGAATTGGCCAGGCGGTTGCGGATGGCCCAGCGCGCCCTGTCTTCAAAAGCCAGCAACAGCGACTGGTCCAGCTCCAGGCCAAAGTGGTAGGTGGGCCAGGCAGCGAGCACCTCGTCGCGATTGAGCTTGGCGGTGGCCGGCAGCAGCGGCTGCGCCTCCTGCGGCGACTTTTCGCACCACTCCGAGCCTTGCTCGATGGCTTGCAGCAGGCGCGGGATGACTGCCGCCCGTTCGCCGGTAAAGCGCTGCAGCGACACCAGGTTGTAAATACTTTCGTAAGCCTGTTCGCCGGAGAAGCTCACCGCCGTGTCGCCCAGTTGCTTGCGCATGGCGCCGAGGAAGGGCTCCCAGCCGGCCACCGCGTCGACCTCGCCGCGCTGCAGCGCCTGGCCCAGTTCCTCCGGCTTGTAGTTGACCATGGTGACTTCGCTGCCATCCATGCGCTGCCAGTTCAGGAATACGTCCAGCGTGAACTGGCCCGATGTGCCCTGCGTGACGCCGATGCGCTTGCCCTTCAGGCTGGCCGGCGTCAGCACGCCATGGTCGCGGCGGCCGATGATGCCGTGGTCCTTGCCGGTGCGGAAAAAGGTCGCCAGCACTTTGACCGGCACGCCATCCATGGCGGCAAACACGATGGGAATGTCGGCCACGGTGCCGACGTCGGCCTTGCCATCGACCACCGCCTGCATCGATGCCTTGCCGCTCGAGAAGGGCAGCACCTTGACCTGCAAGTCCTGCTCGGCGAAGTAGCCGCGCTGCTGCGCCGCCACCACCGCGCAGGTGCCGACGTATTCGGTATTGACGGCAATCACCAGTGCCTGCGGGGGCCGTGCCGGCCGCCGTTGCTGCTGCCACAGCCAGGCCACGCCCAGCGCCAGCACGATGAACAACACGGCAAGGACCTGCATGGTTCGGCTACGCATGGTGCACCTGTTGGTTAGTTTCCGGCGCCAGCGGCAGTTCCACCCAGAAGGTGCTGCCCTGGCCCGGCTGGCTCTCGACGCCGATGGCGCCTTGCATGGCTTCGACCACGCGCCGGGTGAGGGCAAGGCCAAGGCCGCTGCCCTCCTCCTCTTCGTCGCGGCCGAGGCGGTGGAAGGGCTGGAAGATGTGTAGTACCTGGTCCGGTTCCAGCCCCGGCCCGGTATCGCTGACGGAAATGCGCAGGCGGCTGCCTTCCGCCTCGGTGCAGGCCACGGCGACGCGGCCCTGTTCGTGGTTGTACTTGATGGCGTTGGACAACAGGTTGATCAGCACCTGCACCAGGCGGGTACGGTCGGCGCGCAAATGCCGCTCAGGCACCTCGCTGAAACCGAGGCTGATATCGCGCTTGGCCGCGAGCGGCGTCACCATCATGCGGCATTCCTGCAACACCGTCGGCAAGTCGACTGCCTCCATTGCCAGCGGCACCTTGCCCGCTTCGATACGCGCCAGGTCGAGGATTTCGTTGACCAGCTTGAGCAGGTGCTGGCCGGACTGCACGATATTGCGCGCGAAGCGCTGCTTTTCAATCTGGGTGGCCGGCAGCTTGTCGGCCGCCAGGATTTGCGCAAAGCCGAGGATGCCGTTGAGCGGCGTGCGCAGTTCATGGCTCATGTTCGACAGGAAGCGCGATTTTTCCGCATTGGCATGTTCGGCCGCGGTGCGGGCTTGTTCCAGGCGGTGGTTGGCTTCTGCCAGTTCCATCACGTTCTGGCGCAGCTGGCGTTCCAGCTCGGCGTTGGCAAGGCGCAGGGCGCGCGTGGCCTGGGCACGCGCCAGCACCGGCAGCAAGGAAGAAGCCTTGAAGGGCTTGACGATGTAATCGAGGGCGCCGCCCTGCATGGCGCGCACGGCAGTGGCAATGCTGCCTTCGCCAGTCATGATGATGCAGGCCAGGTCCGGATCGTGCTGCAGTGCCTCCTTGACCAGGCCAATCCCATCCATGCCCGGCATGTTCAGGTCGGACAGCATCAGGTCAAAAGACTGGCTGCGCAGCAACTCCAGCGCGGATTCAGCGCTGGCGCAGCCTTCGGCATCGAACTGGTACTGGCGCAATACATCGCACAACGCCACGGTGTGGACGCTCTGGTCGTCTACGATAAGAATGCGCTGCTTCCGAACTTCCGTCATGCAATCCTCGCGAAGGCGGGCTTGCTTTGATTATGACGCTTGACAAGTAGCTAAAGTCTCACCAAATCTAACTAGCATTTAAATGCTTGCAGCTTTGGCGCCACAGTTCCAGAATGACAAAGCCTATGCGCCAACTCTTCCGCCAACCGGATACGCCTCTGATGCTGACAAGCTTGTTGGCACTCTGGCTATTCGGCCATCCATGGCGCGGCATCTGGCATGACAACCTGCTGTATGCAGTTCAAGCGCTGCGCCGCCTCTATCCCGGCAACTTCGAGCAGGACTTGTACTTCCTGCACGGTTCCCAGGACGCATTTACCATGTTCAGCCCGGTTTACGCCGAAGTCATCAGTGTTCTTGGCCTGAACGGGGCTACTATCGCTTTACTGCTGGCGGGCTACCTGTTGTGGATAGCGGCCGCAGCATTCCTCGCAAGCGCTATGCTGCGCGGCATTTACTTCTGGCTGGGCCTGGCCATGCTGTTTGCCTGGCCCAACGATTACGGGCCAAGCGCGGATGTCTTCCATTTGGCTGAATCCGTGCTTACTCCTCGCTTGTTTGCCGAAGGGCTTGGCATCCTGTCGTTGGGCTGCTTCGTGCGCCGGCGCTGGCTAGGGGGACTGTTGCCGGCAGTCCTGGCCTTCGCCCTGCATCCGCTGATCGCTTGCGCGCCGCTGCTGGCTGGTGCGTTATTGCGCGCCTGGGGCAACTGGCGCGCCATGGCAGTAGTGTTGCTGGCTGGCCTGGGGCTGTGCGCCGCCCTGACGGCAGCGGGCGTTGCGCCCTTCGATCGCATGTTGCTCAGCATGGACCGTGAATGGCTGGCCCTGGTCAACGAGCGGGCGCCGATGATGTCCTGGACTGCCTGGCAAGCCTCGGATTGGATCAGCCGCACCGCCGTCGCATTTTGCCTGGTGCTGGCGGCGGGCTGGCTGGCCAGCGGCATGGTGGCGCGCCTGTTCCGCTGCGCGGCTGTGCTGGGAGCGCTCGGCCTGCTTGCCAGTTGGGTGGGCACCGGATTGACAAGCAATTTACTCCTATTGCAAACCCAACCCTGGCGCCTGCTGTGGATCACGCACCTGTGTTCGTGGCTGGCCCTGGCCTGGCTGCTGGCGAGCTACTGGCAGCGCGAGCGCCTGCTGCGCATGCTGCTGCTGGCCCTGTGCCTGGCCGCACTGACCCGCAATACTGTTGGCGGCGGGGTGGCGCTATTGGCCTGCGGGATGCTGTGCTACCTGGCGCCGCGCCCGGCAGTGCGCTGGCCGGCATGGGGCAACGCAGCCGCGCTTTCCAGCCTTGCGGCGCTGGCAGGCTGCTGGGCCTGGGAAGTAACGAAGTACGCCTTGAAAACCGATGCAGCAGGACCGGCGGCGGAACCGGGCTGGCTGCCGCTGCTGTGGGGTTCCGTCGCCCTCAAGCTGGGTGGCGGCGCACTTCTCGGGACGGCGCTCCTGCTTCTCGTCTGGCGCTGCAGCTGCAGCCGGCGCAAACCGCCGCAATTGCTGGCCTTTGGCGTGGCATTTGCGATGCTTTGCCTGTCCACGCTATACGCAGCCACTCCGCTGCGCTTCCAGTACCAGTTGTCGGAAGCCGGCGCACGTGCGGTGCAAGCAGCGTTCCTGCCACTGCTCCCGCAGCAATCCGTACTGTATTGGCATAGCAATGTAAGAGCCAGCTGGTTCGTACTGCACCGATCAAACTACGCGTCCAACACGCAGATCACGGGACTGGCATTCAACCGGGGCACCGCGGTAGAGGGCATGCGCCGCATGGCGCGATTGAGGCAGCTGGGCGGGGAGGATGCGGTGGTCGCGCTGGACAATCTGCAGACCAGCCTTGGCGCGCGGCAGCTGCCGCCGCCGAGCCGCGCCGGACTGCAATTCGTATGCGCCGATCCCGCCCTGGATTTTGTCATACTCGCCACGCCGCTGGGCGGTGACGCCATCGCCCAGGCCAGCGATAGCGAGTACGGCAAGACCTATTACCTGTATGACTGCGCCCGCTTGCGCGGGCGCAGGCAGTAGCTTACTTCGACAGCAGCATCTCGTTCATGCGTTTGACGAAGGAGGCAGGATCGGCCAGGGTGCCGCCTTCGGCCAGCAAGGCCTGGTCGAACAGGATGTGGGCCCAGTCCTTGAACTTCTCGCCGGCGGCGTCTTCGTACTTCAGGCGCGTGACAAGGGGGTGCTGCGGGTTGATTTCCAGGATAGGCTTGGATTCCGGCGCAGCCTGGCCGGCCGCCTTCAGCATGCGCAGCAGGTTGCCCGACAGTTCGTGTTCATCGGCCACCAGGCAGGCTGGCGAATCGGTCAGGCGGAAGGTGACGCGCACTTCCTTGGCCTTGTCGGCCAGCGCTTCCTTCATCTTACCGACCAGTTCCTGGTACTGGGTTTCGGTCTCGGCGTGCTCCTTCTTCTCCGCCTCGTCCTCCAGCTTGCCCAGGTCCAGGCCGCCCTTGGCCACCGAATGCAGTTCCTTGCCTTCGAAGTCGTTCAGGAAAGACAGCATCCATTCGTCGACGCGGTCGGTCAGCAGCAGCACTTCGACGCCCTTCTTGCGGAAGATCTCCAGGTGCGGCGAGTTCCTGGCGGCGGCATAGCTGTCGGCAGTGACGTAGTAAATCTTGTCCTGGCCTTCCTTCATGCGGCCAACGTAGGCTTCCAGCGACACGTCCTGCACATCGCTGTCATTGTGGGTCGAGGCGAAGCGCAGCAGCTTGGCCAGGCGCTCCTTGTTGGCGAAGTCTTCGCCGATGCCTTCTTTCAGAACCTGGCCGAACTCGGTCCAGAAGGTGGCGTACTTGTCCTTCTTTTCCTGCTCTTCGGCGTTGGCCAGTTCTTCCAGCATGCCCAGCACGCGCTTGGTCGAGCCTTCGCGGATGGCCTTCACGTCGCGCGACTCTTGCAGGATCTCACGCGACACGTTCAGCGGCAGGTCGGCCGAATCGATCACGCCTTTGACGAAGCGCAGGTAGGTCGGCATCAGCTGTTCGGCGTCGTCCATGATGAACACGCGCTTGACGTACAGCTTGATGCCGCCGCGCTTGTTGCGGTCCCACAGGTCGAACGGAGCCTTGGCCGGGATGTAAAGCAGCTGGGTGTATTCGCTGCGGCCTTCCACCCGGTTGTGGGTATAAGCCAGCGGCGCGCCGAAGTCGTGCGACACGTGCTTGTAGAATTCTTCGTACTGTTCCTGGGTGATTTCGCTCTTGGAGCGGGCCCACAGGGCGCTGGCCTGGTTGATCGTTTCCAGCTCGTCCTTCAGGACGGTTTCCTTCTTCTCTTCGTCCCACTCTTCCTTCTGCATCTGGATCGGCAGCGAGATGTGGTCGGAATACTTGCGGATGATGGACTTCAGTTTCCAGCTCGAGAGCAGTTCATCCTCGCCTTCGCGCAGGTGCAGGATGATGTCGGTGCCGCGGCTGGTCTTCTCGATCTGCTCGATCGAGTAGTCGCCCTCGCCGGCAGATTCCCAGCGCACGCCTTCGGAAGCGTCCAGGCCGGCGCGGCGCGATTCGACGGTGATCTTGTCGGCCACGATGAAGCCGGAGTAAAAGCCGACGCCGAACTGGCCAATCAGGGCAGCGTCCTTCTGCTGGTCGCCGGACAGCTTGCCGAAGAATTCCTTGGTGCCCGATTTGGCGATGGTGCCGAGGTGGGAAATCGCCTCGTCGCGGCTCATGCCGATGCCATTGTCGGAAATGGTGATGGTGCGCGCTTCCTTGTCGAAGCTGACGCGGATCTTCAGCTCGTGGTCGTTGCCGTACAGGGCATCGTTGTTGATTGCTTCAAAACGCAGCTTGTCGGCCGCATCGGAGGCGTTCGAGACCAGCTCGCGCAGGAAAATTTCCTTGTTCGAATACAGCGAGTGGATCATCAGTTGCAGCAGTTGCTTGACTTCTGCCTGGAACCCCATGGTTTGCTTGTTTTCTGCCATTTTTACCTCAATAGTCTTATACGGAACTTCGGAATCGCCCACATGGGGGCGCCCGGCCCGATTTCAAGGGCCGGCAACGTTTCAAAAATACAACCTTGTTGTGGACAAGGACTGTTGGTTCTCTTAGCATGGTAACAACAACGCGCCGGAGAGAACGTGATCAACGAAGGCCTGCTGCATGCGACCCTGCCGAAGGATACTTCGGACGCTTCCATGGTGCGCTGGATGCGCCTGGTGCTGGCCGTGGCCTGCCTGTTTACCCTCGTGGTGGAACCGGTCGGCCGGGTCGACGTCGTGTCGCTGGGGGTTTTCCTGGCTTACCTGCTGCAAAGCGTGACCCTGCTCTTGCTGGCCAACCGCGCCCTGCTGGTGCGCAGCAAGCTGGTGCACTGGCTCGACGTCGGCTGGTTCACGCTGATGGTCTACGTAACCGGTGGCGATTCCAGCTTCTATTTCCTGCTGTTTTTCTTCGCCATCCTGACTTCAGCCTTCAGCCACGGCTTTGAAGAAGGCGCCCGCATCACCATTGCCGCCTCAATGGCCTTTGCCCTGACTTCGCTGTTTACCCATAGCGAAGCGGAAATGGCGGTCACCATGCTGCGCGCCACCTTCCTGCTGGCCCTCGGCTACATGATCGCGCACTGGGGCGGCATGGCCATGATCCAGCGCCAGCGCATGGCCTTGCTGCATGCGGTGAGCCAGATGTCCAACCCGCGCTTCGGCGTCGACCGCACCATCAGTTCCGTGCTGGAGCAGACGCGCCAGTTCTACCAGGCCCACAGCTGCATCCTGCTGATGCACGATAACAGTGCCGCCAGCTGGACCCTGCGCGCAGCCAGCTCGGCCAATGCCGGGCGCCCGATCCATGCCAGCAACCTGGCGCTGGACGCCGCGGCGCCGCTGCTGGTGTGCGGCGAAGACGCCATTCTGCTGCTGCGCCAGCCACGCGGCGCCTGGCTGCGCCGCCACCTGCAGATCAAGAGTTATGACAGCGAGCACCAGCGCTGGGTGGCGGAAGACGCCGAAGCCGGCGAAACCCTGGCCGAACTGCTCGACGCGCTGTCGCTGATCGCGGTGCCGCTGCCGTTGCGGCGCGGCTCGGGGCGCCTGATCGTAGTGTCGCAGCGCCACCACTTCCACAAATCGGATGCCCTCTTCCTGCTGCAGATTGCGGCCCAGGCCTTCCCGGTCATTGAAAACATTGAATTGCTGGACCGCATGGCATCAGAAGCAGTGTTGCGTGAGCGCGAGCGTATCGCCCGCGACTTGCATGACACCACAATCCAGCCTTACATCGGCCTGCGCCACGGCGTGTCAGGCATCCGCCTGAAGGCCGATCCCGGCAACCCGCTGGTGCCGGACCTGGACAACCTGCTCGACGTCACCTCGCAGGTGGTGCGCGACTTGCGCAACTACGCCAAGAGCCTGCGCGGCGGGCTGGAAATGAAGGAACCGGAATTGCTGATCGCCCTGCGCCGCCAGGCGGCGCAACTGCGCCAGTTCTACGACGTGCACATCAATGTCGACACCAAGGGCGAATTGCACATGAGCGACCGCCTGGCAGCCGAAGTGTTCCAGATCGTCAACGAAGGCATGAGCAATATCTGCAAACATACGACGGCGCGCAACGGCTACATCGAGCTGGCGTGCACTGCCGGCCAGTTGACGGTGCGGATCGAGAATGAATGTTCGGGCCAGCCGGTGCTAGACTTTACACCGAGCTCTATCGCTGAACGTGCCGCCGCGCTGGGCGGCGAAGCGCGCGTGCAGCGAGGCCGCCAGAACAACACTGCGGTACAGATCGTGATTCCGGTGTGAGGTGAGTATGGGGCAAGCCGACAAACGTATCCGCATCATGCTGGTCGATGACCACAAGACCCTGCTATGGGGCCTGGGCAAGCTGATCGAAAGCGAGGCGCTGAACATGCTGGTGGTCGGCACCGCACGCGACTGCGACAGCGCGCTGGCCATGGCGCCTGAAGTGCTGCCCGACGTGATCCTGCTGGACATCGACCTGGGCGGCACCTGTTCGCTGGACATCATGCCGCGCCTGCTGGCCGGCTGCAATGGCGCGCGGGTGCTGGTGCTGTCCGGCACGCGCGACCGCGAACTGCTGGACCGGGCCGTGATGCTGGGCGCACGCGGCGTGGTCAGCAAGGATGAACCAGCCGAAGTGGTGCTGAAAGCCATCGAAAAAGTGCACGGCGGCGAGCTGTGGCTCGACGGCGTCATGCTGAGCCGCGTGTTCGAAGCCATGCGCAACCCGCAAGCGTCACGGCGGCAAGACCCGGAACTGGACAAGATTGCCCAGCTGACGGCCAAGGAAAGGCGTATTTGCAGCTTAATAGCAACAGGCGGCGGTGCGGTAAACAAGGCTTTGGCGCAACAGTTGTTTATTTCTGAGCACACTTTGCGCAACCATTTGACCGCCATCTACCACAAGCTGGGTGTGTCAAACCGCCTCGACCTGTACGTGTTCGCCACCAAGCACAGGCTCGACCAGGCCGACCTGTAGCGTCTCTCTCGCCCCCTGCCCACTACCGGCAGGGGTGCCGAAAACATTTCTTCCTACACATCTTCATTGAACCGGGACAAATGTCCCGATTCCTGCTGGAAAAAAAGGACTTCTGTCACGCACAGAAAAGGACAGATGTTTGATGGAAGTCAAAACGCTTGAGCCTAAAGTGAACTCATCAGCACGGCAGACATGTCGGCTGAGACTAGAACCAGGCAAGGCCAACACAACCATGTCCGGAGTACAGAATGCGTAACCGATTCGTGCCGACCCAACTCGCAAGCTTCATCGCCGACGAAGACGGCCGGGCCTTTTACGAATATGTGCTTGTAGCCTCACTGACAGTTGTCGTCGGCATCATTGTGCTTCTAGCGCTTGGAAAAGGCAGGTGAAGCGGGCTTGCTCCGTGAAGCTGCAAACACTTTGGTGCAGTTATTAAACGTCCTGAAAGGAATCATCATGAAAGCCATCCAAAAATTCATCCGTGACGAACAAGGCGTGACCGCAATCGAATACGGCCTGATCGCTGCCCTGATCGCTGTCGTGATCATCGCCGCTGTCAAACTGATCGGCGTCGAACTCGACAAGACCTTCGACAAGATCGGCACTACCCTGCAGTCCGCCAACTCCTAAGCGGCGCACAACGTCCGGCGAGGCATCCCCCGGCCTCCCCGGACGATTTTTTGCCTGGAGGGCGATCGTGAACACACCATTATTACGTTTCATCCGCGACGACTCCGGCGTCTCCGCCATCGAGTACGCCCTGCTCGGCGGGCTGATTGCAGTAGTCATCGTCGTCAGCGTCAGCAAAGCCGGCACCCAGCTTCTTGCCCTGTTCACCTACGTCAAATCCCAAGTCGTACAGGCCACATCATGAGCGCAGTCCTGATCCAACGCATTGCGACCCGCCCCAGCCTGCCACGCGCCCTGCTGCGCGAACACGGCCTGCTGCTGGCTCTGGTCAGCCTCGAGCTGATGGTTGCGCTGGCACTGTGCGCGGCCTACCCCGATAAATACAGCCATAGCCTGGAACTGGCGAACTACCTGGCCATGCTGGCGCTGGGCCTGGTCTTCGCCCTGTGCGGCTATTGCACCTATGTGATGATCTGCAAGCGCCCGGAGCAGCTGCTGCGCTACCTGAAGCAGCAGCTGGCGGCCTACCTCACCGCCGAGCGCTTGCTGTTCGCGGCCCCGGTACTGGCCATGATGCCAGTGTTTGCCGCCAGCTTCACCGTGCTCAAAGCTGCCGTGCCCATGGTCCAGCCCTACGCCTGGGATGCCCGCCTGGCCGCCGCCGACGCCTGGCTGCATGGCGGCCTGCAGCCCTGGCAATTGCTGCAGCCCCTGCTGGGCCATCCGCTGCTGACGGCCATCGTCAATTTCAATTACCACCTGTGGTTCTTCATCCTGCTGGGCACCGTGTACTGGTTGGCCTTCAACCTTGAACGCCGCCAGCTGCGCATGCAGTTCATGCTGAGCTTCGTGCTGAGCTGGAGCTTGCTGGGCAATGTGATGGCCATGCTGCTGTCGTCCGTCGGTCCCTGCTATTACGGCCATGTGGTGCCAGGCGCCGATCCGTTTGCCGGCTTGTTCCACTACCTGCGCAGCGCCAATGAAGTGGTGCCCGTGATGTCGCTGGCGGTGCAGGACACCTTGTGGCACGACTACACGACCCACAGCGGCGCCAATGCCCTCAGCATTTCCGCCATGCCCAGCATGCACGTCGCCAGCGCAGTGCTGCTGGCCCTGCTCGGCTGGCGCCTGGGCCGCACTGCCGGCATCGCCTTCACCGTGTTTGCCGTGCTGGTGCAGCTTGGCTCAGTGCACCTGGGCTGGCACTACGCCATTGATGGCTACCTCGGCGCCGTGGGCGCCTGGCTGATCTGGAACCTGTGCGGCAAGCTGCTGCAAAGGAGCGCAGCGTGAACCTCGATAGCCGAATCCTGCTGCCGGCCGTGCTGCTGGCCGTCCTGCTGGCGTGGGCCGTGGCCAGCGATGTGCGCAGCCGCCGCATCCCCAACAAGCTGGTGCTGGCCGGCATGCTGGCCGGCCTGGCGCTGCAAGCGACCGTGACGCCAGGCGCCGGACTGTTCGACCAGCCGTTCGGCGCACTGGGCTTGCTGAAGGCCGGCGCCGGCATGGGGCTGGGCCTGCTGCTCCTGCTGCCGATGTACGCGCTGGGCGCGATGGGGGCCGGCGACGTCAAGCTGATGGCAATGATTGGCGCCTTCCTCGGGCCGCTCGATACCCTTGGGGCCGGCCTGTCCAGCGTGCTGGCTGGCGGCGTGCTGTCCCTGCTGGTCGCCCTGTTCCAGGGCAGCCTGCGCAAGGTGGGCGGCAACGTCAAGGTGATGGTGCTGGGCAGCGTGCTGCGCGGCATGTCCGGCGGCAGCGCCCGCATCGATGCGCCCGTCGCCGCCACCGGCCAACTGCCTTATGCCGTTGCGATTGCCAGCGGCACCGTGTGCTACCTGTTGCTAACCCGTTACTTTGGCTGGAGCCTGCTATGAGCACCCAACACATCCTCGGCAGCCGTGCCGCCAACCTGCTGGCCACCGCCGCGCTGGCCAGTACCTGGCTGATGTTCTCGGTGGCCCATGCGCGCGCTTTCAATGCCACCGGCGACTGGGCTTACCTGCTGTTCGTGGCCTCGGAAACCCTGGTTGCTACCCTGTTCATGCTGCGCTCGGAGCCGGTGGCCGTTTCGCATTCGCCGCTCGACTGGGCACTGGCCATCGCTTCTACTGGCGCCCCCTTCCTGCTCGATCCGGTCGGCCACGGCGTGCTGCCACAGGCCCGCGTGCTGATCCTGGCCGGCGTGCTGCTGCAGATTGCCGGGCTGCTGTCGCTCAACCGCAGCTTCGGCCTGGTGGCAGCGCGGCGCCAGATCAAGACTACCGGCCTGTACCGCTGGATCCGCCATCCGCTGTATGCCAGCTACCTGCTCAGCTACGTCGGTTATGTGCTGTCCAACAGCAGCATTGGCAACATCGCCATCTGCCTGCTGGCCGTCTTCCTGCTGCTGGCCCGCCTGCAGCGTGAAGAGCGCTTCCTGTCGCGCGACAGCGAGTATCTGCTGTACATGCGCCGCGTGAAATACCGCGTCCTGCCAATGGTGTTTTAAGAGAGGTCCGCCATGCCTGCCGATTTTGAAGAACCAAGCAAGCGCCCCTGGGCTGACGACCCGCTGCGCGTTCCCGCACCGCGCACGGTGGAAGAAACCGGGCTGCCCTTCCTGCTGCTGGTGGAACTGGCCAGCAAGGTGCTGTACCAGCGCGGCCAGATCAAGCTCAATGAGCTGGCCGGCCACCTGAAGCTGCCGCCATCGGTGCTGGACCCGGTACTGACCTTCATGCGCACCGAGAAGCTGATGGAGATGGTGCGCCGCGGCGTGAGCAACACCGACGCCGACATCGTCTACAACCTGACCGATACGGGCCGCGCCCGCGCCGCCGAATTCGTGCGCCGCGATGCCTACGCCGGCGCCGCCCCGGTGACCTTTAGCGATTATGCCGAACGCGTGCGCGCCCATAGCGTGGCGCAGATGCACGTCAAGCGCGAACACATCCGCAAAACGTTCGATGGCATTGTCGCCAGCCCTGCAGTGCTTGACCAGTTGGGCGCGGCCATGAACAGTGGCCGCGCCATCTTTATCCACGGTCCGGCCGGCAGCGGTAAAACCTACCTGGCAGAGCGCCTGAACGGCCTGCTGCAAGGACAGATCGCCGTGCCACACGCGCTGCTGGTGGACGGCGACATCATCCCGGTCTTTGACCCGGTGCTGCACACTACCATCGAGGACAACGCGCCACCGGGTATGCTGTTCGACCGCCGTACCCCGCGCGACCAGCGCTGGGTGCGCAGCCAGCGACCTGCCGTGATCTGCGGCGGCGAACTGACCCTGGAAGCGCTGGACTTGCGCTTCGATCCCACGACCCGCCTGTACCAGGCGCCGCCGCACCTGAAAGCCAATGGCGGCATCTTCATCATCGACGACCTGGGGCGCCAGCGCTGCTCGCCGGTCGAGCTGATGAACCGCTGGATCGTGCCGATGGACCGCCAGGTCGACTACCTGTCGCTGCAGAACGGCTACAAGTTCCCGGTGCCGTTCGACGTGGTGGTGATCTTCTCCTCCAACCTGCCGCCCGAATCGCTGGCCGACGGCTCCTTCCTGCGCCGCCTGGGCTACAAGATCCATGTCGGCCCGCTGAATCCGGAACAGTACGAAACCGTGTTCCGCCAGGTATGCCAGCGCTACTCGGTGCCATTTGAAGCGGAAACTTTCGCCTGGCTGATGCGCCGGCACCACAGCCATGAACGGCCGCTGATGGCCTGCTACCCACGCGACCTGGTTTCGCAGCTGCGCGACCTGGCCGCCTATGAAGGACGATTGCCCACGCTCGATATCGCTTCGCTCGAGTGGGCATGGGACAACTATTTTTCGGCGGCTTAAAAACAAGGACGCAAGGGGATTATCATGAGGAACACACGAGCAATGATCATGATGGTGGTAGCCATCGCGCTGGCCTTCGTGGCCGTTGTAGTGGCGGCGCGCTGGATCAACGCGCAGGCCAGCGGCAGCACCGCCAAGGTGGCGGTGGCACAGGTCGACATCAGCCTGGGCGCACGCATCACGCCCGACATGGTACGCCTGGTGGACTGGCCCGCCTCGGTGCAGCCGCCGGGCGCGATCAAGGACGACAAGGCGCTCGAGTCGCGCGTCACCCGCACCAGCATCACGCGCGGCGAACCAATCCTGGAAGCCAAGCTGGCGCCACCGGGCACCCAGGGCGGCCTGTCGGCCGTGGTGGCCGAAGGCAAGCGCGCCATGACCGTACGCGTCAACGACGTGGTGGGCGTGGCCGGCTTCGCCCTGCCGGGCAACTACGTCGACATCCTGGTCAACACCCAGGAAGAAGGCCAGCGCAGCAACACCAAGGACCCGACCATTTCCAAGATCGTGCTGGAGCGCATCCTGGTGCTGGCCGTGGCGCAGGAATCGTCGCGCGACGAGACCAAGCCGAAAGTGGTCAACGCGGTCACGCTGGAACTGACGCCGGAACAGGTGGAAAAACTGGACCTGGCACGCAGCGTGGGCAGCCTGTCGCTGGTGCTGCGCAACCAGGTCGACCCGAATCCTGCGCTGACGACCGGCGCCACCAAGACTACCCTGCTGGGCGCCGCAATGCCCGCGCCAGCACCGAAGGTGGCAGCCGCCGCCCCGGCACCCAAGCCCGTGCCAGTACGCAAAGTGGCCACTGTGCCGCCACCCGGCGTGAAAGTGGAAATGATCAAAGGCCTGGACCGCAGCAGCCAACAATTCTGATACGGAGCTACTCATGAAACGGATAAGCACCGCTGTACCGAGCATCCTGGGCGCCCTGCTGGTCTTGCCCGCCCTGCTCTCGCCGGCCGCTGCCCAGGTGGGCGCCGAAGCAGCCGTCGTGGCGCAGCAGCCGAAGATGAAAGCCAAGGGCGGCGCCATGCCGGGCAAGAAAGCCGAGGCGCCGCTGCCGGCTTCCATGCCGGAAGGGCGCACCGAACTGGCGCCGGCCATGCAGCTGGCCGAAGGCAAATCCAGCATCGTGCGCCTGCAGCACCCGGCGGCACGGGTGGCGGTGGGCGATGCGCGCATCGCCGACGTAATCCTGCTCAATCCACGCGAAGTGTACATGCTGGGCCGCACGGTCGGCACCACCAACCTGATCGTGTGGCAAAAGACCGGCGACACCGTGATCGCCGACCTGACCGTCAGCGCCGACACGGCCACCCTGCAGGCTGGCATCGACAAGCTGACCGGCATGGCCGGCATGGTCAAGGTGACGGCGGCCGCCGACTCCATCATGGTGAGCGGCACCGTGCCGGACGTGGTGGTGGCCGAACATGTGCTGCAGATGGCCAACGCCTTCGTCACGCGCCAGCGTCCGACCGGCGGCGGTCCTGGCAGCGGCGCCTCCGCCCCGGCCGGCTCCGGCGCGCAGCCAGTGAGCACCGGCGAAGGCGGCGTGTCGCTCAAGATCATCAATATGATGACGGTGGCCGCGCCGCAGCAGGTGATGCTGGAAGTGAAAGTGGCCGAAGTGTCGAAAACCCTGGTCGACCAGCTTGGCGCCAGCATCGGCGCCAGCCACGCCATCGGCAACTGGACATACACGCTGCTGTCCAACCTGTTGAGCGGCAATCCTTCGCTGGTCGATGCCTTCAACCGCCGCAACGGCAACTTCCTGACCATCGATGCGCAGAAAAAAGATGGCCTGGTGAAGATGCTGGCCGAACCGAACCTGATGGCCATCAGCGGCCAGGAAGCCAGCTTCCTGGCCGGCGGCAAGATCTTCATCCCCGTCGCCTCCACCCCGGACGGCGGCGGCTTCACCCGCATCACGCTGGAAGAGAAGGAGTTCGGCGTGGCCGTGCGCTTCACCCCGACCGTGCTGGGCGATGGCCGCATCAACCTGAAAGTGGCGCCGGAAGTGTCGGAGCTGAACAGGGAAGGCGTCGGCATCTCGGCATCCGGCTTCACTGGCACCGCCATCCTGCCTTCGTTCACCACGCGCCGCGCCGCCACCACGGTGCAACTGTTCGATGGCCAGAGCTTTGCCATCGGTGGCCTGATCAAGAACAATTCGACCACCAATATCAAGGCCGTGCCGGGCCTGGGCGAAATCCCGGTGCTGGGCGCCCTGTTCCGCTCCAACGACTTCCAGACCGACCGCACCGAACTGGTATTTGTGATCACGCCGCGCCTGGTCAAGCCGCTGCCGCCTGATTTTGCCGAGAACCTGCCGACTTCGAACGTGACCGATGCCAGCCGCGCCTCGCGCATCTTCAACGGCCGGATGGAGGGCCAGCCGCCGCAAGGCGCGGACAAGTCGCAACAACAGCCTGCCCAGAAGTCCGGCGGTTTTGACCTGAACTAGGAGAAGCCATCATGAACCATCATTTCCTGCGTGCCGCCGGAACCGCCTTGCTGCCGCTGACCCTGGCCGCCTGCATGGCACCGGCCCCCTTCGTCGACCGCAACATCGGCAAGGTCGTCACCGATATGCGCAATGCGCAAGTCATGAACCCTGGCGCCGATCGCAATATGGCGCCGCCGCTGGGCCTGGACGGCCCGGCCGCCAAGGCCGGCTACGACCAGTACGTGAAGTCCTTCAAGGCGCCTGAAAAGAACGCCAACACCTTCCTGATCGGCGTCGGCCGCTAGGAGACAGCCATGGCCCAGCGCACACTCAAGCATCACCAGCAAAGCGGCGCAGTCGCCGTGATGTCTGGCCTGCTGCTCATGCTCGTCCTGATTCCGGTCAGCGGCCTGGTGCTGGACCTTGGCCACCTTTACATCGTCAAGACCGAACTGCAGAACCTGGCCGACGCTTCGGCGCTGGCGGCCGGCAAGGACCTGGACAACTCCGATGCAGGCCTGAACAAGGCAGTCGCTTCCGGCAAGGCCGTGGCGCTGAAGAACCGCTACGATTTTGGCAGCACGCTCACGCTGGCCGACGCCAACTTCCGCTTTGCGGCCAGCCCGGACGGCCCCTGGTACACCCTGGCGCAAAGCCTGGGCAACGCCAATGGCCGCACCTTCGTCGAAGTGGACACGCGCATGAACAGCCAGCCGCAGTCGATCAACACCTGGCTGATGCGCATTGCCGGCGACACCACCACCAAAACCTATGGCTGGGCGGTGGCGGGCCGCTACGTCAACACCGTGACGCCGATCGGCATCTGCGCCATCGACCCGACGCGCCGCACCGACAGCTACAACTACGGCAGCTTCACGGAAATTGTCGAATACGGCTTCCGCCGCGGCATGTCGTACAACGTGTTCGAACTGGGTTCGCTGGGCGGCGCCAGCTCCGACCCGTACCAGATCAACCCGGTCAACGCGCCCCCTAACGCCTGCAATCCATCCAACTCTTCCACCAATACGGTGGCGCCCTTCATGTGTGTCGGCAATAGCGCCGTGCTGCCGACCGGGGTCGGCCAAGTCTACACCAATACCGGCGTGTCGGCCACGCTGGACAAGGCGCTCAACTCGCGCTTCAACGATTATTCCGGCGGTTCGCAATGCGATCCATCGAGCGCACCGCCAGACATCAACATCAAGGAATATGACTGCGTCGGCGGCAACCCTTGCGCCGGCCCTAGCGCTGTCACGGCACCGACCACCTGGCAGGATTCCAACGCCGCCAACACCGCGCTGCCGAACCAGCAGTCGGTCTCCACCATCACCAGCGGCAGCCTGATGACGCCGAAGTACGCACTGCCTTTCGAGGCGACCGCGGTCGATGCCACCAAGGTCTGGCCAAGCACCGTCAGCGCCACCTCGCGCGTGACCACGCAAGCGACCTATCCGCAGCACGGCGTCATGTGGTCGTACATGCCAGCCATCCAGGCGGACGGCACCACGGCCATTACCCCGGCCCAGGCTAACGGCACGATCGGCACCAATACGCCGGGGACGGACAAGCTGATGTACGGTCCCAAGGGCAGCGCCACCGACTATATCGACGCCGCCAACTATCCGGTCAGCGTCGGCGCCGGCTTCACCTCGCAATACGCAGCGCCCTACAACCAGGCCAGCGGCCCCACCTTCCAGGCCCCGGCCGGCCGCACTGGCGTGGAAAACCGCCGCATCCTGAACATCGTGCTGATCGACTGCCGCACCCCGCCAGTCGGCAGCGGAGCCTGCGGCGTGATGAATGCAGTTGGCATCGGCAAGTTCTTCATGCAGAAAAAGGCAAACTTCGGCGGCTCGCCATCGCTGCTGAACGTTGAATTCACGGGCCTGGTGGAACCGGTCCCCACCTCCGAAGTCAAACTGTACAAGTGAACGCCATGCGCAATCGTCCATCAACCAAGCAGTCCGGCGCCGCCCTGGTCGAATTCGCACTGGTGGCATCGATCCTGTTCCTGCTGCTGGCGGGGACTTACGAATTCGGCCGCGCCTTCGCCTACTACGATGCACTGAGCAAGGCCACCCGCGACGGCGCGCGCTACATGAGCGTGGCCAAGAAGGCCAGCATCAACTCCAGTTCCGTCGGCACCGCCAAGGACATCGTGGTGGCAGCAGCCAATGCCGCCAAGGTGCCAGGCTTCAGCCGCAGCAACGTGGTGGTCACCTGCCTGGACGCCAGCTACAACGACAGCGCCTGCGTCGACGGCACCGCGCCCGGCGGGGTGCGGGTCGAGATCAGCGGCTATGCCGTCAATATCGGCCAGACCATCCCGCTGATCGGCAACTCGGTCCGCATTATCAACCTGACGCCGCATACCACCATGCGGTACATGCTGTGAGGATGCCATGCGCACACTGGCCAAGCGAACCAGCCTGAAACGCCAGCGCGGCGCCGCGATCGTCGAATTCGCGATCATCGGCGCCCTGCTGCTGGCCTTCATCTACGCCATCTTCGAGTTCGGGCGCATGCTTTTCGTCTACAACTCGATGCAGGAAATCAGCCGCCGCGGCGCCCGAGCAGCCACCGTGCGCTGGATCAGCAGCAGCGACATCGCCGCCATCAAAAGCACCGCCCTGTTCGGCGCCTCCGTACTGCCTGGCGGCCCGGAAATCCGCGACAGCAACATCTTCGTGCGCTACCTGCGTTCCAACGGTGTCGATGAAGTCACCACCCCGCCCATCGACGCCGGCGACAACCTGTCCGCCTGCAACGACGTGCTGCGCACTTCGGAATGCATCATGTACGTTGAAGTCTCGGTCAGGAACGTCCAATACACGCCGTTCATTTTCAAGGCCGGCAGCGTTTCGGTCTCGAAGCCGGTCAACACCCTGCCGCAAGCCACCACCGTCGTCTACGCCGAGAGCCTCGGCTTCACCAACTGAGCGATGCCATGAAGATCACCGCCATCTCCAGCAATGACAAGCAACTGTTCGAAATTGCCCGCATCCTGCGCGAGCGCAGCCAGGCCGACCAGGTCGACGTGCTGCCAGGACTGCTCGACAAGCTGCCGCGCTTTGACGGCATGGCGCCGGACCTGCTGCTGGTGGCCCAGCCGCTGCTCAATGGCGACGATTTCGAACGCCTGGAAACGCTCAGCGTGCAGCACCCGGACATGGCCATCATCGTCGCCTGCACCCAGCAGACGCCGGACTTCCTGATGCAGGCCATGCGCGCCGGCGTGCGCGAAGTGATGCCGACGCCGATCGACGCCGCCGCCCTGCAGGCAGCGGTGCGCCGGCTCGACGAAAAACGCAATTTCAGCGCCCGCTCGCTGGGCAAGGTGCTGGCCTTCATTTCCTGCAAGGGGGGCAGCGGCGCCACCTTCCTGGCCGCCAACCTCGGTTACGCCCTGGCCGCGGCCGAAGGCAAGAAAGTCGCCCTGTTCGACCTCAATCTGCAGTTCGGCGACGCTTCCCTGTTCGTGTCCGACCAGCGCCCGGCCGCCAGTGTGGCCAGCGTGGCCCAGCAGATCCACCGCCTGGACGCTTCGCTGCTGTTTTCCAGCATGGTGCAGGTGACCCCGAACTTCCACGTGCTGGCCGCGCCGGACGACCCGACCCAGGCCAACGACGTGCATCCGGAACACATCGACGCCCTGCTGCGCCTGGCGCGCCAGCACTACGACTTCGTGCTGCTCGATATCGGCCGCAGCCTGGATGCCGTCTCGGTGCGCGCCCTCGACCAGGCCGACATGATCTTCCCCATCCTGCAGGCCACGCTGCCGTATATCCGCGACGGCAAGCGGCTGCTGCAGGTATTCCGTTCGCTTGACTATCGGAAGGACAAAATCCACCTGATCGTCAATCGCCATTCGAACAACGGCGACATCCGCCTGCGCGACTGCGAGCAAGCCTACGGCATGGAGATGTACCGCACCATCCCCAACCACTACGAAGCAGCCGCCGCCTCGGTCAACCAGGGCGTGCCGATCCTGCAGCTGCAGCGCGCCAGCCCGATTTCCAAGGCCTTGCAAGACCTGGCGCGTACCCTGGCCGGCGACAGCAGTACCGAGTCGCGCGGCTGGTTGTCCCGCATCCTCCAGCGCGCATAGCCCCGCGCCCCCCAAAGCCTAGCCCACGGAGCCGATCATGCAGATCCCAGCCCAAAACCTGCGCAACCGCCTCGGTAGCGCCGCGCCCCTCAACAACAACGTGTCCGCCCTGCGGCAATCGGAGGCGATCGACAACCGCGCCTACCAGCAGCTCAAGCACCGCATCCACCAGACGCTGCTCGACCGGGTCGACCTGGAGAGTATGCAGCGCCTGACCCAGGACCAGATCCGCGACGAGCTGAAGATCCTGGTCGAGCGCCTGCTCGAAGAGAACATGGTGGTGATCAACGACAGCGAGCGGCGCAACCTGACGCGCGACATCCAGTACGAAGTGCTGGGCTTCGGGCCGCTGGAGCCGCTGCTGGCCGACCCCAACGTGTCGGACATCCTGGTGAACGGGGCACGCCAGGTATACGTGGAGCGCAAGGGCTGCCTGGAACTGACGCCGGTCACCTTCAACGACGATGCGCACCTGATGAAGATCATCGACAAGATCGTCTCGCGCGTGGGGCGCCGCATCGACGAATCGAGCCCGATGGTCGATGCGCGCCTGCCGGACGGTTCGCGCGTCAACGCCATCATTCCGCCGCTGGCCATCGACGGCCCGGTGCTGTCGATCCGCCGTTTCTCGGCCGACCCACTGGGGCTGGCAGAGCTGATCAGCTTCAATTCGATGACCGAGGCCATGGCCACCATCCTGCAGGCGCTGGGCAAGAGCAAGGTGAACATCCTGATCTCGGGCGGCACCGGCTCCGGCAAGACCACCATGCTGAATGCGATTTCCGGCTACATCAGCCACAGCGAGCGCATCGTCACCATCGAGGACGCCGCCGAACTGCAGCTGCAGCAGCCGCACATCGTGCGCCTGGAAACGCGCCCGCCCAATATCGAGAACAAGGGCGAAGTGACGCAGCGCGCACTGGTGCGCAACGCACTGCGCATGCGCCCGGACCGCATCATCCTGGGCGAGGTGCGCGGCGCCGAAGCGCTGGACATGCTGCAGGCCATGAACACCGGCCATGAAGGCTCGATGGCCACCATCCACGCCAACACCCCGCGCGATGCGCTGACCCGCCTGGAAAACATGATCAGCATGGGCGCCGCCGGCCTGCCGGTGAAAGCCATGCGCCAGCAGATTTCCTCGGCCATCGGCGTGGTGGTGCAGGTGGCGCGCCTGACCGACGGCAAGCGCAAGCTGATGTCGATCCAGGAGATCACCGGCATGGAAGGCGAAATGATCACCATGCAGGAAATCTTCTGCTTCAAGCAGACCGGCGTCGGCACCGATGGCTCGGTGCAGGGCTACTTCAGCGCCACCGGCGTGCGGCCGCGCTTCGGCGACCGCCTGCGCACCTTCGGCGTCACCCTGGCCGACGATATCTTCGACCCCACCGTGCAAAAGAGGACCTGAGCCATGGACTACCTCTACTACGCCACCGGCATCCTGGTCTTCGTGGCCGTGGTGCTGCTGATCGAAGGCATGTACCTGACCTGGAATTCGGCCAAGGGGCCGGAAGCGGAAAGGGTAGCGCGCCGCCTGCGCATGATGTCGGCCGGCAGCCATGCCAGCGGCGAAAGCGCGTCGATGATCAAGAAGCGCCTGCTCAGCGAAACGCCGGCGTTCCAGCGCCTCTTGCTGCAAATGCCGCGCGTCAGCCAGCTTGACCGCCTGCTGGAGCAGTCCGGCCTGACCTGGACCGTGTCGGACATGATCGTGCTGTCGCTGATCAGTCCAGTGCTGGTGGGCGGACTAGGACTGTTCCTGCACCTGCCTGTGTACCTGGTGCTGCTGCTGGCCCTCGTTTCGGTCAGCATCCCGCTGCTGCTCGTGCTGCGAGCCAAGAGCAAGCGGCTGTCCAAGGTGGACCACCAGTTGCCTGACGCGCTGGACCTGATTGGCCGCGCGCTGCGTGCCGGCCACGCCTTCCCTACCGCGATGAAGATGGTAGGCGACGAAATGAACGCGCCGATTGCCGACGAGTTCAAGGCCACTTTTGACGAAGTCAATTTCGGCATCTCGATGAACGACGCGCTGATGAACCTGGCCACCCGCGTGCCCAGCACCGACCTGCGCTACTTCGTGATCGCCGTGATGATCCAGCGCGAAACCGGCGGCAACCTGGCCGAACTGCTGGATAACATCAGCAAGATCATACGCGAGCGCATCAAGCTGCTGGGACAGATCCGCGTGCTGTCGGCCGAGGGCAAGATGTCGGCCTGGGTACTTGGCCTGCTGCCGTTTGCCGCCGCCCTGATGATCCAGCTCACAAACCCGGGTTTCCTGGCCGTGCTATATACCGACCCGGTCGGCAAAAAGATGATCGCGGGCGCGCTCACCATGATGGTGCTGGGCGTGCTGGCAATGCGCAAGATTATCCGGATTCGCGTCTAGCGGGAGAATGTCATGAGCATCCTTCAAATGGCCTTCCTGGCCCTGGTGTTCCTGCTGGTATTCGGTACGGCCTACCTGCTCATGCTGCGCTTTGGCGGCAACCCGGTGCAGGGCCGGCTGCAACAGGTGACCGAACAGCCTTCCAGCGTTCGCCGCCGCGAACGCATCAGCCCCACCCTGCTGTCGCGCATTGCGGCCTGGCTGGCGCCCGTTGCCAAGCTTTCCGGCAGCGAAAACGAGGACTGGGAAAAGTCGGCGCTGCGCACCCGCTTCATGAATGCGGGCCTGCGCCACGCCTCCATGGGCCCCCTGTACTTTGCCGCCAAGACGTCGCTGGCCATCATCCTGCCGCTGGCAATGTATGCGGCGCTGGTGGTGTCGGGCTCGCGCCTGTCCGGCAATGGCCTGATGTTCTGGCTGCTGCTGGCGGCAGCGCTGGGCTACTACCTGCCTAACTTCCTGCTGCGCTGGGCGGTCGAGCGCCGCCAGCGCGAAATCTTCGAGTCCTTCCCCGATGCGCTGGACTTGATGACCGTATGCGTCGAAGCCGGCCTGGCGATGGACGCCGCCCTGCTGCGCGTGGCCGAGGAAATCGGCATCAAAAGCCCGATCCTGGCGGATGAACTGAACCTGGTGACGCTCGAGCTGCGCGCCGGGCTTGCCAAGGAACGCGCCTTGCGCAACCTGGCGCTGCGCACCGGGGTGGAGGATGTGGATGCGCTGGTAGCCATGCTGATCCAGGCCGAACGATTCGGTACCAGCATCGCCGACTCGCTGCGCGTGCAGTCCGAACAACTGCGCACGCGGCGCCGCCAGCGCGCCGAAGAAGCCGCCGCAAAGATTTCGCTGAAACTGCTGTTCCCGTTGATCTTCTTCATCTTCCCATCGCTGCTGGTGGTGTTGATGGGGCCTGCCTTTATCTCCATTTATCGCGTTCTGCTGCCAACCATGGGCGGCGCCGACGCCGGCTAGAAAGGAATTGCCATGATCAAGCTCAAGCCAATCGCCTTGGCCGCAATGGGTTGCGGCCTTCTCACGGCATGCAGTGCTCCTCCAGCTTCGCACCCGCTGGCCTTGCAGCCCGTGGTGCGCGGCGACATGCCGGGCAACCAGGCGGCAAGCTGGAACCGGCTGGCACGCTTCCACCACGAGCGCGGCCAACTGGCCCTGGCGCTGGGCGCGTATGCCCAATCGCTGGCCCTGGATGCCAAGCAGCTCGAAGCACGCAATGCGGTGGCCGTGATCGAAGCGCAGCGCGGCGACCTGGAACTGGCGCGCAAAGCCCTGGTAGCGCTGGTCAATGACTATCCCGGCGAGGCGCAGCCGCATACCAACCTCGGGTATGTGCAGTACCTGATGGGCGACCATGCCGGCTCCGCGCAGACACTGCGGCGCGCCATGGCGCTGGGCGCCGGGCCGAAGGCATTCCAGAACCTGCAACTGGCCGAAGCGGCAATGGGCAAATCGCCTGGCGCCGACGCGCCGCAGCTTGCCGCCGCATCGGGCGCGCCTGCAGCAGCATCTGCGCCCGCCGTGTCTGCACCAGCCGCTGCCGCGCCATCGGTCGTGGCGCCATCCGTCCTGGCTGCGCCAGTCACTACGACGTCGATCCTGGTACCGTCCAATGCTGCGCCGGCTGTGCCAGCGCCGCTCATGGCTGCCCGTACGGTCGCCGCGCCAGCGGCCGAGCCGGAAGCCGCTACCCCGAACATGGCCCTGCTGTCCGACACCGAAGCCGCACCGGCATCACGCCCTGAACGCAAGGAGCCACAGCAACTAACCGCCCTGCCCTCGGCAGCAGCGCGAGAAATTGCAGCCCACATGGAACTGGTCAAAGTCGCCGGCAGCGTCTCCGGGCTGAAAGCCCGCGTTGCCGCCGAGCCGGCAGCCGCGCCGGTGATAACCGCGGCACCAAATACCGCAACGGCAGCGCAAGCGCCCGCCGCGCCAGCCCTTGCCCGCGCCAGCAAAGTACCCATGGCACGCCTGGAAGTCTCCAACGGAAACGGCGTCACCGGCATGGCGCGCCGCTTCCGCAACCTGCTGGGCCAGATGGGAATTCCAGTCGACCGCCTGAGCAACGACAGGCCGTTCAAGCAAGTGGCCACCACCGTCCAGTACAGCCCCGGCTTCGAAAAGGAGGCCGCCAGCCTGCAGAAAGCCCTGCAAGGCAAGGTGCTGCTCACCAGCAAACAGCTGGCATCCAGCGATGTCCGGCTGGTACTGGGCAAAGACGCCAAGGCAAGCCTGACCGCCGCCATCGAGGCTGCCGGCCTCTCCCTGGTCGCCATGCAAGAGGACACCGATCACTGAAACCGCAAGCCGTATCCAATTCAAACTCGAAGAGGGCTCACAAATGTTGACGCAATTGAGGATGAACAGCTTGATCAAGTACCTGGCCGCCTGCCTGCTGGCAGGCTTGTTAGCCGCCTGCGGTGGAGGCGGCACCAACGATGGTTGCGTCAACATCGATCCGACACGCTCCAGTGCCCTGCCAGGATGCGGCGCGAGCGCCAACCCGGGCTCTGGCAACTCAACTGCCGCTTCCATAACGGTGGCGCTGACAGACAGCACGGGAGCCGTATTTACTGCCCTCACGCCAACCCAGGGCGCCAAGGCCTCTGCCACGGTCAAGAATAGCCAGGGCCAGGCCGTTGCCAACGCCGTAGTGACCTTTACCAGCACCGACACAAGCGCGGTCTTCTCTCCAGCTACCGGCACCGCAATGACCGACTCCAGCGGCGTCGCGTCGATCCAGCTGGCGGCCGGCAGCAAAGCCGGCGCGTTCACACTGAATGCTGCGTCGACCATCGGCACCACCAGCGTCAAGGGCTCAACCAATTACACGGTGACCTTCCCAGCCCTTGCGTTTAGCGATATGACGATCAACCCGGCCTCCCTGGCGGCCGGAGGCAACGCCAGCGTGACGATATCGGTGATGAGCGGAAGTTCGCCATACACGCAGCCTGTGTCGGTGAACTTTACTTCCACTTGCGTCGCCGCCGGCAAGGCCACCATTGGTTCGCCAGTGCTGACGCAAAACGGGGTTGCCGTGGCCAGTTATACCGACAAAGGCTGCGGCACATCCGACACTATTACCGCGACTGCAACGGTACCTAACGCCACCTTGAGCAAAACCGGCAGCATCACGGTGTTGCCGGCCAGCGCCGGCTCGATCAAGTTTGTCGGCGTCGACAGCAGCAATATCGCGTTGAAGGGCACTGGCGGCGCTGGACGTCCGGAATATGCGAACGTGAAGTTCCAGGTGTTCGACATGAACGGCAGCCCGCTGGCTGGCCGCCAGGTGAGCTTCCTGTTCGCTGACACCAACAGCACCACCGCGGTTGGCGGCCTGTCCCTCAGCCCGGCCAGCGCCACCACCGCGGCAGACGGCACGGTGAGCACGGTGGTTGCCAATGGGACGATCCCGACGTCGACCCGCGTTGTGGCTACGGTCGCCAACAGCAACCCGTCCCTGACGACCGTTTCCAGCGTGCTGGTTGTGTCGAGCGGGGTTCCTGACCAGGCGCACTTCTCGCTCTCCACTGCTATCGGCAATTGCGAGGGCTGGAACTTCGATCAGTTGTGCAGCACGGTCAAAGTAACTGCCGGCGACCATTTCGGCAATCCGGTACCTGATGGCACGGCAATCAACTTCTCCGCTGAAGGCGGCACCATTGGCGCTTCCTGCCTGACCGTGGGAGGCATCTGCACGGTACCCCTGTACTCAGCCAATCCTCGTCCAGGCGGAGGGCGCGTCACCATTCTTGCTTACGCATTGGGTGAGGAGACTTTGGTCGATGCCAACGGCAACAACGTCTATGACACCGGGGACACCTTTATCGACAAGAGCCCCGACATCTTCCGCGACGACAATGAGGACCTGGCATGGAACGCAGGCGAACCTTGCGTTGGACCCAACACGAACGGCAGCTGCTCGACGCCTGGCGACAGCAAATACAACGGCGTGCTGCGCATTCCACAGCAGCCAAGCGCGCAGACACTGTATGTCTCGGCCCAGTTAGTGCAGATATTCTCCACCTCGAAGTCGGTCATCCAGTTCGTTTCGGGATCACCAACCTGCACCGCTGGCGCCCTGGTCGATGTTCAAGTGAGTATCACTGACACTAATGGCCGTGTGATGCCTTACCAGACCGCCATCAGCTTCAGTGCGCAGCTTGGCACCTCCTCTTCTACCGTAACGCCGAGCTCGAAGACCGTGGCGAACTATCCGCTGAAGGTTTCCGAGCCACTGAATCCTCTCGAGACAGTCTATGTCGCGACAATTTCCTGCACCAGCGCTGGGCCAGGAAAATTCACCGTCAAGACCGTGACCCCGAACGGTGTGGAAACCGAAGCTTCCATACCTATTAACTAGGCTCCCAGCTCGCGCTGCAGGAAGCGCCAGATTTCCGGCGCCTGCAGCGCGGCGATGTTCAGCCGCATGAATTGCGACGGCAACTGGCTTGGCGAGAACAGGCTGCCAGGCGCCAGCAGCAAGCCCTGTCCCATGGCCTTCTCGGTCAGCACATTGGTATCGCGTCCCGCATCGACCCAGACGAACATGCCCGCCGGCGGCGCGCTGGCGACGCGCATGCCCGTTTTTTCGAGCTGCCGCACGGTGCGTACGCGCAGGCCGTCAAGACGCGTGCGGATGCGCTCCGTGTGCTTGCGGTAGCTGCCTTCCGACAGCACCTTGTGCACTACCCTCTCGCCGATATCGCTGGTGGTCAGGGTTTGCAGCATCTTGCGGTCGGCCAGGCGCAGCGCCAGTTCTTCAGACGTGGCGATGAAGCCGACGCGCAGGTTGGCCGCCATGGTTTTTGAGAAGCCGCCAAGATAGATCACGCGCTTCAGCTGGTCGAGCGCAGCCATGCGCGTGGCAGGCTGCACGCTGCTGCCGGGATGCAGGTCGCAGTAGATATCGTCTTCCACGATGGTGATGCCGTGTTCCTCCGCGATGCGCAGGATCTGGAAAGCCTTGGCAGCCGAAAGCGAAGTCGAACTGGGGTTATGCAGCACGGAGTTGATCACGTACAGCTTGGGCTTGTGGATGGCGGCCAGCTCGGCCAACTGCGCGATATCCGGCCCGTCGGCCAGGCGCGGGATGCCGACCACGCGCGCGCCCAGCGCCGCAAAGGAGCCGAACATCAGGAACCAGGCCGGGTCGTCGACAAACACCGTGTCGCCGGGGCGGGTGAATTCGCGCGCCACCATGTCCAGCGCCTGCGTCACGCCGGCAGTGGTGACGATCTGCTCCGGCGTGGCGCCGATTTCGAGTTCCGCCAGCTTGTGCTGCAAGTGCTGGCGCAGCGGCAGGTAGCCTTGCGGTACGCCGTAATTCAGCAGGATGCTGCTGTGCTGGCGGCTGATGGCGCGCAGCGCATTGCCGATCGCCACGCCATCGAGCCAGTCTGCCGGCAGCACGCCGGTGCCGGGCATGTGCTGGTGCGGCACAGTGCGGAACATATTGCGCACCAGCCAGACTACGTCCAGTCCTTGCGTGCCTTCCGGCTGCGCCAGGCCCGCTTCGCGCTGGGCCGGCTGCGGCGCCTGCAGCGGTGCGCGGTCGCGGATGAAGAAGCCGGCTCCGCGCCTTGATTCAAGGTAGCCGCGCGCCACCAGCTTGTCGTAGGCGCCGACCACTGTGAACGGCGACACTCCGTGCGAGGTGGCGAACTGGCGGATCGACGGCATGCGCGCGCCGGCGCGCAGCACGCGGTCGTCGATGCGGGCGGCGACTGTGCGCACGATCTGGTCGCTGAGCGACTCGCCGCCTTCGCGGGACAACAGGATTGTATTGGTCATATCACCATCACAGTGCGTGAAATTATTCGTGAAAGTGTATTGGTACTGTACTGGTTACTTATTCTACGATACACCCATCCCCTTCAAACTTCCAGAGAATAAAGGAGCCCGCGCCATGAACCTGCTGCCAACCCGTGCTGAACTCGACGCCGCTGCCACCATCGTCTATGGCGCCATGCCGGCCACGCCGCAGTTCTCCTGGCCGCTGCTGAACGAGGCGCTGGGCACCGAGTCCTGGGTCAAGCATGAAAACCACACGCCGACCGGTGCTTTCAAGGTGCGCGGCGGCCTGGTCTACCTCGATGGCCTGCTGAAGCGCGAGCCAGGCGCGGCGGGCATTGTGTCGGCCACCCGCGGCAACCATGGCCAATCGCTTGCCTTTGCCGCGCGCCGGCACGGCGTGAAGGCCACCATCGTTGTCCCGCACGGCAACAGCGTCGAGAAGAATGCCGCAATGCGCGGCCTGGGCGCCGACTTGATCGAATATGGCGATGATTTCCAGGCCAGCCGCGAGTATGCGCTGTCGCTGGCGCGCAAGCAGGGCTTGCACATGGTGCCGTCCTGCCACGCGGACCTGGTGGCTGGTGTGGCCAGTTACTGGATGGAGCTGTTCCATGCGCAACCTGGCCTGGATACCGTGTTTGTGCCGATCGGCCAGGGGTCGGGGTTTTGTGCTGCCGTTGCGGCACGTGAAGCGCTTGGCCTGCACACGCGCGTGATCGGCGTGGTGTCCAGCCACGCGCCGGCCTACCTGGAGTCGTTCCGCAGCGGCGAATTCCGTGAGGCCCCGGCCACCACGGATCTGGCGGATGGCATGGCTTGCCGCACGCCGGACGCGGGTTCGCTGGAGATCGTGCGGCGTTATGCGGACGATGTGATTGCGGTGAGCGATGAGGAAGTGGCGCGCGCGGTTCGCCTGTATTACCGGGCGACGCATAACCTGGCAGAGGGCGCAGGGGCGGCGGCGCTGGCGGCGGCCTTGCGCCTCAAGCATGATCCGCGTGTGGCCGGATGCAAAGTGGGCTTGCCGCTGACCGGGGCCAATGTGGATGCTGAGAAGATCATGCGTGTGCTGTCAGAGGTGCTGCCGTGACGCCGTATTCACATGATGGGCCGGGGTGGCACCAAACCGGTACAGCAATGTCTGACCCGCAGGGTCAGACACTGACCGTGCAAGCGCCGCAGGTTGGCGTCAGACCCTGCGGGTCTGACGGGAACGGCCATCCGGCCGGTGTAGCGGTTTTGGGCGCAGAAAGCCAGGGCATGCTGCTCGGCTTCATCGGCGTCGCCATCTTCAGCCTGACACTGCCCTTCACCCGCCTGGCGGTAGCCGGACTCGATCCACTGTTCGTGGCCATGGGCCGCGCCGTGGCAGCCGCTGTACTGGCCCTGTGCTGGCTGCGCTGGAAACGCGCCCCGCTGCCCACGCGCGCCCAGTTGCCAACCCTGCTGGCCGTCACCATCGGCTGCGTGATCGGCTTCCCCCTGCTGACCTCCATCGCCATGCGCACCCTGCCCGCCTCGCACGGCGCTGTGCTGGTCGGCATCCTGCCTCTGGCAACCGCCCTGTTTGCGGCCTTGCGCGGCCATGAACGCCCCTCCGCCGGCTTCTGGTGCATGGCCGCGGCAGGCAGCGCCCTGGTGGTGGGCTTCGGGCTGCGCCAATCCGGCGGCGGGCTGCACGCCGCCGACCTCGCAGTCTTCGCCGCCGTGGCGCTGGCAGCAATGGGTTATGCCGAAGGCGGCCGCCTGTCGCAAACCATGGGCGGCGAACAGGTCATCGGCTGGGCGCTCGTGCTGTCCCTGCCGCTGGCAGGGCCGGCCACTATCTGGCTGATTTGGCGCGACTGGCAAAGCATTGCTGCCGCACCAGCCAGCGCCTGGCTGGGCTTCAGCTACGTGTCCGTGTTTTCCATGTTCATCGGCTTCTTTTTCTGGTACCGGGGCATGGCGCTGGGCGGCGTGGCACGGGTCGGCCAGGTGCAGCTGGCGCAGCCCGGATTATCTTTGGTGGCCGCTGCCGTGGTCCTGAACGAAACTTTGCAAATTGAGCATATTCTGTTCACTTTTGCCGTAATTGCCGTCGTCGGCGCAGGAAAACGCATGAAAGTGGCCCGTTGACCGTGACGAATTCGGCAACGTGCAGAGTACAATAGCGTATTCACGGAACCTTTTTTCTTGGAAATCACATGTCTGTCTACGA